>Ga0114966_10002731_pt1 | contig 15685 bp, 16 predicted proteins | sample M_130207_XF_Meta_FD_87029 | JGI IMG/M metagenome (GOLD analysis project Ga0114966, IMG submission 87029) | Freshwater microbial communities from Lake Montjoie, Canada to study carbon cycling - M_130207_XF_MetaG | ecosystem: Environmental > Aquatic > Freshwater > Lake | place: Lake Montjoie... | reverse complement strand
CTGACCCTCTGGAACGGCCCATACGACCAGTTCGCCCGCCAATTGGCCGAACGCCGCGCCAACCAAGCGGCAGAGGCGAAAAAGCAAGACGCCCGCCGCGCGCATTTGCAAAGCTTTGTCGACCGCTTCAAAGCCAAGGCATCTAAGGCCGTGCAGGCCCAATCGCGCGTCAAGATGCTGGAAAAGATGACGCTGATCACCCCGCCCGAAGAGGCGAAGGCCGTGGTCTTTACCTTCCCCGAGCCGGAAGAACTGGCCCCGCCCATCATCAATATGGACGGCTGCGCTGTGGGCTATGGCGGGCCACCCGTTCTGAAAAAGCTGAACCTGCGGATCGACCAAGACGACCGCATTGCTTTGCTGGGCCGCAATGGTCAGGGCAAATCGACGCTGTCCAAGTTGCTTGCGGGCAAGCTTACCGCGCAAGACGGCAAGATCACACGGTCCTCCAAGCTGCGCATCGGCTACTTTGCCCAGCATCAGGTGGATGAGTTGCACATTGATGAAACCCCCTTGCAGCACATTCAGGCCGTCAAACCCTTGGAACAGCAAGCCCGCCTGCGTGCCCGTCTTGCAGGTTTTGGCCTAGGCCCCGATCAGGCCGAAACCGCTGTGGGCCGTCTGTCGGGCGGGCAAAAAGCGCGCTTGTCGCTGCTTTTGGCCACGATCGAAGCGCCGCATCTGCTGATATTAGACGAACCCACCAACCACCTTGATATCGAAAGCCGCGAGGCGCTGGTGGAAGCCCTTACCCAATATAAAGGCGCGGTTGTTCTGGTCAGCCACGATATGCACCTTTTGGGGCTGGTGGCCGACAGGCTTTGGCTGGTCAAAAACGGTGCTGTCACCCCCTATACCGAAGATTTGGAGGCCTATCGCCGTCAGCTTTTGGCGGGGGATGAGGTGGCAAAGCCTGCCGCCAAACCGATTGAAAAACCCAAGAAACTGTCGCGCGACGAAGTTTTGCTTCTGCGGTCCGACGTGCGCAAATGCGAAGAGCGGCTAGAGAAGATCAACGATATGCGCGACAAGCTGGCCAAAAAGCTGGCTGACCCCGCGCTGTACGAAGCCGCCCGCATTGGCGAGCTTGAAACGTGGAACCGCAAGTATTCCGAAGTGATGGAGGCTTTGGACCGCGCCGAAGCCATGTGGCTATCTGCCACCGAAAAGCTAGAAGCGGCAACGGCGGCTTGAAGCGCAGCCCTTTGATGCTTAGCTCATTTAAGGTGCTTGCCCGAAAGGCCTCGTGATGCCCGACGATACCGTGATGCGCCTGATCTATGCGGGCCTTTTGCTCGCCACCTTGGTGGGTTGGGCTGCCGTAGAACTGCGCAAGGGTTTGGGCCGCAGCGTGAAGATGGCCCTCGCTTGGGCGATGATCCTTTTGGGTCTGATGGCTGTCTATGGCCTGTGGGGCGATATCACGCGCGAAATGCGACCCAGCCAGCAGGCGGGGGCTGCCGAAGTCACCCTGCCCCGCGCCGAAGATGGTCATTATTACGCCCAACTGGAAATTCAGGGGCAAGAGATTTCCTTTATGGTCGACACGGGCGCATCTGATGTGGTGCTGACCCAAGCCGATGCGCGCAAGCTGGGCCTTGATCCGGCATCGCTGCTGTATCTGGGCCAAGCCTTCACCGCCAATGGCCCCGTGCGCACCGCACGGGTGGAATTGGGCGATGTGCGCTTTGGGCCGTTTCGCGATGCTAGCTTTGGGGCCTCGGTGAACGAGGGGGACATGGACGGCTCGCTTTTGGGCATGTCCTATCTTAGCCAGTTCCAGATCACCATTTCCGGCGACCAGATGGTGCTGCGCCGTTAGGGCCGCAGCAGCCAGTCTTGGACCGAAGACATCAGCGGGCGGAAATAGGCGATGATGCGGCCTTCGGGCGGGGCTACAGCCCCCGTCTCCCACGGGGCCACGCCGTGCAGTGTCAGGCGGTGGAGCAACGTCGCCTCTCCGGGGCGGACGGGCAGCGCGATGCGGGGGCAAGTGTCAAAGATGCGGCGGCGGGCGGCGGTATAGGCTTGGGTCACATCGATATCACCCCACGTTTCGGGCGGATGCGGGGCCAAGGCTACGTGCAGGGCTTCTTGCAGGATCAAATGGCTGCCCTCCCACACCACCAAGGGCGCTGCGTCTGACACATTCAGCGGCAGGCCCAAAATCCACCCATGAGGTTCTTTGACCATGCGGTGACGATAAGCCCCAATGGGTAGCAATCCATCCAGATGCGCCGCATCGCGGTTCAGGCGGAACGCATAGGCCGAGGCACTTTCTTCCGTCGAAGGCTGCGGGTAATTCGGATGAATGGTGGAAAGCTGCGCGCGGTGCAGGGGTTCGCGCACAAGGCCCAGATCAGCCCATGGCAGATCAACCCCGCCGACCTTGCCCGCCTCGTCATTGGGCAGCAGGTCCAAGCCCACCGCCCAAGTGCCGCCACAGCGCAGCGGGTCGCTTGTTGCAGCCAGAGCAGCCTGCGCCAAAGGCAGCGCAGCATCGGCCCAAGCCTTGATCCCCGCCGAGGGGCCCAGACGGTGCCAGCCTGTCACCATCCCAAGGCTTTCCTAAGCATATTGGCCCCGACCACCGTGATGAAAATCGCAAAGGCGCGCTTCAGCGGTTTGGGATCCATCGCATGGGCCAGACGCACCCCGTAAGGCGTGGTCAACAGCGTCATGGGGATGATCACGGCAAAGGCGGGCAAGCTCACGGCCCCCACCGAAAAAGGTGGCGCATCGGGCACGTTCAAGAACAAAAACCCGATCAGCGAAGGGACCGAGATCATCACCCCAAACCCCGAAGCCGTGGCAACTGCGCGGTGAATGGGCAGGCCATACAACGTCATCAAGGGCACGCCAAAGGTGCCGCCGCCAATGCCCATCAGGGTTGAGAAAAACGCGAGCACCGTTGCCTCAACCCCGCGCACAGGTTGGGTGGGCATTTGCGCGCCCAAGCGCCAATCGGCGCGACCAAAGGCCATGTAAAGCCCCGCCACCATGGCCAAAAAGCCGAAAATGGCCTTCAAAGATGTCGTTGATAGATAATAGGCCGCCATAACCCCGATCAACGACCCCAGCACCAAAAACGGCGCCCACGAGGTTAAGATACCCCAATCCACAGCGCCCTTCTTGTTGTGCAGCAACACCGACCGAACCGAGGTGACAACGATGGTAGCCGCCGACGTGCCAATGCAAACCTGCATCAGATGGTCTGATGCAAAGCCCAACTGCCCGAACAGGTAAAAGAATGCCGGCACCAAAACGATGCCGCCCCCCACCCCCAGCAAACCCGCAATCACGCCGGTGGCAGCACCAATCGCCAGCAAAAGCGCCAGCATGGGCAGGAAAGTTGCGAAATCCATCATCACCTCGGCCTGTTTTGTGTCAGCCTAGCCGTGCCAAACCAAAAGGGCCAGAGGCGGGGTTGCCCTTCTACCCCTTGGGCGCTAGCTGTGCGGCCTTCTTTTGGAAAGGTGCACCATGTCTGGCTCATTAGCCCGCCCCGCGCTGATTTTGGGGCTTTTGTCCTGCCTTGGTCCTTTTGCGATTGATATGTTTCTGCCCGCCATGCCGGTGATCGGCAACAGCTTGGCCGTCTCGCCCATGGGGATGCAAAGCACGATCACAGCTTACTTTGCATCGTTCGGCATCGCGCAGATGTTCTACGGGCCTTGGGCCGATCAATCAGGGCGCAAGTTGCCGCTGTATGCGGGGATTGCGATGTTCGTTCTGGGCACGATCTTGTGCATGACGGCCACATCCGCCACCGGCTTGATCGCGGGCCGCTTTGTGCAAGGCATGGGCGGTGCGGCGTTAGGTGTCGTGCCCCGCGCCATCGTGCGTGACATGATGACGGGGGCCGAGGCCACGCGGATGATGTCGAAAATCATGCTGACATTTTCCGTCTCGCCCATGCTTGCCCCCTTGGTTGGGTCAGCGCTGCTGGTCCTCACGGGCTGGCGCGGGATTTTTGGGGCGCTTTTGGTGGCATCGGTGGTCAGCTTGGCGCTGCTGGCGCTGGCACAGCCCGAAACCTTGGCGCAAGAAAACCGCCGCCCGTTTAAGATGAACTTCTTGCTGAAAGGGTGCGGCGACTTGCTGGTGGATAAAACATTCATGCTGCTCACCTTTGTTGGGGCCTTTGGCTTTGGCAGCTTTTTCATCTTTCTGGCCTCGGCCTCTTATGTCTACCAGCAAGGCTTCGGCCTAACCTCGACCCAGTTTTCCATCGCCTTTGCGGTCAATGCGATGGCCTTTATTGGCGCAAGCCAAGGGGCAAGCCGCGCCACCGTGCGCTTTGGCAATATGCCGGTGCTGATCTGGGCAAGTGCAGGGTTTGCCTTGGCCTCGGTGGCGTTATTGGGATTGGCGCTGATGGGATTGGTGACTTTGTGGGTGTGCATGGCGGGCTTGGCGCTGGCCAATGGCTGTTTGGGGCTGATCGTGCCTGCAACGATGGTCATGGCACTGGATGATCAGGGCGATAAGGCGGGCTTGGCCTCGTCCCTTGGCGGCACGTTGCAAATGCTGGCGGGCGGGGCGATGGTCGTGGCCTTGGGCCCGTGGCTTGGGGCCAGCGCCACGCCGATGATCGCCGGCATCGCCTTTGCCGCCTGCGTAACGCTGATCTTGACGCTGCTTGTGCCGCGCAAGGCTTAAGCGGCAGTGCTGGCGCTGTCTTGAACCTGTGCGAGGGCGTGCAACACCAAGTCCGTCCCAGCTCCGGGGCGGTTTGCGCCCTCAGACAGCACCCGCCGCCACCCCCGCGCACCGGGCTTGCCGGTGAACAAGCCCAGCATATGCCGCGTGATCTGGTGCAAGCGCCCGCCTTGGGCCAAATGCGCTTCGATATAGGGCAGCATGGCGTGCACGACGTGGTGGGCGTCAGGCGCAAAATCCTCGCCCCACAGGCTGTCAGCCCCGATCAGGATCGAGGCCGGATCGTGATAGGCGGCCCGCCCCACCATGACGCCGTCCAAGCCCTGATCCAATAGCCCCTGCGCTTGGGCCAGACTGGTGACGCCGCCGTTCAGGCACAGCGTAAACTCAGCAAAGCGCTGCTTCATCGCCAGAACCAAAGGGTAATCCAACGGCGGAATCTCGCGGTTTTCTTTGGGCGACAGGCCCTGCAACCACGCTTTGCGGGCGTGAATGATGAAATGGCGCACCCCTGCCTCCGCCACGGTTTCAATAAAACGCGGCAAAATTTCGGCGGGGGTCTGGTCATCCACCCCGATGCGGCACTTGACTGTCACGGGCACGGGACTTTCGGCTTGCATAGCCGTGACACAGGCGGCCACCAAAGCCGGGCGCTCCATCAGGATCGCCCCAAAACAGCCCGATTGCACGCGGTCTGACGGGCAGCCACAGTTCAGGTTGATCTCGTCATAGCCATAAGGCCGCGCCACCCGCACGGCCGCGGCCAGTTCGGCAGGGTCAGACCCGCCCAGTTGCAAGGCCACGGGATGTTCCATGGCATCAAACCCCAATAACCGCGCCGCATCGCCGTGCAGCACGGCGGGGGCCGTGACCATTTCGGTGTAAAGCATGGCGCGGCGCGTCATATGGCGGTGAAAGATGCGGCAATGCCTGTCCGTCCAATCCATCATCGGTGCCACCGACAGGCGGTGCGCCAAGGGATGAGGCAAGGGGGGGGCAAGCGTCATAAGCAAAGGGTCCAGCGTGGGGGTTTCAATCTGCTATACCCCAGCCTTGAGTGATGTAAAAGCGACGGGGCAAAAGGTCGGTTCCAGCGCGGCCCGCTTGCCCTTAGTCCCCCCCTCGTCTATCTAAGCGCAAAGGGGATTTCATGCGGATTCTGATCACAAATGACGACGGCATCAACGCGCCGGGCTTGGCCGTTCTGGAAAAGATTGCCCAGACTTTGGCTGGCCCCAGGGGCGAGGTTTGGGTCGTGGCCCCAGCCTTTGAACAATCAGGTGTGGGCCATTGCATCAGCTACACCCATCCCACGATGATTGCCGAACTTGGCCCCCGCCGCTTTGCCGCCGAAGGGTCGCCCGCGGATTGCGTTCTGGCAGGGCTTTATCATGTGATGAAAGACAATAAGCCAGATCTGGTGCTGTCTGGGGTGAACCGTGGCAACAATGCGGGCGAGAATGTGCTATATTCGGGCACGATTGGGGCGGCTATGGAAGCGGCGCTGCAGGGTGTGAAATCGATCGCGCTGTCACAGTTCTTTGGCCCCAAAAACGCCAAGCTGGACGATCCCTATGAAGCCGCCGTGATCCATGGCGCGGGGCTGATCCAGCGTCTCTTGGACAAGGGCCTGTGGGATGAGGCCGATTACCGCCTTTTTTACAACGTGAATTTCCCGCCCCTGCCGGCGGCGGATGTCAAAGGCACGCGCGTCGCCAACCAAGGCTTTCGCCGCTACACCGCCTTTTCGCTGGAACCGCATCTGTCGCCCTCGGGGCGGCAGTTCTTGTGGATCAAGGGCGGCGAGCAGGGACGCGCCACCTTGCCCGGGTCGGATGTGACGGCCAATGTCGAAGGCTATATCTCGGTCACACCGCTGCGCGCCGATTTGACAGCGCATGACCGGCTGACAGAGCTTGCGGCCGCCTTGGCATGAGTGACAGCGCCCTGCCCCCCCATGATCCGGCGGCAGAACGGCTGATGCAGCTGATCTTTACCCTGCGCTCAAACGGGGTGACAGATGCGCGCGTGCTGGCCGCTATGGAGCGGGTGGATCGCGGCGCCTTTGTGCGCGGCGTCTTTGCCACCCGCGCTTACGAAGATATGCCCCTGCCCATTTCCTGCGGTCAGACGATCTCACAACCCTCTGTCGTGGGGCAAATGACCCAAGCGCTCAACCCGCAACCGCGCGACAAGGTGTTGGAAGTGGGAACAGGGTCGGGCTATCAGGCCGCGATCCTGAGCCTGTTGTGCCGCAGGGTCTATACGGTTGACCGCCACCGCGCCTTGGTCGACGAGGCGCGGGCCGTCTTTTCTGCGATGTCTTTGGTCAATATTACGGCCTTTACCGCCGATGGCAGCTTTGGTCTGCCCGACCAAGCGCCCTTTGATCGCATCCTTGTGACAGCCGCCGCCGAGGACCCGCCAGGCCCGCTCTTGGCGCAATTGAAGATTGGGGGTATCATGGTGGTTCCGGTCGGCCAATCGGACACGGTGCAAACCCTGATCAAGGTCACACGGCTGGCCAGTGGTTACGACTATGAGGAACTGCGCCCCGTGCGCTTTGTGCCGCTGGTCGAAGGTCTTGGAACAGAATGAAACATAAGCTCGGGTCAACGGGCGATTTTGGTGAGATAGTCGAGTGGGGATGAACATGGACCAAATGAGGGATTTTCGCAGGGCCCGATCCGGCTTTGTGCTGCCAGTGCTGGCAGGATTGCTTTTGTCCGCCTGCATGGACACCAAGTCGCTGGACTGGGACCTGCGCAACAATGGCGGGGCAACGTCGGGGGCTGTAGAACAGGCAACGGGCGCGCGGCCAACGGCCGATGCGCAGGGCGTGATCTCGTATCCGGGGTATCAGGTTGTGGTGGCGCGGCGCGGGGACACCGTGGCGACAGTTGCGGCACGCTTGGGCGTTCCAGCCGATCAACTCGCCAGCTACAACGCCTTAGCAGCTGACGACAGCCTGCGCCAAGGCGAGGTTTTGGCCTTGCCCGTGCGCGTCGCCGCAAGCGATGTGATGGCGGGGGGCACCTCGGCCACGACGGGCGGCATTGATGTGGCGGCCATTGCGACCACGGCGCTGGACCGCGCCGATACAGGCAACGCCCAAACGGGGGCTATGATTGGCTCTGACCCTGCGCCCAAAGCCGGGGCATTGCCCTTTGCCACCCAAGGCTCGGGCCCAGAACCCGTGCGCTATCAGGTCAAGCGGGGCGAGACGGCCTTTACCATCGCGCGCAGCTTCAACATCTCGGCCAAGTCCTTGGCCGATTGGAACGGGCTGGGGCCTGACCTGATGGTGCGCGAAGGGCAGTTCCTGATCATTCCAACGCTGGCCGATATCTCACGTCTGCCAGCTGATGCGCAGGTGGCGGATGCCACAGCGCCCGGCGAAGGCACGCCCACGCCGACGCCGCCCTCGTCCAAAGAACCCCTGCCCGACGAAAAAACCGTTACAGTCGCACAAGCCGCTCAAGAACCAACCCCCGCCCCCGATCTGGGCAGCCAGCGCACCTCAGCCTCGGCCACGGCGATGGGGATGCCCGTGGATGGCAAGATCCTGCGCGCTTGGGATGGCAAAACCAGCCAAGGCATAGATATTGCCGCAGCCGCAGGCACAGCCGTTCATGCCGCAGCCGAAGGCGCGGTGGCTGTTATCACCCACGATGCCAAGACCGGCGCCTTGATCGTGATCTTGCGCCATGCTGATGGTCTGCTGACCGTTTACGCAGGGCTTGATTCCGCCACCGTGGAAAAGGGCGCTGCGGTCAAGCGCGGCCAAACCATCGGCACGGTCAAAGACGGAAGCCCTGCGCAGTTGCACTTTGAGGTGCGCCAAGGCCAAGTCTCGGTCGACCCGCTGACCTATCTGCAATAAGACCACAAAAGCAGCGCCCTATGATCCCGGAGGGTTTCACACCCTCCGGACCTCCCGTGGGATATTTGACCACGTATGAAAGGGGGGGCAGCGTTACAGCGCCACACCTTCGCGCGCGGCCAGATCGCAGAAGAATTGCCACGCCACACGGCCCGAGCGTGACCCGCGCGTGGCTTGCCATTCGATGGCCTCGGCCCAAAGCCTGTCTTCGGAAATCACCACACCATGGGCTGCGCAATAGGCGCGGATCATCGCCAAGTAATCGTCTTGGGTGCAGGGATGGAACCCCAGCCACAGGCCAAAGCGATCTGACAGCGACACCTTCTCCTCGACCGCTTCGCCCGGCGTGATGGCCGAGGCGCGTTCATTATCAATCATCTCGCGCGGCATCAGGTGGCGGCGGTTGGACGTGGCGTAAAAGAGCACGTTCTCTGGCCGCCCTTCGATTCCGCCATCCAGCACAGCTTTGAGCGATTTGTAATGCTGATCGTCGCTGGAAAAAGACAGATCGTCGCAGAAGAGGATAAAGCGGCACGGCGCTTGGCGCAGATGGGTCAGCAGGCGCTGCACCGAGGGCAGGTCTTCGCGGCTGAGTTCGACAATCTTCAGATCATGCCCCTCGGCGCGCACGGCGGCATGGATGGCCTTGACCAGCGAGGATTTGCCCATCCCCCGTGCGCCCCAAAGCAGGGCGTTGTTGGCAGGCAAGCCGCGCGCAAAGTGGCGGGTGTTTTCCATCAGCGTATCGCGCGAGCGGTCAATGCCCAAAAGCAAGCTCACATCCACCCGCGACACTTTGGCCACGGGGTCTAGCCGGTCGGGGGCGGTGTGCCACACAAAGGCCTCAGCCGCCGCGAAATCAGGCGGCGGTAAGGGCTGCGGCGCAAGGCGTTCCAGCGCCGCAGCAATACGCTCAAGCTCGGTCATTCCTCGTCAGGCTCTTCCCAAGTGCCGTCCAACTTGGCTTGCTTTTCAGCCTGCTTTTCGAAGTAAACAATAATCCAGATCGACACTTCATAAAGCGGATAGATCACCGCAAACAGCACTGCCATCGAGGTGACATCGGGCGGGGCAATCATCGAGGACAAGATCAAGATGCCCACAACGGCGTATTTGCGCGTGACCTTCAGGCCCTTTGACCCGATCATCCCGGCCTTGCCCATCAAGGTCAACAGCACGGGCATTTGAAAGCACAGACCAAAGGCCATCAGGAACTGCATAGTCAAAGAATAAAACCGGTCGATAGAGCCTTGAAACACCAAGCCTTTTGGCAAGCTGCCCAAAACCGACCCCGTTTGCATCGCGGTGGACAGCGTGTCTTGGAACGACAGGAAAAACCGAAACGCCTGCGGGATCACCAGCAGATAGGCCAAGGCCCCGCCCAGAAAGAACATCACGGGCGATGCGATCAAGAACGGCAAGAAGGCCGCCTTTTCATTACGGTAAAGACCAGGGGCCACAAAGCGCCACAGTTGGAAGGTGATGATCGGAAAGGCCAGCACAAAGCCGCCCCACATCGAAATTTTCATCGCCACAAAGAAGCTGTCCTGCGGACCCAAGGTCTGCAACTGGCATTCTTGCCCACGCTCGGCAAGCACAGTGCAGATCGGGGCTGAAAGAAAGGCCCAGATATGCCCCACGATCAGGAAAGCGATGATAAAGGTCACAACGAAAGCGCCAATCGAAATCATGATCCGATTGCGCAACTCTTTCAGGTGTTCCAGCAGCGGCGCGGCGGAACCGTCGAGATTATCGGTATTGCTCATGCCGTCTCCTCGCCTTTGGTTCTGCGCGGTGTGACGGCGGCTTTGTCGGGGGTTGCGGCGGTTTGGGCCACAGAAACCTTGGCTGCGGCGGCCGCTTTGGGAACGCGCTTTTTCGGCGCGGTCTTCGCGACGCCGGGCGCGGTGGCGGGCGCATAGGTGCCAGCCTCAATCGCTTTGAGCTTTTCGGTCTGCTCTTTCAGAACCTGCGCGCGCAAAGCCTGCTTGTCATAAAGCGCTTGCGTCGCAGCCCCATGGGCCGGCGCTGCGGCGTGTTCGGCCAAATCTTCGGCAGCCTCGGCCGCGTCATCTATCGCATCTGCCGGGGGATAGGCCGAGGTGACAACCTTGGGCGGTGTGGCGGGCATCGGCGGTGGCACAAGGGTGCGGGCCGGCATCGGAGTGCTGGGTTTGGCCGCGTTCTTCAGCGGATCCCATTTTTCGAACCGATCGGCGGCGTTTTTCACGGCATCCAAGCCCAAGGCACTAGACGACGTGCTGGCCTTAAGGTCTTTGACCACATCCTTCACGCCGGTGTCTTTGGCAGCCTGTTCCATGGCGCGCGAAAACTCGCGGCTCATTTGACGCAGTTTGCTTGTGAACCGCCCCAGTTGGCGGAACATTTGTGGCAAGTCCTCTGGCCCGATGACAATAAGTGCCACCGTGGCGATGATCAACAATTCGGGCCAGTTGAAGTCAAACATTACCAGATCAGGCTTGCTTGTCGTTGGACGGGGTCACGTCACGGGCAACGGCGGGGGTCTCTTCAGCAGCCGGTTCGGCGGCAGCGGCGGCCTTGTTATCATCCATGCCTTTTTTGAAGGCAGTGATACCTTTGCCAACTTCGCCCATCAGGGACGAAACCTTGCCCTTGCCAAACAAGACAAGAACAACAACGGCGATCAAAAGAAGACCAAGAGGTCCGGGAGCGTGCATGAGAAGTCCTCCATTAAACCGCAGCCTGCGGCAGTGCTGAGATCGAACAAAGGCCAAACGGCCAAGACCTGCAAGGCGCAGTTTGCGGCTGGTGGGGATTGGGCTTGGAATTTGGTGGTCTTACTGCCATATTTATGTCAGTAAGACCCTAGCTTAAGGAAAACCTGGCGGAATGTCGCGCTCAAACCGATTGTTCGACCTGATCCAGATTATGCGCGACGGGCGTTTGCACCGCGCCACGGATCTGGCGGTGGATTTGGGGGTTTCGGTGCGCTCGATCTGGCGGGATATGGCGATGCTGGCGGCATCGGGCATGCCGGTAGAGGGGGAGCGAGGCGTGGGATATATGCTGCGCCAGCCCATCACCTTGCCGCCCATGATGCTGCAACCGGCGGAATTGATTGCGCTGCGCTTGGGCGTGCGCTTGGTGGCCGAGGGGGCGGATGCCAACCTTGCCGCCGCAGCGCGCAGTTTGGCGGGCAAGATTGCCACCGTGGCCCCTGCCCCGCGGGATGCAGGCGCAGGAGAGGACCTGTTTGCCCCAGCGGCCCCCACCCCACACCGCGCGAGCCCCCATTTGCCTTTGCTGCGCAAAGCGATCCGGCAAAGTGAGCGGTTAACGATTGCGGTCCTGGATCCAGCCGGCCAATTGACCCAGCGCGACATCCAGCCTTTGGCCTTGGCACTTACAGGGCAAACTTGGGTGCTGGCTGCGTGGTGCGACACAAAAGCGGGCTTTGCCACCTTCGGGCTGGACCGATTGCTAGATATCGTACCGCGTGGCGAGAGTTTTCCGCGCGAAGCCGGCAAGCGGTTGACAGACTACCGCAAATGGCAAGCCTTGGGCGTGGGGCTGGCCGAGGAATTGGATATTGAGGCACGCATGACATTGGCACGTCAGGCGCTTTAGCCCGCAAAGACAAAGCAGCGGTCGCGGCGGATCATCAGCCAAAGGGCTGTGCCGACCTTGGGCAGAAACACACCAGGGACGGCAGCGGTCAGGGGAGAACTGTCAAAGTCCATCTTGAACTCGACAAGGCTTTCATGGCCCAAAAAGCGCGCCCGTGTCACCGTACCGCGCGCAGGCGTGCCGTCTTGTGGCGTGGGATTGGGGCCGCGACCAGCGCGGTCAAAATCAATCTTCAAGTGCTGCGGGCGGATGACGATATGCACGGGCGTTCCATCGGCATGGCCCGGGGTGAGGAACACGCCAAAGGGCGTTTGCGTTAAGGCCCCACGCGAAGTGCCTGATATCACGTTCACATCGCTGAAAAATGCCGCAGCAGCGCGATCCATCGGCGCGTTGTAAAGATTGTAGGGCGCGCCCTTTTGCACGATCACACCGGCCCGCATCAAGGCTATTTCATCGGCCATGCGCATGGCTTCGTTGGGTTCGTGCGTGACCAAAAGAACAGCCGCACCTTCTTCTTTCAACAAATCCAGCGTGGCATCGCGGATGCCATCGCGCAGGCGGTTATCAAGGCCCGAGAAAGGTTCATCCATCAGCATCACGCGCGGGCGCGGTGCTAAGGCGCGGGCCAGCGCCACGCGCTGCTGCTCTCCACCCGACAGCTGGTGCGGATGCTTGGCGCCAAAGCCTGTGAGGTTGACCTTTTCCAGCAAGGCATCGACCCGTGCTTCCCGTTGCGGCACATCGCGCCGCAGGCCAAAGGCCACGTTGCCAGCCACGGTCAGATGGGGAAACAGGGCAAAGTCTTGAAACATCAGCCCGACGCCCCGCGCTTCGGGCGGTACGGCAGTGTTGGGGCCAAAAACCTCGACCCCGTCAATCAGAATGCGGCCTGCGTCGGGCGTTTCTACCCCTGCGATCATCCGCAAGGTGGTGGATTTGCCACACCCCGATGGCCCCAGCAAACAGGTCACCTGCCCCGCCTCAACCACCAAGGACAGATCAGACACCACCCTTTGCCCGCCGTAAGACCGCGAGAGCGATTGCACGACAAGACGTGGGGCATCCAAACGGGGCGTGGGCAAGGTCAATTCCCAATAGTTTTCATCAGAATTACCCCATAGCAGCCGAGGCTTGATGCCGCAAGACTAGCGCGCCAAGACCAGTTCGGCCATCAACCCGCCCAAATCCGCACTTTGTCCCAAGCGCAGCACCCCGCCGTGCGAGCGGGCAATATCCGCAGCAATCGACAGGCCCAACCCTACCCCGCCGCCATGGTTGGGGTCACGCGCCTCATCCAAACGGGCAAAGGGGCGCAAGGCCTCTTCGCGCCGCGCCGCAGGAATGCCCGGGCCGTTGTCTTCAACGACAAGGCGCAAGGCGCGGTCGGTCAGGTGAAAGGACAGCCGCGCTTTGGTGCCGTAGCGCAGGGCATTGCCAATCAGATTGTCCAAGGCGCGGATCACGGCCTGTGGGCGCAGGCGCATTTGGCCTTGGCCGCTGCAAGCGCCCATCGACACATTTTGCCCCCCGCGCTGGGTTTTGGCCATGATTTCGGCCAACAGGAAAGCCGGGTCAACAAGGCTAGGCTCCTCCTGCGCATCTCCGCGCGCAAAGGCCAAAAACTCATCCACCAAGCGCTGCATTTCCTGCACATCGTCCATCAATGCGGCAGTCTCGTCGGTTTCTTCCATCAAGGACAGGCCCAGTTTCATCCGCGTCAGGGGGCCGCGCAGGTCATGGCTGACGCCTGACAGCATCAAGGTGCGCTGTTCGATCTGGCGTTCGATGCGCGCGCGCATATCCAAAAAGGCCATGCCAGCGGCGCGCACCTCGACCGCGCCGCGCGGCTTGTAGGGCAGGTTTTGGCCACGGCCAAAGGCCTCGGCCGCGGCGGCCATGCGGGTGATGGGAACCAGTTGGTTGCGCAAGAAAACAAAGGCCACCGCCGTCATCAAGATCGAGGCCAGCGCCATGATCACCAAAAGCTGATGCGGATTGCTGGCCGAAACCCGCAGGCGCGACATATCGACCCGCATCGCCCCAAAGCGGGTTTGCACCCAAAGCTGCACAGAGCGCGGATCCGCCGCCAAATCAACGGCCACAACCTGCGGCAAGGCGTCGTGCAAGATCGACCCGACTTCGCGCCCCGACAGATCCCAAAATGCGCGCAGATCGGTGGAGGGAGGCGCTTGGGTGGCGGGCAGCGTTACGGCAACCCTTAACCCCGCAGCCAAGGCCGCCGCCCGCGCTTGGGCTTGGGGCAGGTCTGCAGCGCTGTCGATCTGCGATACCAGCAAGCCCACCTCTATCCCCGCCCCGCGCGACAGTTGCCGTGTCACGCCATCAAAATGGCGTTGAATAAAGATGACAGAGACCACGACTTGCACGAAAACCACGGGCAAGATCAGGATCAGCGCCGCCCGTCCATAAACGCTGCGCGGCAGATAGGATTTCAGGGTGAAGGCCATGGTGTAAGCCTAGCCGCGCGAAGGGGCTTTTGGAAAGAGCGATTTTGAGAGGATAGGGACTTGAGCCTGCGGCGTGGCAGCGCGATGGTGGGCATATCATGGACCAGACCCTATGCACCCTGCGCGCTGACAATCCCGGGCCGTTCACAGGCCTTGGAACCAACACCTATGTTTTGGGCCAAGGGGCGAAAACCATCGTTGATCCGGGCCCTGACATGCCCGCCCATCTGGCGGCGATCTTGGGCGAGGTGGGCAGCGATCGGGTTGAGGCGATTTTGGTCACCCATGCCCATTCAGACCACAGCGCCCTTGCCCCCCGACTGGCGCGCCTGACGGGGGCGCCCATCCTTGCCTTTGGCGATGCGCGTGCGGGCATGACGGCGCAGATGCAAGCGCTAGAGGCCGAAGGGATAGACGGCGGCGAAGGGCGCGATGCAGGCTTTGCGCCAGATGTGGTGGTGAAAGACAGCCAGATCCTGACCCTTGTCGGCGGCAAGATCGAGGTAATCCACACCCCCGGCCATATGAGCAACCACATCTGCCTGGCCTTGGGCGATACGCTTTTGTCAGGCGATCATGTGATGGGATGGTCAACCTCGATTGTGTCGCCGCCCGATGGCGATATGGGGGCCTATATGGCGTCACTGCACAAACTGGCAAAGCGCACGTGGCGCAGGTTTCTGCCCGGACATGGCGAGGCGGTCGAAGACCCCGCCACCCGATTGGCCGAGCTGATTGCCCATAGGTTGGGGCGTGAGGCTTCGGTGCTGGCCGCCTTGGCGCAAGGCCCCGCCACGGCATCTGCGCTGACAAAAACCATCTATGCCGACCTTGCCCCCACCCTGCAGGGTGCCGCCATGCGCAACGTGTTGGCCCATCTGATCGACCTGCAATCGCGCGGCACAGTGGCCCGCACAGGCACAGGCCCCCTAAGCGTGGCCGCCTTTCAGCTGGCCTAACCCGCTGTGCCTCCGACCTGACTTTTCAGACACCATCACTTTTCCCGCCATTTCCCCTTGCCGCCCCCAAACACCCTTGCTATAGACCCCGCCATGTTCCG
>Ga0114966_10002730_pt1 | contig 15690 bp, 6 predicted proteins | sample M_130207_XF_Meta_FD_87029 | JGI IMG/M metagenome (GOLD analysis project Ga0114966, IMG submission 87029) | Freshwater microbial communities from Lake Montjoie, Canada to study carbon cycling - M_130207_XF_MetaG | ecosystem: Environmental > Aquatic > Freshwater > Lake | place: Lake Montjoie... | reverse complement strand
GGCTTCCGAACGACCTGCATCCGGTGAACTTGCGATTGCTTTTACTTGTGAACCATTTTTTAATTTAAGGGAAAGTTTGTTATCTTCTACTGAACTATTACCACCATCTCTCAACCATACAGGAAGTAAATCGTGCATTACTCTTACCTTTTCAACTAAGTTTTTTGCTACAGTTACTTTAGTTGCAATAACCAATGCATTGAAGTCTTGGTTGAATAACATTTTCCAAAGAATAAATCCTGCAGATAATGTTGACAATCCCAACTGACGGGATTTAAGAATAATATTTAATCTATTTTCTTTAAAGTCAGTTAAGCACTCTTCCTGGAAAGGATAAAGGTGAAAGGGTATTTTTCCTCTCACCGGATGTTGAATAACACAATACTTCTTCATAAAGTAAATGGGGTCTAATGCACATTTACGATATTCTTCAGTTATTATTTCTTTTAATGACTTCTTAGGTTGCCCTTGAACTCCCATTATTTTTTAAATTTCAATTTCCAATATACCCCACCACTAATATAAGGTGCAAGTGTTCCAGATGTACCTGTAATACCATCCGTTACTCTGTTAGCTGCACCAATGCCTAAATGAAATATCTTATCTTTTTTTGTATTAATTAAAATACCAAACCCCAAATGAGATACAACATCCGCTTTGTTAAATCCACCTTCTAAACCATAGAATACTTTGGTCTTTGGTAATTCTTTAACAATTGTAGTTTCTTTAATAGTTCTTTGTTTAACACTTGCGTTAAAAGTTCTACCCAATATTTTGTTTTGAGTAATCGTATCAATCATTGCAATTGTTCCTAAACTATCTGGTAATTGTAATGTATCCTTATAAATGTTCTTTGCAAAGTAATCATGCAATAAAGCTTGAGTATCTACGATTGTAGGAATAATTACTTCTTTAATTGTTTCGTGATAAATATCTTCACCTTTTTTAGTTACTACTTTTGTTTTCACAATATCAACAGTATCGATTTCGTGTTTAATAACTTCATATTTTTTTCCTTCAATACGAATTGTTTTACCTCCTGGTAATACTCCACCTGGATTAAAAAATTGTAATAGTGCTAAAGCTATTAATACTATTATTGTGATGTTTTTTAAATTTTTCATTTTTATTTTTTTATTAATTCTGTGTGATTTAATTCTGTTAATTTTTCTTCTAATTCTGCTTTACGAACTAACAATTCTTCTATTGCGTTATATGCACCATCTATATCTTTTTTCAAATCTTCTTTTACTTTTTCAATATCAATATCCCATGTCCATTTTTCAACTCTACCATCTTCTGTAACTTGTTCTATTTGTTGTTTAATACCTAATAAAGCTTCTTCATATTGTGCCTTTATATCTCTAACAAATCCCAATTTATTAAGAGTTATTTTATAATCTTCATAAAATGGATAAGTACCATCAATTTGTAACTCTCTTTCTTGTTTTGCCAAACAAACTATACAAAGACCTGTTTTACGAATCAATCGTTTATCTGCCATTGATGGTTTGGTTGTCGTACATTCTGTATTACTACAAGTATTTAATTTATCTAAATACTTTCTAATGTCATCCATTTGAGTAACTGCAGAAACAAATCCTTCTTTTTGTTCCCACTCTTTACCATCTTTGTCCGTCCATTTGTCTCCTACTTCTCTTTTTTCTTTTACTTCACCATCATAACCAAATACTCTTTGAGTATTATCCGTTCTTCCAAAAACTGTGTCTATGATTAGTTTACGAGATTTGTGAATCCCTTTAGCTTTTTCATCAAAACTTTTTCTTTTTGCCATATTAATGTTCCTTTTTGTAACTGTTTATTATTATAATATATATCAAATTATGAGTAAAAAATACCAAGTATCTGATTTAGTGGTGCAAATGTACCTGTAAGTTTATAAGTTTTACCGTTATAAAAGAACACTAATCCCTCACTTGCAACAATTCTATCTATACCACCCAATTGATTTAATCTTTGTAATTCCGTTTTTAATTTTTGTATTTGTGCAGGACTGCCACCACTTCTAACTTGATCTGCTACTGATTTTAGTTTTGATTTCATTGAACGAATTGCGTTATCAGGATGAACTGTTAAAACACTACTTACAAATTCTAATATATCAGCACCTACACCTAAAAATATTTCTTCAAATGGTTTAATATTATCTTTTTGTTGTTTTGCAACATTTACTTTATCATGGTCAATTGCCCAATCTTGTAATTTTGGATTTGATATTGTATTTAATCTAAATGATTTATCACCAAACGCCCATCTTCTTACTAAAGCTTCTTTTGTAAGTTTGTCGACTTTAGTAGGTGCATTTGATGTAATCCACCATTCCCACCAACTTTGATGATAGTCTGCCACATTGTCATTATCTTTTAAACCAAATTCCGATTGTAGTTTAGAAAGTTTAGAAAGATATTTAGATTGTTTAGAACTTAAATCGTTGTTTTTTGGAATAGATGTTATTGGAGGGCCTTGAATTGTATATTTTGATTGAACATCTGCATTTACTTGTTTAATCATTCCTGCTAAAGTTCCTGCAGCTCCACCATCCGCACCTATTGCTTTTCCTGTTTCATCATAACAAGTTGTATTATGGAATACCAACAATGCCTGACCATAAGGAATAACGTTTACTGATGTTGGCCATATTACTTCCAAATTCATAAAACATTTACCTTCGTTGAATATCTTTTTTCTTTGTGCATCGGATAGTCCACTAATTGCAGCGGATAAGTCTTTCATTGCGTAATTGTATGCATCGGTTAAACCACCTCTGCCACCGAACTTTGAAGCAACATCTTCTATACCCATTGCATTTGCTCCGGCGTTTTGTAAATGTCCTTTGTTTCTTGCTGCGATTAATCTACCATTTTTCCAACTGATTGCTAATGCTTGTCCATCGGTTTTTTCTCTTACTACACCCAAATCACCTTCAAGTGCTTTTGAAATTATATTCTTTAAATCACCAAAAGTTAAATCCATATCATCAAATGGGTGTGACATATGTCCATATGCACCACCTTCCATTAATAAACCTTCTTTAATAAATTCGGTTTCTACATAATTTACTGCAGGTAGATTTTTTATACTATATGTAACTGTTCTTTCTTCACCATCATTGTCACCAAATATTGCATCTGCTTTTGGAAATTGTGTTTGGGTGTACCCACCATTTGTAAACCAGTCTTCTGATTTATTTACTCCATCTTCTCCGTCTAATTTTCTTTTTTTTCCTTTTGGAACATACGCACCATCTGGAACACCATCTTGTGAGGTATTGTTACTTACCTCTCTTAAATTTTTTTTTTCAAATAAGTCTTCGATACCTAATTTCTTTTCAATTCCGGTAATTTCATCGTAACCCATATCTCTCAAATTACCTATTATTGTATTTCTGTTTGGGGTTTTGTTACCACACACAACTAAACTAACTTGCTTTTTAATATTTGGGCCACCTTTGTCAAAATATTTTATAATATTTTTAAAATGAATATCATTACTACCCATTTCATATATGTTTTGGCCTTTATCACCCATTCTAAAAGTTGTGGCCACTTTACCATTTATTGTAGGCATTCCATGATCATCTTTTCCAAAATCTTTAACAACAACTTTTTTGTTTTTAAATTTTCCCATTAAGACGGTATCACCTTTGTCAACTTTTACATTGATATCTTCTTTTAAATGATTTGTACCTTTTGCTTTTTTAGGGTCTATGTGTGTATTTACAGGTAACTTTGTATTTAATATTTCATCAGATAAATCATCACTTAAGTGTCCCTTTACTTCCCAACCATCTAACATATCAACATATCCTTTTGCAGGGTTATCATATTCTTTCCAACTTACATTATGGTTATTATGAATACCATCCGATCCGTGATTTCCTGTATCGGTTGCTTCATTATAAATTTGTTTATTTATTTTGCCATAGTTTCTCATTAAAATACCGGTAACTGTGTGTGCTTGGTTTTCAATTGAAGAACCTGTTGCACTATCTTTGATTTCATCTTTTACTAAACCCAACTCATCTTGTTTTCTATGAACCATCTCATGTGCAAGAGTTCTAAGAATATCGGCAGTTAATCTACCTTCTATTGCAACATATATTTCTTTTGACATTGGGTTATATCCACCTAAACTGGTTTTTGCCTCAGAATATTCTCTACCTGTTAATAAAGTAATTTTTGGTCTTTCACTTAATTTTAATTTTTTAGTTGCGTATTCTACAAAATGATTTATTGAATTTTCTTTTGATTCAGAAATACTTTCGTTTAAACCTTTTGTAAGATTTTGTAATTTTGAAACTTCTTTTTGTTTTTTATAAGATTCTAATGTTTTTAATAATTGGTGAGGATTTGGTTCAAAGTTTTCCATTTTCTTTACAACTTCTGCAATCAATTTCATAAACATATCACCATGTGCTTTTGTTTCATCAACTTCTTCCATCAATCCCATTCCTTTAAGTGCCATTGTACCCAATCCGGCTCCAGTTGCACCTATTACCGCTTCACTATGTCCTGCACCTGCTGCCAATCCAACCGCTTCAAGTCCACAATGTTTTGCAAAATCAACTGCTGCGTGTGCTAAAAATCCTCCAACAGTAGACATAGAATGTGATGCACCATGTATTGCAGCGTGTGTAATTGCACCAATCCCACCGCCACCTACTGCCGCTCCTGCTGCTCCTGCTATAGCTCCACCAGTTACAACCGATGCACCTATTATTGCAACATCTTTAAGTGTATTTAAACATGCCTTTTTTTGTTTCTTTGCTTCATGTTCACTATGTTTCCATTTACCATCACTATCTTTAAAATATCCAAATTTTAATCCCTCACCCTTAGATGCGGAAATCACCAAAGACCTAATTCCTCTACCTGTATTTTTTAATTGGTGTGCTTTTGATTTTGCAACCTCATATACTTTTTCTGCTATGTTTTTTGGAAGTTTTGAAACAAAATCACCAATTCTATCTTTCCAACTTTTTCGTGTCTCTGAGTGAGGGTTTGTAGCCTCATGTACATCATGTTGTTCTTCCTCAGAAAAATCTTTAATTATTGCTTTACACTTATTTTTAGCTATTTCTGCTAATTCTTTTGCTTTTTCTTTTATTTTATCTAAATTGCTTTTTTCAGCATTTGACTTTAACTCTGCACCACCTAATTTTTGTTCAGGAGGAGGGCCTTGTTCTTGTCCCTTTTCTCCAGGTGATGAATCTCCCTTTTCTTTATCCATTTTACCCTGTGCAGTTTGGTCTTTTTTAACAGGTTGTCCAGCTTGTGGTGGTTCCGTTGTTTTTTGTGTCGCTTTTCCAGGTTCTTCTTTAGTTTTTGGTTCATTTGCAGGTGCGTCATCAGGTCCTGCTATTTTTGAAGCTTGGATATGTGCAGGATGTTCTTTTGGTAATCTCAATGCATCTCTTGCTTTGATTTTCTTTTGTTGGCCTTTACTATTTGTATATGTAATGTCAACATCTAATGCTTTATTTGTAGCCTCACCAAAATATTCTTTGGTAAACTCTTCAAACATCTCATTTGTAATATATCTTTCTATTAATTCAGAAATTGGGTCATATGGTTCATTCTTTTTATGCCAATCTGGTTCATCGGATGGATGTTCTCTCTCATGTCTTGTAGGATGTGGTTCTGGTCTCATTTCATAAGAAGGTTTTGTATTATTACTTTCTTTTACTGAACCCGTTGGTGCACCATTTATATATCCACCTGGTAATACTAGGCCAACCCCAATTCCACCCGGCATTCCATCTTCGTTTAATTTCGTTGTTATCATTTTAAAAATATCTTTATCAAATGTTGGGTAAGCTTTTAAGAAAAACTTTTTAGCAACATCTTTATTTGAACTTCCTAGTTTTTTTCTTACATCGGTTCCACTTATTGGATTTTCTTCTGCAGGTACTGTATAGTAATAACCCACCTCATCATAACCATATCCGGCTTTACCTTTGTATGGTTTGAAATAACCACTCTTTAATCTACTGGCATCCTTTTCTCCGACAGCTGCAATATATTGAGTAGTCTTACCATCAAACTTAGAAAGTATCTCTATTGGTCTGTAAGGGTTGTTTACTTTGACAAATTTGCCAGCTGGCACTCCAAACATTTTAGTTGCAATCTCTTTCTTTTCTTTAAATGAAAATGGAGATTTATCTGAACTTGTATCATTAGAAGTTCCAATATATACATTTGTCTTTCCAAACTTAGAACATAAATTTTCATAAGCTGCATAATGCCCTCTGTGAAATGGTTGGAATCTTCCACCATAGATTACTACCGTTTGAGTAACTGTTGGTTTATTTACTTCTTTTATTAAATTCATATCTATAAATATCTTAAATGCTGCAGTTTTGCTTATTACTGTTCTTTTTTTAATCAAACATACTAAAAATTTTTGACTTTTCCAACTAAAGTGTCACATTTATCATAAAACAATTTTCAGAAATCTCTTCTTTTGATACTAATTCATATTTTAATTGTGAAATACCATCTTCTTTATAATTAATTTTTCGTTGTTGCATTTCTAAAACAAATCGTTTTTCATTCTTTGCAGTTGTTTCACCCTTTGACCACTTACCATCTACAAATCCCTCATCTACATGTGGTAATGAATAAAATCTACCTTCTCTTCTATATGGTGTATTGTTTCCATATACTTCAATATTTTCAATTGTTTCTTCTACATTAAACCATTCAATATTTCCATTGTTTAAATCAAATATTAAATTTTCTGTAATGTCATTTTTGAGAATAGTATTTATATTTTCCCTTTCAGTAAATTTATCATATATTTTAATTTGAGCAATTTTTCCTTTTGTATAATCTGCAACAAACTTATTACCAACAAAACCCTTACATAATAAAATATCATCTACATACGATTGTAACTTGCCTTCAAATTTAACAGGTTCTTCATCTAAAGAACCATTTTTTAAATTTTTTATTAATTTTCCATTGCAATAAAACCAAACTTCTCCAGTTTCTTGATTAACCGACATTGTTATCCAAGTCCATTCATTTATAGGTCGTTTTATCCAAGAATATGTGTTTTGTTTTTTATTATTATATATACTTCCACAAATTGCCCCTGAATTATTAAAACCAATTGAATAACTTGAGAGTGTATCTATTTTAAAAATTGGAAATTCTACAAAGCTTTTTGTTTCTTCACCAATTAACCAATGTTTGTATTTTTCAGGTTGTGCTTCAATTTTACATAATATTGAAATGGTATGAGATTTAGATAATGTATCATTAATTTGTTTGTCATATTTTATTTTTGCATATGAATCATTTCCATTAAAATTAAAACATTTTACATTTTTATATGAATGAAATAAATTATCTTCGGTCAATCCTTCATAACGACACCTCCAAAATAAATCATCATCTTCCATACCCCAATCCCAATAGTCGTTTGAATAACCATTAGTTTTTTGTACCTGTTCTTTTGTCATTAATACAACTCCACCAAAATATTGTTCGTAATTTAATTTATATTTGTACTTTGAAAGTTTTGTAGCAATATGTGTTGGATAATCGATGGGATACGAATAATCACAACTATCATTTTCAGGTAACATATCTACATCGTGAAATGTAACATAATCACATCCATCATTAAATGCATGTTGTGCAGCTATATTTTTCATTACACCTCTATTGAATAATTTATTATCCGTTTGATGTGCAATATAAAATTTATGTGGTATTCCTTTTTTATTGAGAAACTTTGTGAGATGTGGTATTAACATTTTCAAATGATACTCTCTATCTCTATATGGAACACATATTCCAAGTACTTTATTCATAACCATTTACATTAAATACAAAAACAATGTATCTTTTATAAGTATTTGTTTTTCACTATATGGAACAAAAATTGAAAATTTCTCACAAGAAATATTTATAAATTCCCCCCATTTAGTTTTTGGCATTTCAACTAATTCTAAACTTTCTATTTCTATTTCTTCAAAATAAAAATTAAGTATTTTAATATTATTTTCTAATTTTAATTGTTGTTCCAATTCGGTAATATTAATTTCATTTATAATTCCATCTTTTTTATAAAGTAATGTAGAATTTTTATGAAACTTTATTCCATTTAATAAATAATATGTAGATGTTTTAAATGTATTTATATTATGAATTTTTACACTTTTATTGCAATTTAATACAATACTAAATCCATTCAAATTATCACCAATTTTTAAATCAATAATATTTTGTTTAATAGATTTGTTATATTTTATAATTTCTAAAATATTCATTTTATAATTTTTGTTGAATATTATGTATTAATAAGTTATTTGCAAAATATGTGTTATTTGCAGTTACGTCAATACTGACTACTGAAGTCAACTCATCAACTCTTTCAATACTTTCAATATCTACCCAACCTTTATTTATATCAAAAAGTTTATATCCAATTTGTAAATCTTCCGTTTTTACAAATTTTGAAATACCATCTATTTTACAAAAAACAGGATGTTCATATGTTATTTTCAATTCCCCATCGTTTATATCATAGTAATAATAATACACATCTTTTATCAATTTTTTTATTGAACTCATAGATTCCGAATATTTGAAATCATTTGTTTCAAAATCTAACCAGGCTTTTTCCTCATCTGATAACCCATCTATATCGTAGTTTTTTAACAAATCACCCTCTTCTAAATCTTCTACTAATTTTTCAGAATCATCGTACATTAATACTTTTGTACCATATACTAAACAATTATTTACATTACAATTACATGGTCTCTGTGCATATTTATAAACTAAACAACCGGTATCTACTTGTGTACCTGTACATCCTGTGGATGATACTGCATAAGCTGAAAATGCAATTTGTGAATCACATGCCAAATCACCAATGTATCCAGTATATTGTGTACCATAATTACAAGTTTGGCCTTGAATTTGAACAGTTTGTGTACCATAGTTATTACCACTACAAACATACCACTCTATCCAATAACTTGCATTTGTACTAGCAGTTCCACCTGCAGGCCTTGTTACAGTCCATTTTATATAATCACATGTTGGTGAATCGTATATGTCAGATGATACACTTCCAAGTTCTCCTGCAGATACACTTGTATACGAACGTGATGTAGAAGTCGTCAATACATTTCCACTACTATCTAATAATCTTACTCTATAATATTTTGTTGTGTTATTGATTGTTATAAATGCATTATATAATGTACTAGATACAATAGAAGTATATGTGTATGCTGTATCGGTAAATGTAGAATTATCCGTACTTTCTTGAACAGTTAATCTATATGCTGTTTGAATTGTACCCGTAGTATAATTAACTAATATTCCACCACATTGACCTGTTTCAGATGTATAAGTTACCGTATTTACAGCAGCTGCTGTTTTATATCTAAAATAATATTTTACTTGGTCTGTTGTACTTGCACTACTTTTTTGACCTGTAACTGTTATTAAAACTTCCGTATCATATTCTGAAACTGTTGTAAACCAAAAAGCAATAAGGCCATTTGCTAAAGTTGTTGGTGCTTCACTTGATGAATTTTTAATATCTGTATAAGCATCTGCATCACCATTACCTTCCCAATGGTACTCATTAAGTCCACCATACGTTATTGGGGAATTTACTAGTTTAACTCTAGACATATTTACACTACCCGCCGTTGAAGTAACAGTTAAATATGCACCAGGAAAACTAGCTAAACTACTATCACCTAATAAATCTATTAACTGAAATCTACTTGCATACCCACGATATGCAGGTAATGTAACAGCTGCAATATCGGTAGCTGAAAATGTAAATAAAGTATATTGATCTATCTGTAAATACTTTCCTGAAAAAGCTCCTTGATAATAAATATCAGCTCTATTATTAGTATCAGTAAGCCTCATAGAATAATCAAAATCTCTTGTTGTAAATGCAGTTCCTGTTTTTGTAGTTACAGTTCCCCAATCATCTGTCACAACCACTCTTATATATGTTGTTCCAAATGTACCTGGATCATATAAATCTCCTGATATATCCGTATATGTACCATTTAAACTAGTTGACCTTTGATATTTATATGTTGTCCCATCCGTATCTCCCAATGTTACTGCACCATCTGGGCCACTTAAATTACTTGTCCAAGTACCACCAATGTATGATATAAGTGTACTACCAGGATCAGTAACTGCAGTTATAGTTCCACCTATTGTATCAAGTCTTCTACCTTTTACTGTTATAACTTGAGCAGTACTTGCCACCGAACCATTTGCATTTCTGGTTAATGTATAATTTCCAGAAGTACCTGAAACCGTATATTCAAATGCATTAAAAGTATACGAATATGTTCCTCTTGTTGCTTCCTGACGAGTGTAGGTAACCATTGGAAATACTTTTCTACAATAAGTCGATGCAGTAGTAGTTCTTAAATAATTAACCCCATCAAAAGCCGCGTTTCCGGTTATTTGTATGTTACCATAACTCATTGTACCAACTCCAACATAGGCATACCAATACCCACCCACTCCGGCAGATGTAAAAGGAGGGCCGTATGATGTAAAAGTTGCATATAGTTGAAAATTTACAGCTCTAACTGCATATGCATTTATTCCTATTAAACTACCTGTATCAGTAGAAATCACACCACCCTCACGATCAATCGATACAGTTGCAGTAGTCAATTGGTGGTAATATCTTAAAGAAGCCGAAATGTTATATGTCAATGTTGCGTATACATAAGCCGTACCCGTTATAGTTCCTCCACAATCATTTACATCATATAATGAAAATGCAGCAGAATCAAAAGAAGCTGCAGAATCCGATATACTTGCATCCGATAAACTTACAGGAGAAACATCTGCTCCTGATGGTTTTGTAACAGTATACGCCGATGAAATTTTAGTAAAGTTTCCACTACTTCTACTAATTCTTGCAACAACACTTTGTACTTGTGATAATGTACCACTAGATGGAACTGCAGATAAAGAATATCCATAACCTTGTCCTGCATATCCATAAACTGTTACACTAGTTTCACTAAAATCCGATTGAGTATATGTACCACCTGATGCCTTTACATGATAATACCACGTTTGATCTGCAGAAGGTGCAGTATAAGAATGTGATGATGTATAAGTTCCACTATTTATATTTGTATATGTTCCTCCAGTTTCAACTTTGTATTGAAAACTACTATAAGTAAATGTTGCACTTAAACTATAACTTAATGAATTAGAAGCAGAATTGTAATATTGATTATTGTTCCAACTTGCAGCCAATGCAATTTGAGTTGCATTAATTTTATATTGAGTTGTAAATGATTTTGTAATACTATACCCATTGCCATCAGTAACGGTTACAACGTGAGAAGCGGTGCCATCATTTACAGATGTTGCAGGGTTGTTAACTGTTATTCTTAATATATTTGAAGATGGTTTTGCACCTGAAGCTGATACGGTACTATCAGTAGTTACGGCTGTTACCGAAGAAACACTAAATGAAGTATCTGCAGTACCACCGATTGCAACACTACCATCAAATGTCCTATTTGCTCCTGTTAATAAATCCGTTTGATCGGCCAGTGTAATAATACCCTTTTGTGCAATTAACACCTCACCTGTTTCAGTATAACCTGATAGATATTCCGTTGTACCATCACTCCTTCTTGATCTTACTCTTGCTTTTATATATTGTGCATTTGCAGTTTTTCCGGCAATAGAAACCGTTGGTGTTCTACTTGTTCCATTAGAAACCATTGAAGTCCATGCACCATATGAACCACCATTATCTTTTACCGCATAATCAATATCATATCTTAATGTTGTTCCACTAGTTCCTGCAGTTAAAGCAGTAACCGAAACTGCAAATGTCTCCGTACCCGTTGTGTATGTTGCAGAAATGGAAGGAGAAATCATTGCAACTGTAACAGTAGACGACACATCATGTCTTATACTACTATTACTTGTCTGTGATATGGCAACTCTGTGAGTCTTTGAACCCAACGATGAATAATAAACTGTAGGATTTGCCGTAGTACTTGTTGAAGGTTGTGTACCACTTAAAGTCCAATCATATGTTATTGCAACCGAATCTGTATTATTTGATATTGCAGATGTAATTGTATAATCAACATATGGTTCTGGTGATGAATTTATAGAAGCAATTGAAACTCTTATAGGTGGCCTAAATGTAGTAGGTGTATTTGTTGCAGTATCAAATGTTGGTGATTTTGAATCTTTAACTATAATATCAAATGCATCCGCAGTTGTTGTTGATGCATTACTAAAAGTTGTAGTATTTGCTCCTGCAGTACCATATCCCGCTCCGTTAAAATTATAATAATATGGTGTAACACCACCCACTGCAGTTACACTAAAAAAAACTGAACCTGTTGTATAATTGTAAGTTCCTGCACCTGTAAAAGATGGGGATGTTGCAACCGATGTGATTACTAAATCGGTTGGATAAATATAAATTGATGTAGTATCTTCCGCATATCTATATGGTATATCATTTGTTGTTAATAATAATCTAAAATAATTTGTTTGATTTGGATATAGTATTCCATCATATGTGTTATAAAAATCTATGGTTGAATCGGTTACATTACCATTATATCCTGTATAAGTTGCTAAAAGTATTTCATTATTTCTAGCTGAGTTATCCGCTAAGTATAATTTAATACTATAACCTGTACTTGTAACACCCGTTGTTGTAAATGTAATCAATACTTCTTTACCAACATTGATATTACTATTATCCGATATTGTACTTATTGCAGTAATTAAAATATTAGGAACCTTACCATCAAATTCATAAAATTGATATTGGTCATGTATAGGTCTTGCACCTGTCCCACTAATAGAACCAACCGTATCGGGAACATGTCTATATACAGTTTGATTGATATCACCTGTTAAAAATATATTTGCCAAATCAGAACCACTAACTAAACTTGTTGGATTACCACTTGCATCAACATTTTTACCAGCACTTCTAGCTAAACTTTTTATTTTAATGTTTGACGGCATTACTTAGAACCATTTAATTTATTTTCCAAATTTTTAATTCTATCATTTTGGTTTTGTATCATACCAACCAATATAGGTATTAATCCAATATAATTAATTGTCATATACTTACCAAAAACCTTTTTCCTTGTTAACTCAGGAAAAACTTTTTCAACTTGTTGTGCAATTAATCCGTAATGTTTATGTTTTTCTTCATCACTTATCCAAGAGTAAGTTACAGGAACCAATTCTTTTAGTTTTAAATAATCCTCATCAGTAACATTTTTTATATTTTCTTTCAATCTTTCGTCAGATGCACCCGCAGTTGTGAAACCCACGATATCACCCGTTGAGTGTATTTCACCAATATGTTTCCAGTACCCAGCGGAGTTCATATTAAAAGTAGATGTTGAAGGTACAAGTGCCGTTCCTCCTGAATCAAATCCTTTAATAGAAAATGCATTTACTTCTTGGTTGGTATCAAATACAACCTGTATACCTGTTGCGGTAACTTCCACAAATTTAGATACTGCAGATAAACTCACTTGAGTGGCCTGCATTTCTATATTTTTAATTTTACATCTATAATCCAAAGCTCCATGGATTGCATATATAAAGTTTATAGCGTTACCACTGCCCCCAATTGGAGCGTAGTTGTGTGATACTATATTGTTTGATAAATAGTTTTTATATTGTTCAATACTAAATGTAATAAATTCATCCCCATCGGATTGAATTTGAGAAATATCTTCAACAACTTCTTTAACAATTAAATCACCATTTTTTACAAATAATTCCGTAAAACCTTTTATTAAATCTTTAACATTTATTTGTTCGCCATTTTCTAACCAAAAATTATGTGAATCCGATACATATACTTCGTTTCCACCCACTTTTATAAAATAATAATTTTTATATAATTTATTATATTTAATCGAATAAGGCCTAAACCCAAATTTACCATTTTCCTCATCCCAAATTTTTAATAAATCAGTATCTAATACATCTTTAGCTATTTTAAAACCACTATCGGTTTCAATTAAAGTATCCCATCTAACTGATAAATACGGACCAGATGCCGTATATGTTGCAGTAGACCAAAATGAGGCTGCATAGGCATCACGTATGGTATTTGTAATATTTGTTGCTATTGCAAATCCGGTATTATATCCAGTTGCTGGTACAGTAATAGCAGATGTTAATGTATATTCTGAGGTTTCTATATAATCGGTTGAAGTAATTGGCCTTAAATATGCAGAACTACCAATTGTGGATATAGTAGGAACCGATGTGGTTGTATCGTATGTTGGATTTAATTGATACAACGTTGTTGCATCGTAACCAATTTCTTTTGTAACACTATTAACAGAACTAAATCCATTTTTACTTATTGTAAAAGATGGTTTAAAAGAACCATAAATGGAATTTCTATAATCAAGTATAGGATTAGAATCTCCTGCATAATTTGTTAATAAATCAGTATATGCATTAGATACACCACCACCTTGATCTCCTTGTGAATTCTCATATCCACCACCGGCTTCTAATATCCATCTATATGAATTTGCACTATAACTATACCAATCGTTATATAATTGTTCCCCAACAGGAGTACCATAATTAAAATAATCATAATTCCAATTTCTTAGTGCATAATAATCATTAGTAGTATTTTGGCCATGTACAAACGTACATACTCTTGAACCACCATCATATCCGGATTCTAATTTAAATCTAAACTTAAGTTTTAATGTCAAATTGTAGGTAGCACTTGCCGTTAAATTTGGAAATGTCTGAGGTGAGGAACTTAATACTACAGTACCTGGAGTTGCAGACATGCCTATATATAAAGTATCCGCACCAAATGTACTTGTTTCCGAACCATTGGTATTAATTGATACCCAAGATGATGCTGCATTACTTGATACACCACCTGAAGTACTAAAACTGGTTGATAATTTGTCTTTAATTTGTACAGTAGATGATGGCCCTTGAACCGATATCTGTGAGTTAGAAGAATCTAAAGATACCCTTGTATCCCCTGATGTATTGTATTTATATAAACCACCACCGGTAATGCACCATCCACCAATATTACCAGCTTGTGCACTTATTGTTGTTGCAAATATGGAACCTGATATTGAAGCATTACTAGCATACATTGAACCATCTAATCCAACGGAAAATGGCCTTATACCATTTAAAGGTGTTCCCGCTACAATACCTGCACTTCCGGAAATTACAACCCCATTTAATCCACCCGCAATAATTCTTCCGTTTATTGAATCCAAAACAATACTACCACCTGTCAATGTACCATTATCCAAAGACCAACCACCAATACTACCAGCTGTTGATGTTATCTTACCCCCAATTTCAATTACATCGGCCCCTGCAGAATTATATTTAAAATAACTACTACCACTTGCAAAACTAACAACGATATTTTGTGCAGATCCCGTAACACCCAAATAAATTCCGTTTGCTCCAAAACTTTGTACAGCTTGACCTACGGAAATATACGGTTTATCAGTAGCACCATATAATGTTATATTTGCATTTCCAGAAGCATTTGTTCCGACATTTAATGTTTTTTTAACATAGGAATCTTCCGAAATCATTATTTTAGCAGCAACAAAATATGAATCAGTTCCCAATGATT
>Ga0114966_10002729_pt1 | contig 15691 bp, 15 predicted proteins | sample M_130207_XF_Meta_FD_87029 | JGI IMG/M metagenome (GOLD analysis project Ga0114966, IMG submission 87029) | Freshwater microbial communities from Lake Montjoie, Canada to study carbon cycling - M_130207_XF_MetaG | ecosystem: Environmental > Aquatic > Freshwater > Lake | place: Lake Montjoie... | reverse complement strand
CCATACCAAAGACCCATACCAAAGACCCATACCAAAGACCCATACCAAAGACCCATACCAAAGACCCATACCAAAGACCCATACCAAAGACCCATACCAGGGGGCCATACCAAAGACCCATACCAGGGGGCCATACCAGGGGCCATACCAGGGGGCCATGCCAGGGGGCCATGCCAGGGACCATACTAAAGACCCATACCAAATACAAAGGTCTATACTATACAAAAAAAAGAATAACAAAACAAAACAAAAACTATATAGCATTTTCAACATCACGGGTAAATAACAAAATCATAGTAAAAAGAAACACCCTAAAATAATAGTAAGTATTTCTATAAACAGATAAATCATTCAAACGAACAACAGAAGAATAAGAATGCAAACGATAAAACGCAAAATAAGAAACCGATGAAGCAAAACACCCAATATAAAAATAATCCACATGATGATTCATTATTCCACCAAACTCATGAATCGCTAATGGTCTATCTAATAATTCACTACTAATCTCATCTAAAAGAGAAACAACCACTGCCTTCGTAGATAATAAAGAACGAACACCACCAAATGCACTACTACAAGGAATGAAAAGTAATAAACACAATCCAATCATGTTTATACAAATAATAATATATAATATAAATAACAAAAACAAAACAAAACAAAAACCAAATCAATTTTTTAGATAATAATGATTCATTAAATGAATAAAATTCAACACATCCAACTTACGATCCACCCCATTTTTATTTCGCACAAATCCCAACAAATCACAGCCTTCCCAACCATCCCCAATCCATTTTCGATCCAACAATAGTTCCTTTATTTCTATTCGACCCATATTACAGACAAAAATACGATAAAACAATAAAATACTAATCGCAACGTCATCGGGAATATCCAGTAAATATTCAATAGGAAAAGGTAACAACAACAGACGAATCATTTCCCTAGACAATAAAAACCCAGCCCCATCTAAAAAATAAAAAACATCACCTACAGATCCAATAGGAAAAAGAGAATCCATTCTCTCTAAATAATCTTTCCAACGAGGATTAATATCCAATCGATTTCGATCAATGAACTGAAAAAAAATCGTTCCGATCGAAATTTCCATATTCGATATTATTTCTAAAGATAACACGGAAAAATTCCAAAAAGAAGACAAATTCGTTCGTAAAATAGAATCATACACCAATTCATTCTCACAAAAACGCATCGCCATCATGGTTTTCAACAAAATACCAGGTTCCAAAGACTCTTCGCATTTACAATAAATACAATCGTCTTTACAAATCACATCCTCCATCAAAAAAGGATCTGCAAATACAAAAAAGAAACGATAATCCACCGCAAGCGAATCACCACCTTTCCGTATCCAACATTTTATTTTTTCTCTCCATAATTCTAAAAATAAATCATAAATATCACCGGAGGAAGCAATAATCAATACTATAACAGAATACATTGTCCGTCCTATTAAAATACACAAATCAATCCTTTACATCATTATTATTCTGATATAATTGTTCACAAATAAATTGCAAAGACCAATTCGCACCATTTAAATCGACCACCTCCCCACGATCATTCAATAAAGAAACCGCCATACGATGAATATTTACTGGACCAAAATACTTTCGGTCTTGAGCTTGTAAAGTTCCACCAAATTCTACATAGGTTTGTCCAGGACTATATCCAGATGTTTTGATCGGGACCAACCCAAAAATATCACTTACAAAAACACCCTGATTTTTACTTGTCTTTTTCGTATTTTGCGTATTAATAATTTGATTAATCGAATATAATTGGTTTTGAGTCAAATTATTAGAAGCAACATTCGTAATTCCACTATTCAATACTTGGTTTGTAACCGGATCACAAATATATTTTGCGCGATTTGCATAAGAAGGTAAAGATACATTTTTATCCGCATTAGAAATAGTAATCAGTCCATCATTTAAATGACTAGGATTAAAGTCATCCAAAATAACCATAAAATAATTATATAAATTAATGGAAACACAAGTATCTCCAGTTAATTTAACCATACTTCTAGACAATGTTTTATTATTTATATACGTATTCGAAATACTATATGCATTATTCGTATAAGTGCTATCCGAAATATCATAATAATACCCATTCTGTAAATAAAGAGATGACAATGGATATTCTTGAAAATAGTGAAATCCCATAATCCAACCGAGAGTAGTATCCATCGTGGCATTTCGAACACTAGAATTACCTATAAAACAGGAAACAAAACTATACAAATCATAAAAAACCAGTTTATAATCCTGTGAAGTATATATTTTATTGACATTCCACCGAATTTTCGTATATTCTTTTCCATATATATCTGTAATAAAAGAGATCCGTGTTCCACAGGTTTCTGGATATTTATCAAATTGAGTATTCATCTCATCAAATAACTGTATTCTATTGTAAATTCCTTTAGGAATAGTAAAGGAAAGTGTTCTAGAACCAATCACACCCTCATCCATGGGAATTAATTGGAATTGATTATCTACACCTTTAGATAAATCAATATTATCACTACTTAATTGAATATTACCAGTTATATCAGAATAAGATCCATAATTATTATCATTTAGATTATAAGAAACATCCAATCCTAAATTTAGATACCAAGATGATTTGGTGAATTGAACAACATTCGAATCCGAAAATAAAATAGTATAATCATTTTGACTTAATGTTTTTGTTATATTTACATTTAATACGGCATTTACAGTATTATTAACGCCGGTAGAAGTAATCGAAATAAACATATTTTTTAAAGGATAGGAATTCGTAGCATCACTATAAGAACGGAAAATATTATTTATTCCTGTAGCTAGACCAGAAATACCTTCATAGGTAACTCCAGTAGGTAAAAAAATATGATACGAAATATCCTTAATAATACCATTATTGACACTATTTATTTTATCCGGGTAAACCACCATTAAAAGAGGATATTGATTCCCGGAATAATTACCTTTATCTACCGATGTTCCACTAAAAAAAATATTATCACTCAGTTTTGTATTCACATTAAGACTAACGACAGAAAACCCCAATACATTATATAAAAAAGAATTCGTAATATCGATTCTAAAATTTTCAGTAGAAAAATATTTATTCATATCAATGGACATATGAAATTTAGAATCTAAAGCATTTAAATAAGCTAACGAATAATTATTAACCGTGGCGGTTGTAGTAGTATTTATATTAAAGATTGGTTTACCGCCATTTTTACTTAAATTCTTACTATTCATAACATTAAAACCATTATTAATTTCATTTAAATACCCATTTAAGGAATATCCAACAGAAGGTGTCAAAGAATAAGAATAATTATTGATTCCGCCAACATTATATTGTAGATCATTACATATGAACGAATAATAAATATCTCCTACAATTTTAAAATTACTAGAATACACAAATGTTTCCGAAATAAGATTATTAATTTCATTATAAGAAGCTTCAAAATAAAAACAAGAATTACTACCAATCCAAATAGGATTCGCTATCGAGGTTTCTACTGGAACAATCAATACTGTTTTCGATTGTGGAATATTATTCCCATTATAACGATTTAGTTTAATACTCCATTGAAAATAATACATTCCATTATTTGCCAAGACATTACCACAAATATCCGTTCCTTGGATTTCTATGAAATTTACAGAAGAATCCACCATACCTGGACGATTCAAACGATCATTCATACGAATAATATCATTTACAGTATTATAGATAGATGCTTGAGTTACTCTATAGCCAATATTATTAATATCTGTAATTGGAAAGGTAATAGTAATGGTTTGATATTCGGTAGAAACTCGTGGAATATAATTATTAGTGCTATCTGTATAATATTGTATTATTTGGATAGTATTATTAGTAGCATCAAATGCATATTTACTAATCGTATTATCCAATGCGGTTAAAGATCTAGAAGAATAAACAGAACAAGTGGAATAGGTAGAAGAATTAAATCCAAGAAAACAAGAGAGATGACTCGACCGATTACGATTGGTTCCCGGAACCGGTGAATAAAACGCGCCTGGAAAATAAAATAAATAAGAAGATTCATTATAATGTTTTTGAATATCAATATTAAAGGTAGCTTTACAAAGATTAGGATTATAAGATAAACTAGTATTTCCAAAACTAATATCCGTATAAATCCCGGATAAATTACTCATGTTAGTTTGTATAACACTCGTAATCGAATCACCCTTATCACCTGAACTATTTACAGTAGAAAGTGAATAATTTCCAGGATTAATACTCATCGAAATATCATGTAAACCATTATTAATACCTGGAACATTCCCTTTAATAAAAATAAAATTACTACCATAACTCTCACTAATCGTATACCAAGTATATGGAATTTGGACCGCATACAATTTGAGAGAAAGCACATCCTTTAACGTTTCTGAAAAATTAAACGTAAATTGAGTAGAAATACTATTTTTAGAATCTCTATATTGACTATCAATGGTAATCAGTCGTTGATACGTTTGTTTTAAAATTGGATTTAATTTACCTTTTGCATAGGCAATTGGTGTAGTCAATTGCACATTCGGTTCCTGTTCCTGTATCTTCTCTTTCATAATACCCGAAATCGAATCCGCGATATTCTCATAACCCTCTATTACATCGTCATTGTCATCGTCTTCAAATTCCTCTTCCAAATTAAAAAACCGCTTATAAATATTTACAAAAAAAGTATGTAAAGGAATCATATCGATATTCGAAGGATCGTCATATTTATCAATATAGGACAGTATTTTGGCTTCTAACTCACGATCCGTAGGATGAAATAAGTCTAAAATATCCATTAATTCTTTTTCAGTATAAGAATCGACATCGTATATATCTCCCATTTGTAACTATGTATTACAAACACTATATATTTATTTTTTAATTCTAAAATTATACATATTTTTAATTTCTTGTAAAATATCCACCTTTTTTTCAAATGATTCAAATAAATAGCGAACTGGAAACAAAGTAATACCTTGACCACGTTTTAAATGCCCATTTCCCTTAAAACAATAACCATCTAAAATCTCCATTATTTTTTCTTCTTCGGGTGTCATTTCACTTCGATCAATTCTACGTTTTCCAATATACGTATTACTATTATAATTACCATTCTCATAAATCCATGTTTTAGGATACGTTTTATTACGTATGAATCCAATACCAATAATACGATTGGTATCATTATTCATTTCTAAAACACCAATAAAATCATCTGGTGGAACTTTTATAGAAATCGGAACTGGAGAACAATACGCGATTTTTACTTTAGTATCCATACAAAAGTCTCTATTTTCTTTCCAAGTATTATTATTAAATCGAGAACATGCTACATAGAAATGTTTATGAACAATATGTTCTAAATAATATTGATTCTGTAAAAATGCTCGTTCCTTTTCTTGATTCATTTTACATTTTTAACCTGTAAATAAGGTTATAACATCCTTTCAATTTTTTGTAAAATAAAATAAAATAAAAAATAGAAAGAAAATCCTTTCTATTTTTATATAAAAACGGTCTCAAGTAAAACAAAAAGGTAATCAAGTAAAATATACATTATATGCGGTTTTGAGACCAATAAAACTCAAACGTTATATTTAAGTATTTTTTACAATAAATACTTATCCCATCTATTTCTGGTTCAAAAAGAAAAAAGAATATCTATCTTTTCATATAACATAAAATGGAAGACGATTTGGATATATCTTGGATATTAGAACAAGAACGTCTCGAAAATATAAATCAAAATTGTTGGCGAGAACCATTAACCGAAATAGGGATAACTACTATCTACATGAATCAAAAGAAAGAGATCGAAACCATTGAAAGAGAGAAAATGGACGTTTCCGGAATAAGTATATTAAAAAAGGAAAAATTAATCCAAATAACACAATCCAAAAAGAAATATACTCCTACCAGTAAATATATTTTAAAAGAAACCTTATGGTTTCATGTAGATTTAGAACCAGAAAACATACAACATTTTACCGAAAAGAACGCTTCCTTTTTACATGTTTTTCCTATTTTAGAAGATATTGCATTAACTCCCTCTATTTTTATTTTTCATAAATTAAATACATTATATTTCTTTTTTTATGAAACTATTCTATCCAATCCAATTTCAATCCCACATTCAATAATAAAACCCATCTCCCATAATAAAACGAAAAAAAAAGTAGAAATAATAGAAACGAAAGAAAAAATGCAAAACATAAAAACAACCCGTAAAAAAATGACATAAAAAAACGACAATAAAAAAAGAATCCATCCAAAATCAAATACAAATGTGGAAAATAAAAAATCAAATCATCCTCTTTTATTTTGGTTTAACTCGAAAAACCGATAAAAAGGATTTGATCCATTTATCTACATTACTAGATAACTTACTTTCCCATCTTAAAACCAAACTATATGAATGTGACGATACGGTAGAAATCGATATATATGTGTCGTATTTTATTTTACTGTATAAATTAATTGCATATACGAGAGATATTCAAGGCGGAAAAGGAGAGAGAGATTTAACTTACATGATGATAGATATTTGGTATAAACATTTTCCAATTCTCTCCAAAAATATGTTGAAAATAATACCAAAACATTACGGGTCTTGGAAAGATTTGAAATATTTTTGTAAATATACAAAAAACGAATTCCATCAAATAGAGGATTGTATCCAAATATGGAATAATCAACTCGAAAAAGATATGTATCTATCCACCTCTAGTTCCAATGTTTCTAAATGGATACCGAGAGAAAAATCTGCATTCGGGTGGTTATTTGAAAAAAGTGCTCTAGAATGGTATTTACGAACCAATATCCATCCAGTAAATATGAATCCAATCAAAAAAGAATACCGACAAATAGTATCATTATGGAATCAAACGATAAACCCTCCGCAAATCCAACAAACACAAGGAAAATGGTCTCAAATCGTCCCTGAAAATATATCGGTCACTACGAAATCCAAACAACATGATACCTTTCTAAATACAAACCATCTCTCTAAAGACAAAGAGAGAATTCAATGTAAATGGAATTTCGAAAAATATTATTTACAAAACCAAAACCAAAACCAAAATACCCAAACGCATCTACATTCGTTTCATTTGGGAGAATATATCAAACATCCTCATTTACAAAATCAAAAATATTGGAATAATATCAAAACGGATATTTTACAGTCAAGAAAAGGAGAGAAAATATATATGTTACCAATTGTGAATATTTCAATCCAAAATAGAGAAGAATATAATAACGCAATTGGAATAGCATGTATGATTAGTGAAATATCTGCAATACGGGACCGTATCTTATTATACGATCAATATACTTCTTGGATAAATACAACTTCTCTCTCTTTAAAAGAAAAAATAGAAAGAATACGAGAGAAAACGATAATAAAAGGAACCAGTAATATTTTAAATGCAATCGAATTAATCCAACCAGAACCCAATATAATAAGTATAATCATCAGTGATTTTTCGATGGAACCTTTGGATTTATACCGGAAAATTATCGAAAAGTTTGCTCCAAACAAATGTCCCAAAATCGTATATTGGAATATAGGATCCAAAATACCATTCTTTTCTGTCGAAGATATAAATCATGAACCTATTCTAGTATCTGGTTCTTCAAGTTCTACGTTGAAATATATCTACCAAAATATAGAAAAAATGACGGATACCTATTCTTATTTACATGATCTAGTAAATCAAGAAAGATACAAAAAAGTAGAAGATTATTTCAAAAAGAAAATAATGAAAGAAGAATGATAAAAACATTCTCTCAATAAATAATACTTTCTAATTCCGAAACATGTAATTGATTCTGTTTACTATTTTCTTTATAATTATCTCTATCGATAGAGAGAGTATCTAAATCGGCATATTCTTCTGCAAATTGAGAGAGATTCGAATAATATTCTTTGACCGTTTTTCTCTCCTTCATTAAAGGAACCGCTAATATATATTCGACTAAAAAGTCTTGATATTTGGTTAAACATTCATCCTCACAAAGATCTTGCATAAACGACAAATAAATAAAAGAAAGAGCATATAAATCCCAAGTATCCCAAGATTGCATAAATATTTCCACCAATTCTTTTCCAGTTTTATTTTTACATTCCTTTTGAATAAACTGTTTCCATTTTTTTTTAGAAATATTCACTTCTTTCTCCCATTTTTTTTTTATAAGAATAATACATTTATTATTTGTGTAATAATCATCGACTAAATGTAATAAATCATCTACGGATATTTTATCATTCATCCAAGAAGATTCCGGCTCATGCACATATTCTTGACATACAATAAAAGAAATAATTGCTATTTCTAAACACCACCACGTGCATGTTGGCACATACACATAAAATGCTTTTCGATACGCAATTTCGGTGGTTAATAAATCAATACGAAAAGATAATCCAAAATCAATGATAATAGGTAATAAATATTGATCATCGTATAAAATATTATTATCTTTAATATCATAATGCACCAATTTATATTTGATTAATTTAGAAATACTATTGGTTAAATAAATATGACTTTCAAACAAATTTTTAATAAAAAAAGGGATATTATTTTCATCTAAAAGTGAAAATAAATAAGGTTCTAAAGAGTTTTTTCCAACATATCTAATTTTGGTAGAATAAATCAAATCGTCGTCTTTACTTAATAAATCGCATTTTTGAATGGAATCTGACTGTATATTGGAAAGATAAACTTCACAAAAAGTTAAAATAGGTGCAAACATGGTTCGATACAGACGAATTTTTTTTTTAATATACTTTCCAATCGCCAATTCTTTATCTATATATCTTTTTTTAATTTCGATTTTAGTGACATATTTGGACGATTGTTTATTACCTTTACAAGTAAATCCTGGATGAAATACACATCCATACGCACCTTGGGATAAAAATTTCATGTTTGTTTTTTTTACCTTTTTTTTAATCCCATTTTCCATCCATGTATTTTTTCTATCCACAATCATGTTCATATCCATGTCTGTATTTTCCATTTCTATTCTTTTCTTGTATATAAACCAGAAAAGAATATAATTATTTTTCCGTAAATATATATAATAATTAAAAAATATGAGTATTTCTTATGAATCACACATCTATTCTGGAACCCATATGATTTGTGATATAAAAAAAATAGAAAATCTAGAATTGTTAAACGATATCTCTCAATTAAAAGAACTATTAGATACCATTTGTGAAAAAAATAATTATACGATTTTACAGAAAACCGAACATGTCTTTGAACCACAAGGATGCACCATACTTTATATGTTATCAGAATCACATATATCGATACATACCTTCCCTGAAAAAGAATATATTGCATTCGATTTGTATACCTGTCGTTCTTATGAAAATGAAGGTCTTTGTCCTTATCTAGAAATATATGATTTTTTAATCGAAAAATTAAATGCAAAGAGAGAAATCCCCATTATTTTAAAACGATCGTTTTAACAAAAAATTGATAAAATCTGGATTCTTTCTCTCTTTTATAAAATAAAATAAATATATATGAAAAATGATTTTAGCACACTATGATCTGGATGCATCCAAAGTAGATCAAATATTACAAAGATTCCATGCAAAGTTTAAAAGAAGATTAACCTTCAAGGAAAATCCGAACCCATATCCAAAAAATATCGATATGGACACCATAAAAATTATAGATATATACAAACGAACCTGTAAATATGTAAATGAAACGGAAAACGAAACAAGAACAAATTTAGTGATAAAAATACAATATACTTCAAGACCAAGGACCGGATTATATAGTTTGAATGTATTATACGAAGATTATAAAGACTTACTATAATACATATCCTATCCTCAACCCATTCATTTTTTTCTCTCTAAACAAAGAAATGGAAGAAAGTCCTTTTGAAAAATACCAACATAAAACCGTAATATTATATGTGGAACCATTACTAGATACTTACAATAAAACCTATGTTTCTGCATTAACCCTAAACGCTATGCCCGATGGACCTATTTCTAAATTAATAAAAATATTCAACACTCCAACCCTATCTCCCTTCCAAACCTTTACAAACACTATCCATAGTCCCAATAATTGCACCTATCTATTAATGAAATACCCGAATGCAAATAAATCCATATCTACCAACTGGATGTTGGCAGAAGATATACCAGCCGTATTTTCTTATTTACAGGAAAACAATTATAAGATCGACACTTCTCTCACCAAACTAATGAATCATTCTCAAGTGAATTTAGGAGGAGTCTCTCAAACAAATAGAACGGGAAATCGTAGAATGGTTTGTATGTTTTCGTATTCTTTTCCTAGTAAAATATAACATGACAACCACTAAAAAAATATACGATATTATTATTCTAGGAGGTGGAATTGCTGGAATATATACCACCTACAAACTACTAAAAAAAGATCCATCTCTCTCCATTCTTCTCTTAGAAGCCACCGAGAGATTTGGAGGAAGAATTTATACTACTCCTAAATACCACCTAGAAGCGGGAGCAGGAAGATTTTCCAATAAACATCCTTTACTATTAGAATTAATCCACGAATTAGGACTAGAACCTAAAATGATAAAAATATCCAGTTCCAATGAATATTTTCCTATTCACCATGAAAAAAACGAACATAAAGATGGTATAAAAAAAGTAATACAAGCAAGTAAACGAGAGAAAAAGAGTTATTTACAGACGATTTCTTTTATAGATTATGCAAACCAAATTCTCTCGAAAGAAGAAGTAAAATATATTCTGGATTCGTTTGGATATTATTCTGAATTAGTAATCATGAACGCACATGATGCCATTCAATTAATGTATAATTTAGACACAAATAATCAGTTTTACGTATTAAAAGACGGACTCTCTCAAATAATCGATGAAATGATTCAAAAAATAAAACAAACAAAGTGCCATCTAAAACGAAATCAGAAAGTAGTCCAAATAAAACGAGAGAAACAAATGCCAATTTATTCTCTCGAAACCGAAAGCAACAACATATTTTACACTACTAAAATTATCGCTGCATTACCCAAACAAGTGCTGGAAAAAATCGCCTATTTCAAAAGCCTCAAACCCGATCTAAAAAAAATAGCATGTGCACCCTTATGCCGTATTTATTCTATATTTAAAAACAAAGACAAGGAATGGATAAAAGATCTCCCAAAATTTACCACCAATAACCATTTACGAATGGTCATTCCAATCAATGCAGAAAAAGGATCCATCATGATTTCATATACAGATAATAAATATGCAGAATATTGGCAACGTCTATACAAAAAAGAAGGAATACAAAAAGTCGACGAAAAAATCGCGGAAAATATCAAACAAAGCACCAATATCACCATTCCAAAACCTTTAGAAACGATGATTTATTACTGGTCATGTGGTGTTGGATACTGGGGAATCGGCGCAGATAGTCATACAATCTCTCAAAAAATGATCAAACCATTCGAAAAAGAAGAAATATATATTTGTGGAGAACATTATTCCGAGAGAAATCAACAATGGATCGAAGGAGCATTAGAAACCAGTAATTCAGTTCTTAAAAAATTATATTAAAATATTATATATGGATCGAAGAACAAACCGAAAAAGAACAAACCGAAAAAGAACAAACCGAAAAAGACGAATAATAAAGAATAAAAAACAAGGAGGATATACCCATCGAAGAGTAAGTTTACATTGCACTCCAGATAAAAAAGAATATCCAATCATTTGTAATGTATGTGGTATGAATGACTATATTGAAAGACATACCACTTTAGGTAAATCTAAAGGAAATCAAGCATTCGCAAATTTATTTATTGGTGATACTATTTTTGAGGATATAAATAATGTTACCATTATTTCTTATTTTTGTATTAAATGTGGTATGAGTAAAATTGTAAGAGGTGATAAAAATTATATAAAACCAAGATTGATACCACCATCCTAAACAATATGAAAAGAAAGAGAGAATATATATATAATTCCGACCGACTAATTATATGTATTTATTTAAAATGTTCTCAACTTTACTTTTTACAATACATCATGCTAAAAAGATATCAAACCAAATACAAAAAAAATCATTGACACCATTATACATACCAAAATCGGAAAATCAAAAGAAATATGTAGATCTTTTAACCAATCGAGAGAAATCACTTATCGTTGCATTGGGTCCTGCTGGATGTGGAAAAACATTATTCGCATGTTCGCATGCCATAGAATCTCTCAAAAATGGAGATATTCAAAAAATCGTATTGACTCGTCCAATGGTATCGGTAGAAGATGAAGAAATCGGTTTTCTTCCAGGAAATATTGTTTCTAAAATGGACCCATGGACCAAACCAATGTTTGATATTTTTTCGGAATATTTCTCCATGAATGATTTACATGGAATGATACAATCTGGAACCATCGAAATATGTCCGCTTGCATTTATGAGAGGAAGGACATTTCATCGATCGTTTGTATTAGCCGATGAAATGCAAAATAGTTCTCCTACCCAAATATTAATGTTGGCAACTCGTCTAGGATTCCATTCCAAAATGGTAATGATGGGAGATTTACAACAAAGTGATCGACCCGCACAAATAAATGGATTAGCCGATTTCCTAGATAAATACCAAAAAAGAGTCGAACACGAGGTAACTGGAATGGGAATCGTCGAATTAGAAAAAGAAGATGTGATGCGAAGTGAAATCGTGAAAGAAGTTCTTTCTCTCTATGCAAAACCAGAAACCCCGAAAACCGATAATTCCTACAGAATGGAAATGAAAATAGAGGAATCGTTTCAAGATGCGGCACTAATATCTAAAAAAGAAATCCAAAGACTCGCAAAAAGAAGACCATTATAGATTTTATTTATTACTTTTTTAAGTAATAAATGAAAATAATTGCATACCTAAAAATAAACCAATATTACCGTTTTTTTCTGGTCATTGTATTAGGTCGACGATTAGGCACGAAATTTTTATTAAACATGATTGCTCTCAATAAACGACTTTGTTTTATCGCCTTTTTTCTAGTAGTGCATTTCGAAAACACTTTTTTGGTTTGTTTATTATAAACGGAATAACAATTTTTTTTCTTTCTTCTAATTCCGTATGGCATATAGTATAGTATAGTATAGTATAATAAAGAACTCTATTAAATAAAAAATGGATGGTTCTTTTATAAAATATATATAAGTAAATTGTAAAAATGATTATGGAATCGAATTATCAAAACTGTCATTTAGAAGAAGAATTTATAAAAAAAGAAACATTCGTATTCGAATATGAATACCTTCCTTTCTCTTTTCCATTATTGAGAGATCGTTTAGAAAATCCATATTTACTTTTTGACAATTTAAAGAATTATATACCTAAAATAACCCATAAACCGATCCAATATAAATATATTTTATGGAAAACAAAAATATATCAAATAATAAAATTCAAAAACCAAAACTATGTTTCGATTGAAACCCAAAAAGAAGATTACATGAATATAGATCGTCTCGTAGATTATTTCAATGAATTACCAAGAATGAAAGCACGTCGAAGAGATAAACCTTACAGTGCATTCGAAGCATGGAATAATAAAGAAACCGTTTTGGAAGGATGGATACAAAACAAAATACAAAGAAAAGAATCCATCACCCTACTCGATATGAGAGAACATATCTGGAAAATGGGACTCGAATGTAATGCATTTAAAGCAACCTTGGCAATTTCGATATACAAAATGTTCCAAGCAAAACGAATCTTGGATTTTTCCGCAGGATGGGGAGATCGATTATTGGCCGCAATGGCATATGGTGCAAACAGATATTTAGGATACGATCCAAATCCGGATTTACAAAAAGGATATCAAGAAATGAGAGAATTATTTACAAACCAAAACCAAAACCAAAACCAAACCAATTACGAAGTAAAAATGGAAGCATTCGAAGAAGCCGAAATTCCAGAAAACGAAACGTTTGATCTAATACTTACCAGTCCACCCTATTATGATTTTGAAACGTATATTTCTACGGAAAAAGAAGAGGCCAAAAATCAATCCATTGTGAAATATCCTAGATTTCATACATGGATGGTGGATTTCTTATTTACATCTATACAAAAATGTTGGAATCGACTCGATAATGGTGGAAATATGGTGATTCATTTATCCGATGTGTATAAAACGAATTACGTCGAAGCCATGATTATTTATATACTAGGATGGTGTAAAGGATCTAGATTTGATGGATCGATTGCAAGTATAGGAGATTGTGGCAAACCAAGACCATTATGGGTATTTCATAAATTAGAAACCACCTATATTTCAACCGATAAAACGAGAGAAAAAATGAAATATTATTACAACGAATTATATAATTTACTTTTACAAAAATAAAATATTGTTTTCAATCGTAATATTTTTACTTTCTTCCTCTACTGTAATATTATTTTCTTTTTCTAATATTTCGCGCACTTCTTCTATTTTATCAAAAACATTGACATCTTTATCTCGTAATAATAGGAAAGAATCCTGTGGTAATGCATCTTCTGGTAGTTGTAAAGAATAGATACCATCTAAATATTCATGCATATCGATATCGATGGATTCTTGTAAATCAAATAACATTTCTGGAATCGGTTGAACGGAATCACAAACAATACACGCAATTTCTTTAGTCAATTCATCGATAGAAGGTTTACATGTCCAACAAAAAGGAGGTTCATATCTATTTTTTACATATTCAATCACATGTATTCTAGGTATGGAAAACATGGTTTTTTTCTTTGGTTTTTTTCCAGATGGAAAATAAATGGGAGGAACCGCGATATGGAAACGTTGAGTATCAATGATTTCATTATCTTCATCTAAAATCATGGTTGTTTGAAGTAACTCATATTGTTTTCTTCGAACATGATTACTACTGGACTGGTCCAACATCATCTTCTTATCTTTGGAAATATTTTTTATTTTTTTCAAAGATAAATAATCACTATAAGACATGTTTTATTTTTATAATATACAAATATAAAACAAATTATCCGCGAAAATTAGATTCTAACTCAGAAACACGCTTTTTCAAATGTTGAATTTCTTTAATTAACACCGCAATCAAACCAGTATAATTCACTGACTGCATAGTCTCTCCATCTTTTTCACCGGTAACTAAGAAAGGGAATTCTTCTTGGACTTCATGGGCAATGAGACCAATATCTTCTTTCTTTGAAATTTTGTTATAATAGAAAATAGGTTTTAAATTATCAACCACCTGAGTTACAGGACGAATATTTTCTTTAATACGATAATCCGAAGTTGCATTAAATGTCCCGGCAGTAATAGTTTTAGTAGTCGTAAGATTATATTTTCCATCGCTATCAAAAGAACTGATATTGAGATTAACATTAGTCAAATACTGTTCTGGAACAGCTGTTAAAAAAGTGCTTAGGTCATAAGTAGTAGTTCCTTGTTTATATGTTCCAGCCTCAATCGTTCCTGTCGTTTTAAGACTATAGGCGCCAGTTGTTCCACTTAAACCAAGAAAATTGTTTGTAGAATAATTAGTCAAAGTGCTAACACCAGTGGTAATAAAAGTGCTTAGGTCATAAGTAGTAGTTCCTTGTTTAT
>Ga0114966_10002728_pt1 | contig 15691 bp, 20 predicted proteins | sample M_130207_XF_Meta_FD_87029 | JGI IMG/M metagenome (GOLD analysis project Ga0114966, IMG submission 87029) | Freshwater microbial communities from Lake Montjoie, Canada to study carbon cycling - M_130207_XF_MetaG | ecosystem: Environmental > Aquatic > Freshwater > Lake | place: Lake Montjoie... | reverse complement strand
TTCATTCCATGGATCTGCGATGATAACCGCGATGAAACGCTACAGCTTATCAGCACAACAAACGCTCAAATCTGCATGGGCCACCTCGAGCTTGCAGGTTTTGAAATGTATCGAGGTAGTCCAATCAGCCATGGAGATGATCGTGGTTTGTTTGGTAGGTTCGATATGGTACTTAGCGGTCACTATCATCACAGGTCTTCTGCTGGGAACATTCATTACCTTGGTAGCCATGCTGAATTTACTTGGAGCGACTACGATGACCCTAAAGGATTCCATATCCTTGATACAGAAACTCGTGAACTGGCGTTCATAGAAAATCCATATCGTATGTTCCGTAAGCTGTGGTACAACGATAAAAACTCAACGACCGAAGAATTGCTCGATCGTGATTGGGCTAAGTATGCTGGCGCTTATGTTAAGCTGATTGTGTCGAACAAAGATAATCCTATGAACTTTGATTTGTTCACCAGCAAACTATATGAGGCTGGTCCGCTTGAAGTTTCTATCGTTGAGGATCACCGGAATATGGATACTATCAGCGAGGCAGATCTAGTCGATGAAGCCCAAGATACGCTGACTATCCTATCGTCCTATATCAAGTCGATTGAGTCTAACGTGAACAATGATGATCTTGACAAACTGATGCGTTCATTATATAATGAAGCATTGAATATGGAAACGTGATATGGAATTTGTAGAAGGTAAGATCTACGCTGATCGTAGAGGTAATGAGTATAAGTATCTGTATAAGAGTGGTGGAGTAATCGTATTCAAAGACTCAGTCGGTAGACTTATTGCTCAACATTACTCTGGTCGTTTTAGATGGGATGACCAAGAGCATTCCCGTGATATTATTGGAAAGAAATGATTCACTTTACCAAAGTCCGTTGGAAAAATTTCCTTTCTACTGGCAACGCATTTACTGAAATTCAGCTCGACAAACATGACTCTACTCTTATCGTTGGTGAGAACGGTGCGGGTAAGTCTACGATGCTGGACGCAATCTGTTATGGACTCTACGGGAAACCATTCCGTAAGGTTAAGAAAGATCAGCTGATTAACTCAGTCAATGGACGTGACGTAGTCATCGAGATTGAGTTTCGTACGCACGATCATAGTTATCTTGTTCGTCGTGGTATCAAGCCTAATGTGTTTGAGATTCATGAAGACGGAGTACTGATAGACCAAGAAGCTGCTGTGCGCGACTATCAGGAAATGCTCGAAAAGAATATTCTCAAGCTCAGCATGAAATCGTTCACCCAGATAGTTATCCTGGGATCATCTTCGTTTGTTCCGTTCATGCAATTGACGACAAACGTAAGGCGTGAAGTCATCGAGGATCTGTTAGATATCCGCGTCTTTTCCTCGATGGCTCTACTGCTTAAGGATCGCGTAGCAACTAATCGTGAAGAGTATAAGCTCAACGAGCAAGCTATCCGTTATGCTCAGGATGCTATTAAGACACAAGAAAAGCTTCGCGCTGAAATCGATGAACAACGTGAAAGCAAGATCGCAGACTATAACGTAAGCATCATGCGGAACGAAGAAGACATATCTGTATCTAAGATAGCAATTGAAGAATATCAAGAAGAAATCGATAATCTACTAGAACAATGTGCCGACTATGATTATATCGTAGGTCGTATTCATAAGATAGTGTCGCTAGAGCAAAATCTTGAGAGCAAGAAAAGCAATGCTAATAAATCAATCAAGTTCTACACGGAAAATGATGAGTGCCCTACTTGCGCACAGCTCATTGAGGAAACCATTAGAAAGTCGAAGATCGATGAGAAGAAAAGTTCCGTTGAAGAAATTAAAGAAGCCCTTACCAGACTTGAGGATGAACATAGGAAAGCAGAGCATCGTCACAGTGAGATCCGAGGGATTCAGGCTGATATTAGAAGGTTACAAGCTGAAACGAATCGTTTTCAATCCTCAATTGAGTCCTATCAAAAAGAAATCGCTATTTGGAACAAAGAAATCGCCAACCTTAACAAGACGCAGGGAACCTTTACCGAATCCGCAATTCTTTCATCCAAACTTGAGTTAGATAAAGCGCTCAGCTCAAAGGAGCAGATTCTTACTGATAAGGAAATGTTTGAACTGGCTACGGTAATCCTACGCGACTCAGGCATCAAGTCTCGTATCATCAAGCAGTATATACCTGTCATAAATACACTTGTCAATAAGTATCTAGCAGCCATGGATTTCTTCGTGAAGTTCGAACTCAACGAACAGTTCGAGGAAAAGATACTTTCGCGTCATCGTGATGATTTCACTTACGAGTCATTCAGTGAAGGCGAAAAGATGCGTATCGACTTATCTCTCCTGTTCACGTGGCGCGCGATCGCGCGAATGAAAAATAGCGCCAGCACAAATCTGCTTATCCTTGATGAAGTGTTTGATGCTTCACTAGATGCTAATGGTTGTGATGAGTTCTTAAAGCTTATTCACGATATGGAAGAGACTAACATCTTTGTGATATCTCATAAGGGTGACGTTCTCAACGATAAGTTCAGTAATGTGCTGCGCTTCGCTAAACAAAAGAATTTCAGTAGGATAATGTGATATTCTATTACGATAACGAAAACAATGTGTATACTAATCAGTGGGATGCACTTGCTTCGGGTAAGAAATGCAGACTATATTATTATGACGACATTTTTAATAGCGTAGATTGGACTATCGAACCATCAGAGACGCTAAACGAACTCTATAAAATACGAGCGCAAGAAATACGCGATACTTATGATCATGTTATCCTTTGCTACTCGGGTGGGCATGATTCTACGAACATATTAGAAGTGTTCTACTACAACAATATTCGTGTTGATGAAATCGTTCTTGTTGGTTCGTTTTCTCAGGATAGCTATACTGGTTCTGACGAAAATCATAACGCTGAAATCCACAAGAACTGTTTTCCCACTCTAAACGGATTTAATCTACCAAACACCAAGATCACAGTTGTCGATTACGCAAAACTGTTTAATGATCATATGAACTTTTCGTTAATACGAAAGTATGGCAATGAGTGGATTACGCATGTGGGAATATGTCGTAGCATAGGTCATCTATTCTGGTACGATTTCAAAGATTTCGTAGGTGCTAAGAACGATAAGAAAACTTGCTATGTGATGGGGATTGATAAGCTGAACTATTCTCGAGGCACCTTCCTATTCAACGACCTTTCGTTATTCGCTTACGGTGGTGTGTACAAGAGTGATAATTTCGACAGAGTGAATTTTTACACCTCACCTGAAACAAATGCTATGAATATCATGAGAAAACAAGCGCATATATTGAACTATGTTAAGACAGTCGATTGCTATGCTAAGAATTGGGAAAACGAATATGAAAAGGTTATCTATAATCTTAAAAATCCTATCATACACGAATCGCCTAAATCTATATCATCATCAATAAGCGTTCGTGATATGTTTATGTTCAGAACAAACGAATCAGATATGCACAAAATGTTCAAGGAAGGATTACGTTTGCTGAGTAAGGTAACTTCAATAGAATCGAAACCTATATATTTCACCAGACCCTATTATGTGGAAAAACGATAATGGTAGAACTTATTAAAAGTAATGATCCGCGTCTATTAGAAACTTGTCCAGAGTTTGATTTCGTGAATGGATACACGATGGATGATGGAACAGTTATAAAGGGAAAAGAACTGTACGAGCTTCTTCGTGATAAGATGGTTGAAGAGAAAGGTGTAGGTCTTTCTGCTTGCCAGCTGGGTATCATGACTCGCGTATTTGTTATCGGTAATCCAAGCGAACCCGAAAGTATCATCGGTGTGTTCAATCCGCTTATCGTAGATTATGATGAAGATAAGGTGCTTTATGAAGAAGGATGCCTTAGCTTTCCAGGATTGTTCATCAAGATCAAGCGACCTCGTGCTATCCGCGCACGATATCGTGGTTGGGATGGGGAAGCAGGCACTACAAGATACGAAGGTTACACGGCTCGCGTATTCCAGCACGAGTATGACCACCTTAATGGTATAACCTTTAACAAACGTGCATCTTATTATCACTTAGAGCAAGCTCGTAATTTCAAAAAGAAAGCTGATCGTCGTCTTGCGGATATCAAACGAACAGCTTGATGAAATGTTCGCGGTCGCGGGCGTGAGTAAGGATAAACTCCACTTATGTCTGCGACTCATGGGAAAAGAACATCTCCACGATCAGCGTATGAAAGATATGTGGAAACCTGAGTTTCCTTCTATCAACTACTGTTACACAGTTTGCGAATATGCCTATTGGTACGTGTTTAGTGCTGGCAGTGAATGGGATATTCGCACGACCAATATTCCTAGTGCGCCAGGAATAAAGCATTGGTTTCTACGTCGCACAGACGGTCAGGTCGTCGATTTGACAGCAGATCAGTTTGACGATCACGCAGAAATAAACTATAATGATTCTAGACGATCTGGGTTCTTACAGAGTGGCTGTACGGGACCAAGCAAACGAGCTAGGATATTAGCCACATTGATGGGTCATGATGAACTTTCTTGGAAACCAACAATCAACGCCTTATTCTGATTGGCTTGCGAAGCAGACGTTCGTTCATCACGATACGGACACGCTTCGTAGAACCATACTTGATGAGTTGAGCAGATTTCGTGAGATATCGACAGAAGAGTATGTGCTGTGGCAGAAATGGGAAGAAGTCAACAACATCTATCCTATGCACAAGAGCGTTCTGTTTGATGAGTATGCCTATGTGAATTCACAAGACGCGATTCTGATTCCTCAAGTCAAGTCGATGATGTGGGATGGAACCGATTACGAATCTATCGACCCCGAGCTAATCTATATCGGCGATAAAGAAAACCAAGATATCAAGGATCATTGGGCAGTACTGCGTATCATGATTCATACGCAGCAACATTCGGGTTCTGTGGGTCGTGGCATGAGTTTCCTAGTGCGCGACAAGACCACCAAGAAATATCTAGGTGTGGTTGCTATCGCTAGTGATTTCCTCGACCTTGCTCCGCGTGATAATGTGATTGGTTGGACACGTGAACAGCGCACGAACGAGCAGCGTATCAAGCACACAGCTGTTTGTTCGACTATCGTTCCTGTTCAACCGTTTGGTTACAATTTCGTAGGAGGCAAACTGCTTGCGCTTCTGTGTCTATCAGACGTGGTCCAGGACAAATGGAAAGAGCTATACGGTTCGCGCCTCGCGGGAGTGACCACGACCTCGCTATACGGCAAAGATAAAGGCGGTCATGGGATGTCGCAGTACGACAATCTCAAGCACTGGAAAAAGATGGGATACTCCACAGGAAAGTCTCCCTATCGCATGTCGCTTGCTACTCGCAAGATGGCATATGAGTGGATGCATGCAACTCATCCAGAAGTCTATTTCCAATATATGGTTGAAGAAAAGACGAAGGGTCGTCAAGGAGTACGCGATCGCCTCAACCGATTGCAACTGAAAATCTATAGCGCTCTGAAGATCAGCCTCAAGCTTGCTACTAGCAACCACGATCGAGGAATCTACTACTCGTCTCTTTTCACCAACTCCAGCGAGTTCCTTCGTGACGAAATTCCTGAGACTGCTCTGCTTCCAGCTTTTCCGTCGGACGTCGGCTACCTCACAGGCATATGGAAAAAGTATGCGGCGAAACGCATAGCCAACCTAAGCGCCAGCGGACGGGTGAGCGCCGAACCCCTATATTACGACGATTTGGGGCGCTTAGAGTGGTCTGAGGCTAGGGAAAAGTATCTAAAAAACGTAGGAAGGTAACGAAAAAAGTTACAAAAATGGCGCCCTGTTTAGGGCGCTTTTTCGTTTTAGGGCCTTGACAATCAGCTAATACGGGTATAGAATGGCCATAGTGATTCAAAGGAGCTAGCTCATGGCCACCACCGTTAAGCCCACCAACCTCACCATAAGCGCTGCTATTGCGGCGTACCTCGCCAACGCGACCGTGACTATTGCGCCTACCGCCGTAGCTCAGGGCCTGCGGAAAACGAAATATATCGCCCGTGTGACGAAAAAGGTCGCCAAAGGGGCTTGACAATTAGCCCTAGCCGCGCTAGAATAGGGTATGATAACCCTTTAACCCAGGAGCCCAAATGTCTCTAGTAACCCCTCTAGTAGCCCAGTTCTTAACCCGCTATCCCGCCACCGACGGCTACACCCTCATTTGCGTCTGCGAGGAAATCAACCGTCGCACCCAAGCCGCCGTTGGGGTCGACGGAATCCTAACTCAAGCTTTGCTTTTAGACCACGCCGGGGAATACCTCGCCGCCGTTTGCGCCAACTTCCAGAACCAGAAAGGTCAATAATATGGATAACCTCTCCGACGTTCAAGTCGACAAGATTAAGGCGGAGTGGAAACTCTATAGGTCCAACGCCTGGATCGGTGTTCATAAGGAAACCGGCAAGAAGGTTCGTGCTGGCACTTATTACTCGCTTCTCAGTCTCTGCGAAAGCTCGGCTGAAATGTCTCGTCTATATCCCTCTATCTATCGCTAGGATATCCAATGTCTCTACGTCCAGGATTCGTTAAGGTCATGCTCAACGACCGCCCTTTCCAGGTTCCCGCAGAGCACGCCAAAAAGTTCATCAAAAAGGAGTATCTGGTCCGCGAAGCGGTAAGCCTCCAAATGCTTCTTCGTAGCGGCGCTGAGCTTGGCGGTCATCGTGCTACTCTTCAAGACCGTCTCAGCCAGCTTTCAGGCAAGATCATTCGCCTAAACCGTCGTATCCCGCCTTGCGCCTTTTCTCTGGAGAACTGAAATGCGAGAAATAGAACAACTCCGCCGTATCCTTGAAATTCGCGAGCAAGAGTACTCTGCTGCTGCTGAAGCCAAAAATATTTCGTTGGCTACACGAGTACTTTATCAGCGTGATATTGCCGCCATTGATCTGATGGATTGTATTCTCGAACAAAAACAATTCGCTTGGCGCGAGCCAGGTTGGACTAAACTATGGTACGATACTTCCGCTGAGCTTCAATAAGGAAAACGCAATGGAATACGCTAAGACCGATATGTGCCGCAATATTGAAACCTATGCTAAACGCAAAGGGTTTCCCAAGATCCGCTGCTATGTCGTCACCCAAGAGGATGGTGTTAAAGAATATGCCATCTGTGATGATGATAAATGGCTGTATGGTAGCCAGAGTTCAGAGGCTATCGCAGTCCATATCGACATGATGAAACTGGTTAAGTTGGAGAACGCATAATGAAGGACAATCTAGAAGTCGCCAAGGTTCTTGGCGCAATGGCTATGCAGCTGGTCTGCCTTGTCGCTGGCATCATTTGTATCGGTATCGGCACGAACGCCTATGTTGCCGTTGGTGTGCTGTGTTTGCTCCTATATACTAACATGGCGAAAGATCCGTCTTGACAACCGACGCAGCGCCTGGTATCATTAGTAAATGATAAAGGAGAGTTCATATGGCTGACGTAAAGCTCGTAACGCCTGGTGGCGCGCTCGACAAGCTGGCTAAATTGCTGGCTGCTGAGAATATCATGGTTGAGCATAAGCCTATCAAGACCGCATACTTCGATGTGAAGAATCGTGTGCTGGCGCTTCCTATGTGGAAGGAAATGACCGAGACTCTATATCACATGCTCGTGCTACACGAGGTCGGTCACGCTCTCGAGACTCCTGCTGATGGTTGGCGCGGCGCTATCGACAAGGTCACAGAAGAGAGCGAGTCTAAGCGAGCCGGTCGTACGTTCCAGGGCTATCTCAACATCGTTGAAGACGCTCGTATCGAACGCAAGATTAAGACCAAGTTTCCCGGCTCGCGTCGCGATTTCATCGAGGGCTATGACTGGTTGCATCAGCAAGACTTCTTTAATGTCAAGAACGACGATATCGAAGACCTTGCGCTCATCGATCGTATCAACCTCTACTTCAAGCTTGGTACTCGTATGCGTATCAAGTTCTCTGAGGAAGAGCGCGAGTTCGTGCGGCGTGCCGAGCAGACTATCACGTTCGACGATGCAGTTAAGCTTGCAGAAGATCTGCTCGCTTATGCCAAGCTCAAGAAAGAAAAAGACGACGAAGATATGCGCGACGTATCTACTCGCAAAGATGAGAGCGAGGATGGTGAGGGCGACGACTCTGACGACTTCGACGATGACTCCGAAGACGGTGAGCCCGGCGATGAAGGCGCTGATTCCGATGAGTCAGATGAAGGAGACGAGGAAGGTGACGGCGAAGACGGTAATTCTTCTGGAACAGAAGGCGGCAAGACTGATCCGCTCGATGGTCCTGCCGAAGCTAAGACTGATAAAGCTATGAACGATCGCATGGAAGAGTTGCTTGATGCTTCTCTTTCTGGTCGCGAGTTCAGGTATCTGTATTTCCCCAAAGACCTGACGCACGAGGAGTTTGTGGTTAGCTATAAGGAAATCATAAAGCTTATCAATCGTGACGTATCCAATGCAGTTAAGCCAGCGCTCATTCAATCGTATCGTACGCATCTACTGAACAAGTTCCGCATCGAGAACAGCTCCGCCATTGGTTATATGGTGAAAGAGTTTGAGATGAAGAAAGCTGCTCAGGCGTATAGTCGTACGAAGCAGAGCAAGACTGGCGTCATCGATACGAACAAGATCCATTCGTATAAGTTCAACGATGATGTGTTCCGTCGTCTCGATATCGTTCCTAACGGCAAGAATCATGGTCTGGTTGTTATCCTCGATATGTCTGGCTCAATGCAGTCTAACTATCGTGGTGCTATGGATCAGCTGATCTGCTTGACTATGTTCTGTCGTCGTGTCGGTATTCCTCACCGTATCTACGGCTTTACTAGCACGATGTCGGAAGTTGGTGGTCACTCTCAGTTCATCATAGATCGTACGAACAAAAAGAATGCGCTGCGTAACCGTATCGCTAATCGCCTTCAGAAAGACTTCGTGTGTCCAGACAACGATTTCGACCTCGTAGAGTTGTTTAATGAGGGTATGAACCTCAAGGATTTCAACACGATGGTGGGTACGTTGCTTGTGTCAGCTTCTCGTTACGTCTACAACGATGGAGATGATTTCCCTTCCAAGAATGGTTACGATAGTCCGTATCGTTTGCTTAACGGCATGCTTCGCCCTGGCTATGATTTGGGATATTTCAAGCTTGGAGGTACGCCGCTCAACGATGCTATCCTCGTTTCTCGTGATCTGCTCAAGAAATTCCGTAAGGAAAAAAATATCCAGATCATGAATTTCGTGTGCATTACCGACGGTGAAAGCAACTGTCCTCAGTATTACAAGATGGAAAACGGTAAGTTCTATCATGCGCCTGTGAATTCCTATACGAACAATAGGACCAACGTGACTCGTATCTTCATCGACGAGGAATCCAAGATGCAGACCACGATAAACTTCCCTGACTACAGTGATATCACGGGGATGTATGCTCGTATTGTGCGTCAATCACAGAACGCCACGTTCGTTGGTTTCTATATCGTTGGCGGACCGTATGATGTGCGTCATGTGACCTATCGCTACATGAAGAACGGTGACTCTGAAAAGATGCAAGCCCAATTCAAGAAAGATAAGTCAGCCGTTGTGCCAAAAATGTTGAACTTCGATGAGTTCTACATTATCCAGGGAGGTAAAAGCCTCCAAGCACAACAAGCCAAGTTTGACGCGGCCCAGGACATGAAAAAAGGTCAGCTTGCACGGGCGTTTATTTCCGCCCAAAACAAGCGTGGAGCGTCTCGTGCGGTATTAGGTCGTTTCATCGAAAAGATCGCTGTCTGACAAGAATTGGCGGGGAAATACGTCTTGACATTTCTCCGCCAAGCCTATATACTATGCTAATGATAGGAAAGGGGATAGGCATGTTCAAGGTATCGTATACGCTCAAGCGCGAAGACAAGCTTCTCATTGATGAGTTTGCCACGTTTCGCTACATGAGAGACGCTTTCGAATTCATGCGCCAGCTCCTGACGCTCAATGGGCTTGTTGGCAAACCGATCATTGAAAGAATTCGCTCTTGACAACTACCACTCAACGTGGTATTATAAGTTATATGATGATGAAAGGTGAATCGAATGTTGAAGGCTAATCAGTCCAAGTTCCTCGAAGCCGCTACTGTCCGTTTCGGCGACCAGGCGGTCGTGCCTGCGCGTGATCTGGTAGATTTCGCTAAGGCTAACAAGTTTTCCAATGCCGAACACGGCTGGATTTTCAAGGCGGAGTATCGTGCTGGTCGTGCGCTCTATAAGCTTCCCGCCAACGAGTCTGCTCCTGCTCCTGTTGCTCAGGAAACTTCTATTGTTGCTATGGCTGCTGATATTGTGCCTATTCGTAAAGACACTGTTATGACCAAGACGTTCAATCCCAACGCTGTGTCTGAGCACGAGTATGCTCAGGTTCCTGCTAAGGACAAGAACTATGTGCCTTTCGGTGAGTTCAAGATGATCGAGAAGATTATCGCTTCCGGTAAGTTTTTCCCTGTGTTCATTTCGGGTCACTCTGGTAACGGCAAGACCTTCATGGTCGAGCAGGCTTGCTCTAAGGCTAAGCGTGCCATGATTCGTGTTCAGATGTCACGCGAGACTGACGAAGACGATTTGATTGGTGGTTTCCGCCTCATCGAAGGCGAAACGAAATTCATGAAGGGTCCGGTGCTCCGTGCTATGGAAATCGGTGCGCTTCTGCTCATTGACGAAGCTGATCGCGCTGATCCCGGCAAGGCTATGTGTCTTCAGGGTATTCTCGAGGGCAAGCCCTATTACATGAAGAAGACTGGTGAAATCATCAAGCCTGCCGATGGTTTCAATATCATCGTGACTGCTAACACGAAGGGTCGTGGTTCTGACGACGGTCGTTATGTCGCTGCTACTATGCTTGACGATGCTTGGCTTGAGCGTTTTCCCATCACCATTGAGCAGGAGTATCCTTCTCCTGTCATTGAGAAGAAGATCTTGACGAACTATCTCAATGATGGTACTATGACTGAAGATGATAAGTCATTCATTGAGCATCTGACTGTATGGTCCGATATCATTCGCAAGACCTTCACCGAAGGCGCTATCGACGAGCTCATTTCTACTCGTCGCCTTGTTCACATTGCACAGACGTTCCGCATGATTGGTGAGCGTCAAAAGGCTATCCGCCTGTGCATTAACCGTTTCGACGAAGAGACCAAGACTGCTTTTCTTGACCTCTATACCAAGGTTGATCCTACGATTAACCCCGTCACAGAAACTCCTGCAGCTACCACTGCGGAGAAGTCTCAAGAAATCGCTTTCTGAGGCTATAATCTAACCTAACTGAAACTTGGAGTATATAATATGACTAAGACTGATTCGTTGCTCGCCGCTCTCCAGAAGGGTGAGGAATTCACTGTTGCTCAGATTCGTTCGCGCTTTGGTGCGGGGAATCCTCATGAGGTTGTTCGTTCTCTTCGTGAGAAGGGCTTTGCGATTTATCTCAACGAGCGCAAGAACTCAAAGGGTGAGATCGTTTCTAAGTATCGTCTTGGCAAGCCTTCGCGTGCTATGGTCCAGGCTGCTTATGCCGCTCTCGGAGGTTCCGTGTTCGACAGCCGCGCTGCTTGATACTATATAAGGGAGGGGAAGTGATTCCCCTCCTATCTTTTCAATGGAGTTTATAATTGGCAACTGATAATCGTGAGCCCTGGGAACATCTCAAGGGCATTTCCGTCACTGTTCGCAATAATGATGTGAACGGTGCTTTACGCATTTTGAAAAAGAAAGTTCAGCGTGAGAACCTTATGCGGGATCTTGCTGAACGTGAACATTACACCAAGCCTTCTATTCAGCGTCGACTCAAGCATCAGCAGGCAGTCATTCGCTGGAAAAAAAAGCAAGCTGAAATCGCAGAAATGCTCTAACGTGAGCATATATACTATAAATCACTTTGGAGTAAATTATGGCAGCAATGGAAGTTTCGGTATCAATTGAAGAACTACGCACACGAAAGATTTTCGTGGCAACGCCAATGTATGGCGGAATCTGTGGTGGGCAGTATTGCAAGTCAACTGCCGACCTTTCTGGAATGAGCGCCCGATATGGCATGGACGTTCGTTTCTTTTATCTATTCAACGAATCGCTGATCACTCGCGCACGAAACTATCTCGTGGATGAGTTTTTGCGTTCTGACTGCACTCATCTCATGTTCATCGATTCCGATATCGGTTTTGACCCGAACGACGTTATTGCATTGTCTGTTATCGCAGACCCTAAGAGCGATAAGGATATTGTGTGTGGTCCGTATCCTAAGAAGTGTATCGCTTGGGAAAAGATCGTACGAGCAGTCGATAAGGGATTCGCTGATAAAGACCCCAACAATCTTGAGAAGTATGTTGGCGATTATGTGTTCAATCCCAAGGAAGGGACTGGATCTATTGCACTAGACGAACCAGTCGAGGTTCTTGAAGGTGGAACAGGCTTTATGATTATTCAGCGCAAAGCTTTAGAAAAGTTTGCTGCTGCGTATCCTCAGTACGGTTATCTACCAGATCATGTTCGCACAGAACACTTCGATGGCACTCGCGAAATTCTTCAGTATTTTCAGGCGGAAATCGACCCGAAATCCAAGCGTTATCTTTCTGAGGACTATTGGTTCTGTCAGAAGATGTGGGATATTGGCGTTAAGACATGGTTGTGTCCTTGGATGAAGCTCCAGCATACTGGTTCATATGTGTTCGGTGGTTCGCTTATCGACCTTGCACAGATTGGTGCTGGTGCTACTGCTGACGAGTCTTCTATGCCAAATAAGATGGGTAAGAAGAAGTGACTTGACAACTCTGATTTACTATGATACTATATGAATGATAAGGAGTACACATGATGAAGCTATCTAAAGAAACTACGGAAATCCTAAAGAACTTTGCAGCGATTAATCCATCGCTCATTTTCCAACCTGGCAGTATTCAGAAGACTGTCAGCCCACAAAAGACTGTTCTCGCTAAGGCTAATATCAGCGAGAGCATTGCTACTGAGTTCGCTATCTACGACCTTTCACAGTTCATTAGCACTGTGTCTATGTTCGAAGACCCTGACCTGACTTTCGGTTCTGAGTCTGTCGTTATCAGTAACGGCAAGGCAAGAACGACTTTGCGTTATGCTAAGAGCGATCTTATCCAGTCGCCTCCTTCCAAGGAAATCAACCTTCCTTCGACAGAGATTTCATTCACGCTTGAAGCTAGTGCGCTTCAGAGTGCTTTGCGTGCTGCTGGTGTGCTTGGGTTGCCCGAGCTTGGTCTGGTCGGTAAGAATGGTAAGGCTTATCTCACTGCGCTCGATTCAAAGAACGAAGGTTCAAACACTTTCGAGTACGAGGTCGGTGAATCTGCTACGAACTATCGTATGGTCTTCAAGATTGATAATCTTAAGATCCTTAATCGTGAGTACGAGGTTCGGGTTTCCGCTAAGGGTATTTCGCACTTCAGGTCTACGACTGGTGATGTAGAATACTGGATTGCGACCGAATCTAGTAGCAAATACGGTGACTAATAATGGGGAGCTTCGGCTCCCCTTCCTACTTTTGATATGGAGCCATGATGCGCGAAGAATTCCTCTGGGTTGAAAAGTATCGTCCTCATAAAATTGCAGACTGTGTTCTGCCTGATAATCTAAAGAACACGTTTCAAAAATTCGTAGAAGATGGCAGTATTCCTAATCTACTTTTGAGCGGAACAGCGGGAGTCGGTAAGACTACTGTTGCTCGTGCTATGCTTGATGAAATTGATGCAGACTATATCATTCTAAACGGTTCTCTCAGCGTTAATAAAGACGCTCTTAGAACAGATATACGAAATTACGCAGCTACTGTGTCGTTTGGTGGTGGTCGAAAATATATCATCATGGACGAAGCTGACTATCTTGACGCAAATAATGTTCAGCCTCAGTTGCGCAATTTCATCGAAGAGTTTTCATCGAACTGTGGATTTATTTTCACTTGTAACTTTATCAATCGTATAATTGATCCGCTTCATTCTCGCTGTTCTGTTATCGAGTTTAAGATCGGAGCTAAAGAAAAGGCTGGTCTCGCTAAACAGTTCATGAAGCGAGCTAACTTTATTCTTAATACAGAAAATGTTAAATATGAATCAGTAGTAGTTGCTGAAGTCATCATGAAGCACTTTCCTGATTGGCGTCGTGTGCTCAACGAGCTCCAGCGTTACGGAGCATCTGGTGCTATCGACTCTGGTATTCTTGCTTCTGTGGAAAACGTAGAAATCAAGGAACTTATTAAGTGTTTGAAGAACCGAGAGTTTGAAAACATGCGTAAGTGGGTTGCGCAGAACGCTAATATGGATGTGAACGTTCTGTTTCGTAAGCTATACGATGCAGCCAGTGCCAGCCTCAAGCCAGAAACGATTCCTGCGCTCGTGCTCGTGCTCGCGGACTATCAGTATAAAGCTGCGTTTGTTGTCGATCAGGAAATAAATATGGCTGCCTGTATGACGCAAATCATGATGGACTGCGAATTCAAATGATCGGTATTAACGGAACACCTTGGTTTGACTTAGAACCGTATCTCGATATGGATTCTTTGGAAAAACAAAAGCATCTTATCGCTATGGGTTTGGTGCTTTCCAATCAGTACCGAGCTCCTACTGTTGGAGTGCAAGGGATATTCCATGATCAGTCTATGCTGGAGCTAGGCGATTTCGCTAAGAAAATCATGGAAGACCCAGAATACGAACATAAGGATATCCTAAACATCCTGAAATCTCGTAGCAATATTCGTATGTTCTGTAAATATATGTATCCTACAGTTGCCCTTAACGACGCTATTCATCTCAATACTGTTAAGGGTGGATTAGATTATTGGAATAAGCATCTTGCGTCTGAATGTGTGGACACACCTGCGTATAAGTATTTTGGATTTCTTCGCAAATGGATTAACGATCAGAAGATATTCAGTGAGGTAGGGCGTGTCATATTCTTTATCAACGAACCAGGCGTTCAGGTAGTTAAACATCGCGATTATCCAGATGGCAAAAGTCATAGGGATAACATGATGTGGATTAGCTTAGATAAGCGTAAGAACTTTTGGATATGGGATGATGAAACTAAGGAAAAGCATTACACGACTAGTCGCGCTCTGATTTTTGATAATGGTGATTGGCACGGAGTAGACCCCACAGAGTATATGGGGTGGAGCTTACGAGTTGATGGCATTTACTCTGATGAGTTTCTTGAGAAATCTGGTCTAACCAAGTGGTTTGAAAAACATGAGTAATCCCTTCGTGTATGTTACCAGCGTGAGCTCTAATAAAAAAAACCTGATGAGGGGTTCTGAAAATGATGAGCTATCAGAAAAGGCTTATAAACCATACCTAACCAATCGTTCGTTATCGTTGTTTCATGACTCTATTCTACACGCTAACGAAATGAATATGCGCCCACACCTTGATAATAAGCAACAATACGAGTATTTACTAAATACTTTGCGGAAGCGTAATAGGTTCTCTAAAGCAAAGTGGAAAAAACATGAACCTAGCGCATCCGTTGAGATGATCATGGAGTATTTCGGCTATGGTCGTGCTAAGGCAGAACAGGCTATGCGCGTATTGACCTATGACCAGTTGATCATGTTCGAGAGTGCTCTCGATAAAGGTGGAAAAGGATGAGCGCATCTGTTGAAAATATGATTGAAGTTAAGCTTCGATCAGCAGAAGATTTCCTTAAAATTAGAGAAACATTAACTCGTATCGGAGTCGCTTCTCG
>Ga0114966_10002727_pt1 | contig 15693 bp, 14 predicted proteins | sample M_130207_XF_Meta_FD_87029 | JGI IMG/M metagenome (GOLD analysis project Ga0114966, IMG submission 87029) | Freshwater microbial communities from Lake Montjoie, Canada to study carbon cycling - M_130207_XF_MetaG | ecosystem: Environmental > Aquatic > Freshwater > Lake | place: Lake Montjoie... | reverse complement strand
TTCCATGATCGGCTCGAACATGGTCGGCTCGGCGACGCCGTAGCTCGTGACATGGACACCACGAACGTGGTTCGGCATGGCGATCCGCCCACCAACGGACTGTTCGGCCGCCGACTGTACCGGCAAGGCCTCGGTCACGGGGGCAGCCTGCTTGGGTGTCTCATCACTGCGACTCCACGTGAACGCGAACGCTGCGATTGCCACTGGCAGCAACAGAACGGCGATCAAGATCATGCGCCGCTTGCGCTGAATGGCTCGCGCGCTCGCCCGCTGTTTGGCTCTGCGCGAGTTGCGCATCGCCTCTTGGTGCGCGTCGTAACGCTTCTGGTCGCGGAAGTCATTCATTTCGTGGACTCCGCATATTAGACGAGATACGAGTGTGATGGAGCGACCGGGGTCACGTCGGGCGGGTACGCTCTAAGCGTGGCACGACGAACCGGTGATGTGGCTAAATCGATTGAGCTGATGCTGCTGCGGCCGCGTCTCACGACGAGTCAGTGCGTGGCCCTCTGCGAGGCCGCGATGCAGTCGCACGTGGCCGCGGTCTGCGTGCCACCGACACATGTGGCGGCGGCCAGTGGTGCGCTCGTCGGCTCCGACGTCAAGCTCGTCGCGCTGATCTCGCATCCATTCGGGACAGATCTGCCCTCGATCAAGGCGCTTGCGGGGCGGCGGGCGCTTGAGGATGGTGCGCACGAGCTCGAGATCGTTGTCGATCTCGCGGCGTTTTCCTCCGGCGACCCGAACCATGTCCGCGATGAACTCGCTCGCTGTATTGCCGAGGCCCGCGAGGTTCGAGCCGAGGTACTTGTACGAGCCGTGATCGAGACCGGGGTGTATGACGATCGAACGTTGCGCCTGCTCGTGCGTGCGGTGGTGGCAGCCCAAGTGGACATGATCGTGACATCTTCGGGGCTCGTCCCCGAACCCGATGGTGCCTTGGATGTCGAACTCTTACGAGAAGAGGTTGGCGCTGGTGTCGGAGTCAAAGCCGTTCGCGCGGTGAGGGGCATGGACGAGGTAGCGGAGCTGATTGCGGCTGGCGCGACGCGCATCGGCGTGTCGAGTCTGGATGTCTTCGTCGAGCCTCTGCGTTAGGACGACAGCGCGTCGGCGAGACCACGCACGCCGGTACTGTTCGAAATCCGGATTCGGCTCAGTTGCAGTGGATCAGAGGCGGAATGCACGTCACCCGACTTGGTCGTCGTGGCTAACACGTAGCCCGCCTGTTTGACCAATTCGACGGATGCTGGATCGACAGAGCCGGCCGGATAACAGAACCACTGGACTGGGTGGGCAAGGTGCTTCTCGAGGGCAAAGCGCGAGGCGCGGAGCGTCTTCAATCCGGCCTCGGGAGTCATGCTTGGAATCTCCGTGTGAGCGACAGTGTGCGAGCCGATATCCCAGCCGCGCTGTTCGAGCGTTCGCAGCTGCGACCATGTCAGCCAAGTGGGGGCGGTCTTCTTGAGGTTCGCGATGCGATCGGTAATGACGTAGGCCGTGCCGAACATGTCAACGCGGGTCATGATCGGTGCGGCAATCGTGGCGATACCGCGGTAGCCGTCATCGAAGGTAATCAGGACTGGCTTGTTGGGCAGGGGCTTGCCTTCTTCGAGCGCGCTATACAGCTGCATCTGCGTGATCGAGGTGTAGCCGTTGTCCTGCAGCCATTGCATCTGAAGCGTAAACTCGCCCGGATCGACCGTCAGATCAACGGTGACTGCTGGCTCGTCGCCTGCGAGGACTGCAATGCGGTGGTACATCAGGATCGGTACGCGCACGGTGCGTGTCGGCAAGGGGTCGGGCAGCGTCAGCAGCGGCACGTCCTTGACTGGCTCGGCAACTGTCGTGGCGTCGGCTTGCGTCGTCGCAGCAGCCGGTGCGGCCGATGAGTTCGTGGTTTGGTGAAGGAGCGAGGAGCCCGCGACGACGGCAACCACGAGTGCCGTGAGGACGATCAGAGCAGGACGGACACGCATCGAGACGCAATTCTACCTGCTCTGGCTTCAGCCCTATAGTGCCGAGGTGGAACAACAGGAACCCAACGCGTGGCAAACCCTCGGCAGGCGTGTGCTCCATGACGATGTAGTCCGCATTGAGGAACACCACGTTCGCACTCCAGAAGGCCGTGAATATCAATTTCCGCTGATTCTTTCGCCGGGATTTGCAAAAATTGTTCCGTTACTCCCGAATGGCGACGTTGTGCTTGTGCGCCAGTATCGCTACGCGATGGGCCTCGAGACCCTGGAGGTGCCAGCAGGTGCGCTCGATGCGGACGAGGAGCCGCTCGAATGTGCGCGCCGCGAGCTCGGTGAGGAGACGCTACTCCGGTCGGACGAAATCGAACCGTTGGGAGAGTTTTGTACGAGTCCTGGTCGCATGAACGAGCGTGGCTACATCTTTTTGGCGCGCAATTGCATTCCCGATCCAACCGCTGCGCAACATGAGCCGACACTACCCATCACGATGCCATTAGCGGACGCGATCGCGATGATTGGCGGCGAGCTCTTGGCGGCGACGAGTTGCTTGGCACTTCTGCTGGCTCAGCGTCGACTCGCCGGGCTCGATCGATAACACTTCGTTCATGACCGCTCTCACGCCATCCGGACCAAACGCAGCGGGTGTCCGCTGGGACCTCTCGTTGATCTGCTCCGACGTTGCCGCTGCTCAGCAGTTGTTGGACGAGACGATTGCTGCAGCGGAGGCCTTCGACGCCAGCTATCGCGGTACCGTTGCAACGCTTGACGCGACGGCGCTTGCTGCTGCCCTGGCCGAGTTGTCCGAGATCAGCAATGCACTGCATCGGGTGGGGTCGTATGTCGGTTTGCGTCGCAGCGTTGACGTCAACGATGACGAGGCACGCGATTTCGAGACGGTCGTCGACCAGGGCATGGTGCGCGCGGGCAATGCGTTGCGCTTCTTCGATCTCGAGTGGATTGCCGTGGATGACGCAGTTGCTCAGCCGCTGATCGACGCCCCCGAGTTGGCAGCCAATCGCCATCACCTGTCGTCGGAGCGTCGCTTCCGCCCGCACGTGTTGCCGGATGATCAGGAGCGTATGTTGTCCGAGCGCGAGCCGGTCGTGTCCGCCTGGCAGAACCTGTTCGCGCAGACGGTCTCGAACATCCGCGCACCGTTCGACGACGGGACCGGTGAGACCGAGAAGACCGTGGACGAGTTGCTGTCCTACGTCCACACCACTAATCGTCCGGTACGGCTGGCAGCGCTCGAGACCTTGTACGTGGCGCTCGAGCCGCACGGCGACGTACTTTCGACCTGCTACGACAGCATTGTCGCCGATCGCCTGACAATGGATCGGCTGCGCGGCTACGACTCGCCGATCGCGCCTCGGCACCTCTCAAATGAGCTCGAGCCGGCCTGGGTCGACGCGATGATGGAGGCAATCGAGTCGCGCTACGGCATGGCACAGCGCTGGTTTACGAAGAAGGCCGAACTGATGGGGCTTGAGAAGCTGCACCTCGCCGATCAGTACGCGCCACTTGGTGAGGGGCGTGCGATGCCGTACGTCGAGGCCTGCGGGATTGTGGAGGACGCGTTCGGGCGCTTCTCGCCCGAGATCCTGCGTGTCTCCAAGAGCGTCTTTGACGAGCAGCGGGTCGATGCCGAGCCGCGCCAGGGCAAGCGTGGGGGAGCGTTCTGCGCGAGCGTGGCCCAGGACGCTCAGCCATTCATCATGCTCAATCACACTGACACGCTGCGCGACCTGATGACCGTTGCGCACGAGCTCGGCCACGGCATGCACTTTGCCCTTTCGAGCGAGCGTCAGACGGCACTGTCGATGCACGCGCCGCTCGCGCTGTGTGAGGTGCCAAGCACCTTCGCCGAATTGCTCGTGTTCGACCGCATGCTGGCCGAAGAGCCCGATGCGGCAACCCGAATGGCCCTGATCCGTCAGGAGCTCGAGTCTGGCTTCGCGACGGTCTTTCGTCAGACGATGATGGTGCGCTACGAGCAGGACGCCTATGGCGCTCGCAGCGAGGGGCAGGCGCTCACGAAGGATCGCCTCGGCGAGTTTTGGATTGCGCGCAACAAGGCCTACTACGGGGACTCGATGGAGTTGCCCGAGGGGTACCGGCGCGGCTGGTCCTACATCCCGCACTTCATCAACACGCGCTTCTATACCTACGCCTACGCCTTTGCACACCTCGCGAGTCTCACGCTCTACGCGCTCTATCGCGAAGACGGTGACGCCTTCGTCGGTCCGTACCTCGACTTTTTGGCGACGGGTGGCAGCAAGTCGCCGGGCGAGCAGCTTGGTGCGTTCGGGATCGACCTTTCTGATGCCGCGACGTGGGGCAAGGGTCTCGACGAGATGGAGCGCATGCTCGACCTGGCGCTCGAGGGCTGAGCGATGCCCCAGCTTGCGTGGCTCGATGCGGTGCCAGGCGAGGCAGCGTTCTATGCCGATGATCTGATGGCGATCCGCGCGGGGGCGAAGCACGATGGTTTCACGTACCTTGGCGACCCGATCACGCCCGGCCACAGCGCAGTCCGTAGCCCGTCGCGGGCCCTGCTGCTGCGGATCGAGACCACGGCAGGCGCGGTTGGATGGGGCGACGCCGTTTCGGTCCAGTACGCGGGCGTCGGCGGGCGCGATGCTCCGGTCGATCCAGCCGTGCTCGGCGTTGAGGTCGATTTCGCGGCGCTTGCTCTACAGCGAGCCGGAGAGTTCGACTTCGCTGCAGGTTGTCAACTGATCGAGGAGTTGCGGTTTGACGGTCGCCCACTCCATACGGCCGTGCGCTACGGCATCAGTCAGGCGCTGCTTAACGCCACCGCTGCCGAAGCGGGGAGCAGCCCGTTGCGGATTCTCGCGGCGATTACGGGTCTCACCGAGCCGGAACTGTTGCCCGTCTATGCCCAGTCCGGCGACGAGCGCGAGCTCAACGCGGACCGGATGATCCTGCGGGCAGTCGATGTGCTGCCGCATGGGCTCTTCAACTCGCTGGATTCGTTTGGGCACGATGGACAGCGCTTCCTCGATTACGTCGCGTGGTTGCGTCGACGCGTCGACGAGTTGGCCCCAGCCGGTTATCGCCCATCCCTGCATCTCGACGTCTACGGCATGCTGGGTCACGTCGTCTCGCTCGACATCGACCGCATGGCGACGTTTCTCGCTGCCGCGGAGACAGCCGCGGGAGGCCTCGACCTCGCGATCGAGTCGCCGTGTTACGGCGCCGACGTCGCCGAGACGGTCGAACTGCTCGCGCAGCTGCGTTCCACGCTGCGCGAGCGCGGTGTCTCTGTCGCGCTGGTCGCAGACGAGTTCTGCAATACCGATGCCGACGTGGCGCAGTTTGTCACCGCCGAGGCCGTCGACCTGATCCAAATCAAAATGCCGGATCTCGGCTGCCTGACGGAGGCGATCGCGGCAGCGCAGGTCTGTCGCGACGCTGGCCTAGGGATCTTCATTGGCGGCTCCTGCGCCGAGACCGAGGTCAGCGCAATCGCCAGCGCGCAGGTGGCACTCGCCGTTGAGGCCGACCAGGTGCTCGCCAAACCGGGCATGGGTGTCGATGAAGGCGTGACGATCGTGCGCAACGCGATGCGGCGTGCCCTGGTCGACTGGGAACGTACGTCCTAGCTGAAGTACGTCGACACGATGTGCCCGACGGCGAAGCCGATACCTGCCGAGATCCCGCCGATCACCACGACCTTCGCGCCCGACTGAACGATCGCGAGTCGCGCGACCTTGCCCTTGGCGATGCCGAGCGTAAACAACGCAATCATCGTGCAGACGAGGCTGATCACGAGCGCGGTGTTGAGGTCAAAGACGAGGTAGGGCCAGAGCGGAATAAATGCCGCACCGAGATACGTGCCACCGACAACAAAGGCGTCGCCGAGCGCCTCGCCACCGGCGTCCGGCGAAAGCGCGAGCTCTTTCTGAATCTTCGTCCTCAGGAAAACGTTCTCGTTGGCAGCTAGGCCTTGGGCAACCTGTTCCGCGTCAGCGCGGGGTAGACCCTCGTGCTCGAGAATGATCGCCAGTTCGGCAACCTCGCGCTCGAAGTGCTCGACGATCTCTTCGCCCTCGTCGCGGATCTCGGCTTGATACAGACCTTCCTCGGCCTCGCTTGCGAGATAGGAGCCACTGCCCATCGCAATTGCGCCTGCGAAGGCCTCGGCAAGCCCGGCAACAATGATCAACGATTGCGACGGATTCGCGGCGGCCATGCCGGTCACGACACCGAGCGGCACGAGCAGGCCGTCCTGTGCTCCGAGCACGACCTCACGAATGCGCGACAGCTTTCCAATCCGTGCAGCCTCGCCGAGCGAGTGCTCGCGGATATGGAGCTCGGCCTCAGCGCGCGCCTCGTCGGTGATGTCTGGGATGGCAGGCATGACTTAGATCGTAACGCGGGTCGAGCTAGCGGACGAACGCCAGCAGGCCTTGGATACCAGTAATTAACGCCAGCGCCAAAAGCAACCAGAGCACGCGTGTGCGAAAGCGATCGGTATCAGAGCCGTGGAACGCACGGTGCCCCAGCCAGGAGCCAATCGCCAGCACCGGCAGGCAGAGGAGCACGGTGATTATTACGCTGCGATTGACAAGGCCCCCGACGGCGAATGACGTTACCGCAATCACGTCAAGGACCAGAAAGCAGGCCATCATCGAGGCGCGCGAGACGCCTGCGGCTCGCGCACCGCTCATGAAAAACAGCACGATTGGTGGTCCGCTGATACCAAAGGCTCCATTGAGGAGGCCGGCAACGGCACCGGTGGCAACGGTGCTCGAGGTGCTTTGACTGCTGCGCGGCTTCGCTGCAAAAAGCAGAAGCAACGCGGCTGCGGAGATCGCCAGCGCGATGCCGATCCGCGCGACATCGGTCGGCACGTGGATTAGAAAGAGTGCACCAATCGGGGTCAACACGATCGCTCCGGCGAGCAGCATCAGCACGGGGCGCCAGCTAATCTCGCGCCAGACCGGTGGCAGGAGCAGCAGGCCAACGATGATCTCCAACACCAGCACCGTCGGGATCGCGACGCTGGGAGCGCTGATAATCGAGAGTCCTGCGACCCCAATCAAGGCGAAGCCAAAACCGCTGTAGCCCCGAACGCTCGCGGCGATCAAGATGATCACCATCGCGAGCACCGTGGTCAGGATCGTCGTCACTCCACGACTTTAGGCCACTGCGCTCAGGCGACCATGGGGAACGACTAAACCGAGTTAGGCCCCGCCCCGACGCTGCGCTCGACAATGCCGGCCTCGTTTGGGTGGGTAGTTGGTGTTATCCACCCCGGAAAACATTTCGTAGGCAACGCGTTTATGGTGCATAAAAATCCGATCAGGAGCAAACTCACTATGTCTGACAGCACCACGCTCGTCCCCGCCGGTACCTGGAACGCCGACGCATCGCACTCCAGCGTCAACTTCTCCGTCCGCCACCTTGGTATCGCCAAGCTGCGCGGCAAGTTCGGTGAGTTCTCCGGCTCGCTGACCTCCGATGGTACGAACACCACTGGTGCAGGCACGATCGCCGTCGCGAGCATCAGCACCGGTGACGAAGGTCGCGATCATCATCTTCACGGCGAGGAGTTCTTCAACGCTGCCGTGCATACGTCCATCGAGTACACCATTGCTTCGGTCGAGGCGCATGGCGACAAGTTCCACGTCAACGGTGAGATCACGATCAACGGCATCACGAAGCCGCTCTCTCTCGAGGCCGCTCACGGTGGCACCGGCGTCGATCCTTGGGGCAACGAGCGTGTGGGCGTCGATCTGCGCGGCCACATCAGCCGCAAGGACTTCGGTATGACATTCGATGCCGACAACGCGCTGGTCAGCGACAAGGTCGCGATCGAGCTCGACTTCTCGCTCGTCAAGGCTGCGTAAGCACGATGGCTGCTGATTCCTCTCTGCCGAGCACCTTGCCAACAGACACGGTGCTCGGCAGGGTCGAGTTAGCGGTTGCCTACCTCGAACGTTCGCTTAACTTCTGGACAGCGGCGATCGGGCTGCAGGTGCTCGAGGAACGACCAGCAGGAGCCGATCTTGGCGTCGACGGTCGGGTTCTGATCACTCTCGTGGTGGAGCCAGGCGTCGAGCCCGCGCCCAATCGCACGGGACTCTTCCACGTTGCGCTGCTGCTTCCAGAGCGCAGCGATCTCGCGTCGTGGCTCAAGACCGCCTTGCGTGCTCGGGTATCGATCGACGGTAGCGCCGACCATTTCGTCAGCGAGGCGGTCTATCTGACCGACCCAGATGGTCATGGCATTGAGATGTACTGGGATCGTCCGCGCTCCACGTGGGAGGGCAAGGTCGAGGAGATGACGACCGACCCGCTCGACGTGGCGGGCCTGATCGCCGAGGCGCCACCGGCGTCCGCCGGGCCGTATCTCGGCCTGCCAGCGGGTACGACGATTGGGCATGTGCATCTGCGCGTCGCCGCCATCCCGGCCGCAATCGACTTCTACCGCGACGTGATCGGCTTCGACCTCGTCACGACGCTTGGGTCACAGGCTGCCTTCTTTGCCGTCGGTGGGTATCACCACCAGGTCGGTGCCAACACCTGGCGCAGCGAGGGTGGGGTAGGGCCCAGTTCCAACGAGGCGGGCCTGCGTCTCTACTCGCTCGTGCTACCCACCGAGGGAGACCGGGCTGCAGTCGTCACTCGCGTGCGCGACGCGGGTGGCATTCCCGTCGACCATGGTGATGGCTGGCTGGTGCGCGACCCCAGCGGGATCGCGCTCCTCCTGATCGTTCTGGACGACTAGTACCGGAGGCGGGACTTGAACCCGCACATTGTTACCAACGCCGGATTTTGAATCCGGTGCGTCTACCAATTCCGCCACTCCGGCAGGGAACGACGGTGAGAATAGCGCGGATGTCCGCACCCCCTGCTACCTTTGCGTTTGTGGTTGGCAACGGTGCCCACCACAACGCGACGCTGCGTTCCCCGTCGCGGCGTGCCCGGTGGGGCGACGCCGCTAGACCCGGAGGGACACAGACATGACGAAGAAAGAGCTACTCGCCAAGTGCAAGGCGCACAACGTCCGCTTCGTGCGGCTGCAGTTCACCGAGCTGTATGGGCACCTCAAGAACGTCTCAATTCCCGTTGAGGAACTGAGTAAGGCGCTCGACAACGAGATGATGTTCGACGGCTCGTCGATCCGCGGGTACAAGCGCATCGAGCAGTCCGACATGTACTTCCGCCCCGACATCAGCACGTTCGCGATCCTGCCGTGGCTTGGCCGCGACACGGGCAATGTGGCGCGCATCATCTGCGACGTGCTCGAGCCAGACGGCTCGCCGTTCGCTGGCGACCCGCGCGGCGCACTCAAGGGCCAGATCGCTGAGGCCAAGAAGATGGGCTTCACGATGAACGTTGGCCCCGAGGCCGAGTTCTTCATCTTCAACCGCGACGCCGATGGCACACCCACTGTGGATCCGCACGACAAGGCAGGCTACTTCGACGTCGGTCCGATGGACAAGGGCGAGAACGTTCGTCGCGCCATTGAAGACACGCTCGTGCAGTTGGGCTTCCACATCGAGGTCTCCCACCACGAGGTCGCGATCGGACAGCACGAGATTGGCTTTCGACATGCCGATGCGTTGACGTGCGCCGATAACCTGACCACGTTCCGTTATGTCGTGCGCACCGTCGCGGCACAAAACGGGATGCACGCCACCTTCATGCCGAAGCCAATCTTCGGCGAGAACGGCTCAGGCATGCACTGCAACATGTCGCTCTCGAAGGCGGGCAAGAACGCCTTCTACGATCCAAAGGGACAGGAGCAGCTGTCCGACACCGCCCTGGCCTATATCGCCGGCCTGTTGACGCACCTGCCGGGCATTACTGCGATCGCCAACCCGACCGTCAACTCCTATAAGCGCCTCGTGCCCGGGTACGAAGCACCGGTCTATATCGCCTGGTCGCCGGGCAACCGCTCGGCCGCGATTCGCATCCCGGCAAAGCGCGGCAGCGCCACCCGAGCCGAGTTGCGCACGCCCGATCCGACCGCCAACCCGTACTTGGCCTTCACGGTCATGCTCGCGGCTGGTCTCGACGGCATCAAGCGGGGCCTCAAGCCCCCGGCACCGGTCAACCAGAACATCTACCACCTTTCCGAAGAGGAGTCGGCGAAGCTCAAGATCACCGGGCTTCCGCACAACCTCTCGCTCGCGATCGATGCGTTTGCTGCCGACAAGGTGCTGACAGGCGCGCTCGGCAAGCACATCACTGAGGCCTTCATCGCCGAGAAGCGGGCCGAGTGGAAGAACTATCAGGCCCAGGTCCACGGCTGGGAGATCGACCAGTACATGGAGACGTTCTAGGCCTTCGAGGGGCTGCAGCAGACACGAGTCCGCTGCAGCCCCTTGGCGTCCTAGCCTTCGAAGTGGCGTCTCCGAGCCATTTGCGCTGCTAGTGTGCGCACTGACCCAATTGGCGGCTGCTGCACATTCTCGTGTGGGGCTGCGATTAGGGCGACTGAACCGAAGGAGGCCAGATGGGCCTAACAAGTGAACAGAAACTCGAGATCATCGGCGTACACGGCCGGGTTCCCAACGACACCGGCTCGACCGAGGTCCAGGTAGCCATGCTGACGCAGCGCATCAACGAGCTAACCGAACACCTCCGGATTCATAAGCACGACCATCACTCGCGTCGTGGTCTGCTCAAGATGGTGGGTCGCCGTCGGCGCCTACTGCAGTACCTCCAGCGTGAGGACATTGAGCGATATCGCGCACTGGTGAAGGAACTCGGTCTACGCCGCTAACGGTGTACCGAGCATTCGCGGATGGCGACACGCGGGACGCGTAGTCGCTTGCAGCAGAAGGAAAGGTCATAGATGAGTGACATCTTTGGAATTGAAACGGCAGTTGAGGTTGAGGCAGGCGAGATTACGATCCGCTTCGCAACCGGCCAGCTAGCCAAGCAGGCAGACGGCGCAGTCGTCGTGTCTAGCGGAGACACCGTGGTGCTCTCCACCGTCGTCGGAGCACAGGACGCCCGCCCAGGTGCGGACTTCTTCCCGCTTACCGTCGACGTCGAGGAGAAGGCATACGCCGGGGGCAAGATCCCTGGAGGCTTTTTCAAGCGCGAGGGCAAGGCCACCGAGAAGGCCACGCTTAATGCTCGCATGATTGATCGCCCGATCCGACCGCTCTTCCCCAAGGGCTTCCGGAACGAAGTGCAGGTCATCGGCACCGTGCTCAGCGTCGACAAGATTACGTCGCACGACATTCTCGCCATGAACGGCGCCAGCGCCGCTCTGATGATTTCGCCACTGCCGTTTGACGGCCCAGTCGGCGCAGTCCGCGTTGGTCTGATTGACGGCGAGTTGCGCGTCAACCCGTCGATGCCGGAGATGCTTGAGAGCGATCTCGACCTGATCGTCTGTGGCACGCCCGACGCCATCACGATGGTTGAGGCCGGCGCGAACAACGTGCCGGAAGACCGCATGGTTGAGGCACTCGAGCTTGCACACAGCGTCGTCAAGACGGTCTGTGCCGCTCAGATCGACCTGCAGAGCAAGGTCGGCAAGCCGAAGTGGTACAGCACGGCCGTTGACGCCGAGCTGGATGCCAAGCATGGCGGCCTGTTCGATCGTCTGATCTCGGAGCACGGCATTGCTGGTGTGGACAAGGCACAGGCTGAGGCCTTCGCTGCCGAGTGCCCGCCGGTTACCGCCGACGCCACCGAGGACGTGATGGTTCGTCGCACGCAGGTCAAGTTTGCGCTCGGCTTCATTGCCGATCGTCGACGCGCCGCGGCCGTCAAGGGCCCTGTGCACGATCAGTTCGGCGACGCCATCAAGGCGCTGTCGGATGCCGAGCAGGATTCGAAAGAGCTCAAGAGCGCCAAGCGTTCGGCTCTGATCGAGCGAATCGTCAGCGAGATCAAGCTGCCGTTCCCATCCGGCTCGGATCATGGTCTCGATTCCGCTACAACCGGTGCCGTCAAGGCCGCGATCGATAGCGTCTACAAGCAGATCGTCCGCACCAAGATCGCCGTCGACAAGCGTCGTCCTGACGGTCGTGGTGAGAACGAGATTCGCCCGATCTCCGTCAGCGTCGGCACGGTGCCGCGCACCCACGGCTCGGCAATCTTCACGCGCGGGCAGACCCAGGCACTCACGCTGGTCACGCTTGGCACGATGAAGGAAGAGCAGCGGATCGACGATCTCTCGCTTGAGAACACCAAGCGCTACATCCATCACTACAACTTCCCGCCGTTCAGCGTGGGCGAGACCGGCTTCATGCGCGGCCCGAAGCGTCGTGACATTGGTCACGGTGCCCTGGCCGAGCGCGCCCTCGTCACTGTCGTACCCCCGGCGGACGAGTTTGCGTACACGATCCGTGCCGTCTCGGAGATTCTCGAGTCGAACGGTTCGTCGTCGATGGCCTCGGTCTGTGGTTCGACCTTGGCATTGATGGACGCCGGTGTGCCGATCAAGGCTCCCGTCGCCGGTATCGCGATGGGTCTGATCAAGGAGGGCGATAGCCTCGTCATCCTGACCGATATTCAGGGCGCCGAGGATCATCTCGGTGACATGGACTTCAAGGTCGCAGGCACCGCCGAAGGTATCACCGCACTGCAGATGGACATCAAGATCACGGGCGTCACGCGTGAGCTGCTCAAGGACGCGCTGTCGCGCGCCAAGGACGCTCGCGTGTCGATTCTCGGCATCATGAATGCCGCCATCTCGGAGCCCCGCACGTCGCTGTCGGAGCATGCACCACAGGTGCTGCAGACGACGATCCTCCCGGAGCAGATCGGTCTTCTGATCGGCAAGGGCGGCGAGACGATTCGTGGTCTCCAGGAAGAGTTCGGCGTCCAGATCGACGTGGAAGAGGACGGCAACGTCCGCATCTACGGCGTCGGTCCGGAGGCTGGTGCTGCCAAGGATCAGATCGAGCAGATGATGCGCCCGGTCCAGATCGGCGACCAGTTTACCGAGCGGAAGGTCGTCAAGACCGCCGACTTCGGTGCGTTCATCGAGCTCCGCAAGGGCACTGATGGCCTCCTGCACGTGTCGCGCATTGCGCCCGGCACGCGCATCTCGTCGGCCGATCAGGTGCTCGATCGCGGCGATATCGTCAACGTCGAAGTGACCGAGGTCGACACCGACCGTGGCCGCATCGGCCTGAAGCTCGTCGCTAAGATCGAAGACGGAGTCGAGATCTCTCCCGAGACGATCGGCGAGCGGTATCAAGAGAAGTACCCCAACGGTGGCCCTGAGAGCAGTGGCGACCGCGGTGGGGATCGCGGAGATCGTGGCGGACGCCGCGGTCGCCGGTCGGAGTAACGGGACCACTATGCGTCCCGGCGTCGAGGTGACGGAACTCGCGAGCGGCCTTCGGGTCGCGAGCGAGTTCCGCCCCGACGTGCACGGCGTGGCCTTTGGCACGTGGATTCGCGTCGGTTCGCGCGATGAGGCGGAGCCAGTCGCCGGCGTCTCTCACCTGATCGAGCATCTGCTGTTTCGTGGCACCGAGCGCCATGACTCGCTCTCGATTGCTGAATCTTTCGATCGCTTCGGCGCCGAATTGCAGGCCTCGACGTCGCGTGAGGAGACCGACATCTACGCTCGCGTGCTGGGCGAACACTTGCCGGAAGCGATCGATATCGTCGGTTCGATGGTTGCAAAGCCCGAGTTCAACGATATTGAGCCCGAGCGGGAGGTCGTGCTCGAGGAGTTAGCGCTCTACGAGGATACGCCGGACGATCTCGTCCACGATTTGCTCGGAAGCCAGTTGTTCCCCGACCAAGCAGTAGGTCGCCCGATTGCCGGCTTTGTTCGAACGGTAGATGGGCTGGATGAGCGGACTATTCGCGACCATCACGCTGCGCACTACAACGCCAACCAAATCGTTGTGGCTGCGGCTGGGGCCATCGAACATGCCGAACTCGTCGCGCTGGTGGAGGCCTCGTTCGACGGCCTGCAGCCAGGTGGTATCAGCGAGCGGACCGACGCGGTCGCGTCACCCGTTGGCGAATACTTCCTCGAACGCGACACCGAGCAGACGCACATCGCAATCGGTGGCGTTGGGATTGGTCGCCAGGACGAGCGGCGTTTTGCGATGGCTGTGCTCGATCAGATTCTCGGCGGCGGGGCTTCGTCTCGGCTGTGGCAAGAGATTCGCGAGCAGCGCGGGCTGGTGTACAGCGTCTACTCGTACGTGGCCTACCTCGAGGAGACAGGCCAGATTGGTCTGGCCCTCGGGACCCGTACGGAGAACCTCAGCGAGGCTCTGGAAGTCGCGGGCGTCGAGATTGGTGCACTTGCGGCGGGGCGGTTCCGCGCAGGCGAAGTAGTGCGAGCAAAAGAAAACCTCAAGGCTCGCCTGCTGCTGAACATGGATTCGACTGCGGCCCGCATGAGTCGCTTGGGACGTAGCCTCGTTTCGAACGTTCCCTTGATGACCGACACTGAAGTAGCTCGACGTATCGACGAAGTGTCGGAGTCTGACGTGCAGGCGCTGGTGGCCGAGCTGTATTCGCCGGCTGGGTTGACCGTCGCGGGAATTGGACCAGACGAAGCCGCGTTTTCAGCAGCAGTGGAGATCTTTCGACAGCCCGTTGGCGGAGCGGCATGACGCGCGTGCTCGTGAGTGGCGCAACCGGCAAGCTTGGTGCGCCGATCTGCTCCGCAATTAGTGCAGCAGACGATCTTGTGCTCGCCGGTCGCGTCGCGCGCTCGCTGTCAGGCGATGCCGGCTTTGCCACCCTTGACGCGGCGCTCGCGGCAACGGAGGCCGAAGTGGTTCTCGATGTGACGGCTCCGGACGCCGGGGTGCCGCACACGCTCGCCACGATTGCCGCGGGACTCCCAATGGTGCTTGGCACGACGGGCATGAATCCCGAAGGCGCCGCTGAGATCGATGCGGCAGCCGTGGCTGCTGGTGTACCGGTCCTGTTCGTGCCGAACTTCTCAATCACCGCGGTGCTGATGATGCGCTTCGCTGCACAGGCTGCACGCTACTTGCCGGATTGCGCGATCGTGGAAGAGCATCACGTTGCGAAGCTCGACAGCCCGAGTGGTACCGCGTTGCGAACTGCAGATTTGGTCGAAGAGGCCTGTGGCCGTCGGCCCGAGATCGCCTCGGTACGGCTCGAGGGCCTCGTTGCAAATCAGAGTGTCCTTTTCGGCAGCACCGCTCAGACGCTAGAGATCCGCAACGTCACGACGAGCCGAGAGGCCTTCGTCCCGGGTGCACTGCTCGCGATCCGAGGCGTCCGCACCCTTGCCCCAGGGCTGCACGTCGGACTCGAACTCCTGCTCGACTAGCTCCGTCTGTCCCAGCCGCAGCCAGGACAGACGGTTGGAGTCGTATTAGTCGCCAGCGACCGGATTCTCAGGATCAGAAACGAGCTCGCGGCGGGTCTTGCCGCCGACGATGTAGAAGATGATGCCCACGGCAAGCGTGATACCAATCGCCACGAAGGCGTACGTCGTGTACTGCGCTCGGCTGACTCCCTCGGGCAGCCACGAATCGCTCATCAACTCGCCTTCAGCAAGGAAGCCGGGGAAGATGCCAGAGATCGATGCCAGCACGGCCCAAAAGGTCGTGATCAATCCGCAGATCCAGACGCCAGCCATGCCGCCTGGAACCTTGTAGGGACGATGCGTATTCGGGTGGCTTCGGCGGAGCTTGATGAAGGCCGGGAAGATCACGATGTAGCTGATCGTCGTAAACAACAGCACGATGCCGATCATCACGTTGAA
>Ga0114966_10002725_pt1 | contig 15697 bp, 14 predicted proteins | sample M_130207_XF_Meta_FD_87029 | JGI IMG/M metagenome (GOLD analysis project Ga0114966, IMG submission 87029) | Freshwater microbial communities from Lake Montjoie, Canada to study carbon cycling - M_130207_XF_MetaG | ecosystem: Environmental > Aquatic > Freshwater > Lake | place: Lake Montjoie... | reverse complement strand
TTACATTTTACATTTTACATTTTACATTTTACATTTTACATTTTACATTTTACATTTTACATTTTACATTTTACATTTTACATTTTACATTTTACATTTATTTCATTCTCTCTAAAAAAACTTTACAACTTTCATAAAATAAACACAATGTTATATTATGAAATTTATTTATAAATATAAAAAAGATAGTTTATGTTTATAATTCTTGAGAGAAGAGAGAATAATCATAATTATTTTCTGCCATAATAATATCAATTTTTATTTCATATTTACATATATAATCATATATAATCATATAATAATTATATATATTATGAATAAATTATAAAAATTTAAGTATTATCATGAATTATTTAATAATTGTTGTGCCAATTATATTGATTGTATTTATTATGTTGATTTACGTTATTGCAAATTATTTTGTAAAAGATATATTTCAAACAAACTTAGACACACAAACATAATTTATATAGTGATTTTTCCCACATCCAACAACAACACAACAACATCATGTCTGATTTCTCTCTCTCTATAAATAATGAAAAAATATGGAAATTTTTCAAGGAACGTCATCCAGGACTAAACTTTGAAGAATTTATTCTTCTTTTTATTGATCTCGTTGAAAAATTAACTGAAAATGTCAGCGCGTCGCTCAATACCACCATGTTTATGAGCCTGTTTGATAACGTAAAACAACTTCAAACTCAGGTTGATACCATTTCTCGTCTTCAATCCGACAGTAATTCCAACTTGACTCTAAAACTTTCTGAATTTAAGAGGGAATACATTGAAGATGTTAAACTCATTCTCTCAACCAATGTTTCCGATAAAATTGCGCCGCTCATTCGCGAACAAAATGGAATTCTAATGGATAAAACCAACCTGCTTCTAAATGATATTCTTCCCAAATCGAATGACCAACTTTCTAAACAATTAAGTATTTCAATTAAAGACATGCAAAAAGCAATTGTTGATGATACTCATAAATTTTTATCTAATTCTTCTATTTCTCCACAGTCTCTCCAAGAATTTGTTAATAATCTTGATTCTAAACTTTCATCCTCTCTTCTTTCATCTCAGGCTCTTTATACTTCTACTGAAAAACGCCTTGATACCAGCATTCGAGAAATTAAAGCGTCTTCCGATGCAAATCTCGGAATTATCAAAGAACTTTCTTCGTCAAATCAGCAAATTTCTTCCTCTCTCACTTCTTCTGTTTCTGAAATGTTGAAAAAAATGGAAAATAGTTCATCCAAAGGAAAAATATCCGAAAATATCTTGTTTGGGGCGCTCCACTCTCTTTATCCTTGCGCGCAAATCGATTCCGTTGGAACCACCAAAGAAACCGGCGATATTATGCTCTCTCGAAAAGATAAACCGCGCATTCTTGTTGAAAATAAAAACTGGGACAAAAATGTTGTTCAAGAAGAAGTGAAAAAATTCCTTCACGATGTTGAAACACAAAATTGTTGCGGGCTTTTTCTTGCCCAAAATTATGGAATTGCAAATAAGGAAGATTTTGAAATTAATATTCACAACGGAAATGTACTTGTATATATTCATAAAGCAAATAATGACCCTGATAAAATTAAAATTGCTGTGAGTATTATTGACCACTTAAAATCTCGTCTTGACCAAATCGATGACAAGTCTGAAGTTGATGTTATTAGCAAAGAACGACTAGATAATATCAACCAGGAATACATTGCTTTCGCGAATCAAAAGCTTGCTATGATTAAATATGTAAAAGATTTCCAGGGAAAGCTGGTTAAAATGATTGATGATGTTCGGCTTCCCAGCCTTGAAGAACACCTGGCTACCCGATACGCCACATCCAGCAGTAAATTCACGTGCCAGTATTGCGATGCATTTCAAGCCAAAAACCAGCAGTCGCTTTCTGCCCACCATCGCGGATGTGCCAAGAAAAAACTTATTGAATCAGAACAATCGGACTAAAAAAGTTGGTTTTATTTATGGGGGGGGGGAGTATCCAATACTACCGGCAGAGGATATTAAATCCCACATATTATTATCCCTATCTCCAATCAGACTCAAAGTTGCATATTTTGAAGTAATGGTCACAGTTGTAGCTTTACCAAATTCTCCGGAATTGTTATAGCAAAGTGGTGCTTTTGTGAAGTCTATAACCAATGTTGTTGATGTTGATGATAATCCCTTCCATATAAAGAAAAATTTGTCATCTTGAATTAATGGTGCATTCATAGAAAAATTAGTAACAGTACCAGTCGGAATAATCCGTTCCACATGACCTGTCGGGTCAACAGGCTTATCATCATAATAAACTATACCATCTTGTGAAAAAGCACACCATGTAGCAGGATTAGTTGTAGTGTTTCCAATTAGCAATACGCTGCTACCATTGTCATTATAAAATTTCAAATATTTTGAAGCTTCAGCATGAGCACATTGGACGACACAGTTATTTAAGGTAACACTTGAGGATTGTGTTGAAAGAAAACCCACTGTTTGTTCGATTTCTGACGTAGAAGCTATTAATTGACCCTCGAAAATTGGATTTGTAGATTTTACGCTACAATCATAACAGGTATTTAAAAAACTATTCTTATATAGAATCGGTGTTGATAAATAAGTTGTTTTTCTATATTGACAAACAACACTATATAATCCTTTATCTCCAGCAATCAATATATTTGCCGCATTATCAACACTAGTTTGCATTTGCAAATAAGCACTACGAATAATGGGGCCAGCCTGCATATCAAATAAATAATCGACAGTAAAAGTAATATCTGAAATACCAATAAAACTAAAGTTTGTATAGTTTTTATACAAAGCGTTGTCATATGAATAGGAAACTTTACTTCTATCTCCACAAATAAAAGCATAACTTCTACCATTACTATCAGTATTTACCATTACGTTATTTGTTGGGAAAGAAGAGGCATTAGTAATTGAAGTATCTGTTGGTGGTAAACCAACAAAAGTCGATCCCGCGCTCGAACCTATGTGTGTATAACTAAAAAAACATACATAGTTAAAATTTGTAGTAGCAGATTTTGTAATTTGTTTTTTGAATTCGCCGGCTACTACAAAATTCCCGCTTGGAAATAAAGCCAAACCGCTTACGCGACCATCTACACCGGCACCGGCGGTGGCGGCGGTGCCTCCTGTAAATCCATCCATGTCTACAAATCCCACCGGGTCTTCATGTACTCCTGAGATTGCGGATGTTGAATATATTGCCAAATTCGATAAAGGTCTACTAAAATGAGGAGCGTCTGTTGTTCCCAAATCAGTAAATTTACCACCTACAACAAATAGTTGCTGTGCACTAAATCCTTGTGTAATGTTAACACTTTGTATACAAGTAACTTCGCCATTTAAACCATTTCCATATAAAATTATCCCTGATCCGAATGATGATACTAGTGGTCCACAAGTAAACGATGGTGTTGTTCCAGTTGTTACATTACACTTACCAATATTTATGCAACTAACAGCACCACCAACACCTCCAGTTAATGTTGTAAACAAACCACCAATATAAATATTATCATAAGGGGTGATATTTGGTTTAGATATAGCTATAGCATTAATTGTTCCATTTGATGTTGCAATTTTAAACGTGGTAATCGTTCCTGTACTGAGATTTGGCAGAACACACACATATACCGCGTCATCATTTGAAGTATTACTTGCTATAAAATATATTCTGTCTTCTAATATACTAGTATCCTTTGGGACAAATAAAAATTTTTTAATTGTATTGTACGGATTTAGATTTGTCCCCGTTCCATTTTTCAAAAAAGAATTTAAAAAGTTTATCGAGTTTCCGGGTTTATTTATTAAATATACTTTTTCATTGTTTACAGTTGGAACATCAAGTGATAATTGAGAATCAGATATATTATATGTCCGCTCATTCCCCGCTCCTGCTGCTCCTGGTGCTCCTGTGGCACCCGTTGCTCCTGTGGGACCTGCTCCTGTAAAACCAGTTGCTCCTGTGGGACCTGTTGCTCCCGTGGCACCCGTTGCTCCTGTTGCTCCTGTTGCTCCCGTTGCTCCTGTTGCTCCTGTGGCACCCGTTGCTCCTGTTGCTCCTGTTGCTCCTGTTGCTCCTGTGGCACCAGTTGCTCCTGTTGCTCCTGTTGCTCCTGTGGCACCTGCACCTGTTGCTCCTGTTGCTCCTGTGGGACCCGTTGCTCCCGTGGCACCCGTTGCTCCCGTGGCACCTGTTGCTCCTGTGGGACCCGTTGCTCCTGTGAAACCAGTCGCACCAGTTAAACCACCACCCATTGTATCTACATAATGCTTTGTTGCCACATCATAATCATCTGTTGGATCTGCACAATGGACTATTTTATTTGAAAACATGTCAATTTGATGCGGTCCTGCACTATTTCCGTTTGAAAGAATTTCTGCAAGTGTTTGATCTTGATTTGTTTGTTGTTGCTGCTGGGATGACGGAGGCGGCGCCGATTTGTTTATGCAACAAAAAGCTGCTCGCCGTTGTTGGTATGCCCTTGCCGATCTGCTTAAAGCTCCCACTCCCGACCCGTAAACATATTTTGTGTTAACATTTGCGGGAGCGCCTGTTATAGTTCCCATCATTGCCCTTCTTCTCATTGATGTATTTCGTCTCGAACCCGGCATTAGAAATAATATATATATATATAAAATAATAAATTATATTAGGTAATATACTTTATTATTTATTGTTAAATCAAATATAATAACCGCTTGTTATATTTTTTTTATTATATTATTATAACTGTTATAGCTTATCACGACCTTGTTCATAAAATAAATCCCGTTCCAATATGTGATGAGTGCCGTGAAAATATAACCAGCCTGTTCAAAGTATCCAGACAAAAGTGTGTCCTTATATAAATTATATACCAAGAGCGTCAAAACGGAGTGGGAAATGCAGCCCGGTGCACGAATCCATAAATTAATATAGTTATTCACTCTTTTTTCAGAGAGATAATCAAATTTATCATTCTTCACCAAAAACAATAAAAAATAATCCACCATGCCAGGAAGACCCGTCGTGAAAAACAGCGAATAATTGATTAACCGACCCGTTTCAAATTGATGAGCCGCAAAAAGTGCCACACCCATCAACAGATGGTGCAGCCAATCATCCGGTTTGAAATACTTGTAATAATAATAGACGTGGTATAAATGTAGAGAAACTGTAACAATTGACGGAAGAACACTAACATTCTCCGCCAAAAGAACATTTTTAAAATCTGTGAATGTGCCAACAACGTCGCCGTATGTCAAATAAATGATGAATGTGTTATTTATTCCATGAATTAAATAGTATTTTCCCTTGTATTTTTCTCCAAGAAATTTATCAAAGCCAATATATATTCCGAAAAATCCCATTAAGTATATAATATTCATGAATATTCCTCCAACCATTAATGTTCCTGATTCCGATTCTGTATTTTCTGCAATGCGCATTTTACAAATAACTGACTGACCGACTGACTTGACTAGCTTGTTGGCTGGTTGTTATTACTATTTTATTTATGCATCTAAATTGTTTACATAAATAAATTGTACATGACTGACACCAGCCAAACCAGCCAAGTGAAGTACACATGTTTTATTTTTTCAAACATTCTATTTTATTTTTTACAAATGGACATGAAAACCATGTCCATTTAGAATTCTACGAAAATAGTTTCTACAAAAAAGAATCTGATTTTTTTATTTTTATCAAAATAATGAATATGTTTCAGCGCGTTACGCATTATGCTGTCGGTCCGCGTTAATCGCAACGTGCGCGTTAGCATAAGGAAATTTGGGTTTTTTTGTATTTTTTCGAGATTTTTTCGTGATTTTTCGGATTTTGGACATGGTTTTGGACATGGTCGGGATATGCAACTTGTTACGATAACTATGGTGCGCTGCCGAGGCATAAATTGCTGGCGGCGCATCATAACATGGTGTGTATCATAAACTAGGATAATAAAGATCATTTAGTATCATGGTCTCGTCGATAAATGAATAATCGAGTTGCGCGAGACCGCAAATGATGCGCCGCCCCAACCGGACGGTTAAAACACAATTGTAAAAAGTTGCAAAAGTTGCAAAAGTTGCAAAAAGTTGCAAATGACATTTTTATACATAATTATAATTAATTATAGTAATAATCGTTTGTCCAATTTGAATTATGTTGTTGCAACAGTTCAGAATAATTCATTCTACGCAACTCATCTATATATGCCAACTCGTCACTACTCAGCATTTTAGTTGATGGTAATTGACTACTATATCCATAGTTTGTTTTATATTTGTATAGAAAATCGCCTAGTTCCCTGTATTTTCTACCATATCGTGTAAGATTTAGTTTTAATTCAAGTGGGATACATTCTTCTAATTTAACCTCTCTAGTATTTTCTAAATTATCGGTAAATGTGATACTCATAATTTATATAAATTATCAATATAGTATCATTTTATATTATTTATAAAGTAATTTGATAATATTGTTTGTGTTAATTTGGTTTATTTTTGTTTTATTGACAATGGTTCGCAGTGGTAGTGGTACTCCCGATGTTTGTACTGCCGATTTTGGTACTGGTACTGCCGATTTTGGTACTGGTACTGCCGATTTTGGTTTTGGTACTGCCGATTTTAGTTTTGGTACTGGTACTGGTACTGCCGATTTTGGTTTTGGCACTGGCGGTGGTGGCGGCGGCGGGTATGTGTATTTAAATTTGATACAATTTAACATATTTTTAAAATTGTCATCTTTCATTAAATTATAAGAAATTTTAGAATGTTCTAAGAATATTTTGTCTATATTCAGATGTCGTGTTCTATCAGTACAGCCATTTGCATGTCTTGTTGTACAAATATCATAAGGCGCATAACCAAAATATAGTAAAATTAAATCACTTTCTGGACACGATTTTGTATTTCGCGGATATACATTTTCGTGTAAAGTGCTATGTCTTCCTTGTAAATACATACCTGTATTACGTTTATGTAGAAATCTAGACCTTCCATCAATACCCATTTCAATCCATGTTGCCGTTTTTGTTATATGTTCACTTTCAGTTGAACAATATTGACTTAAATCATTCATATCTTTGTATTGTGTAAGTTCTTCTTCAAAATAACCATTTGTATATTGAATAATCAACGGTTCCTCTCTATTTAAACATTTTTTATCAGTATCAACTATTATACAGCCACGCGTTCTAATTCCATCCATATTGGGATTATTTTTCTCAAAATTTATAATATATTGTCTTAAGTCATCGATAAATAAAAATTCAGTTATATTTAATGTCATTTTCCACCCCCTACAATGTTTTTCTATATCATGTATTTGATTAACACATTCACCAAATTGCTCAGTTGGTTTAATAATTTTCCATTCAGGACATATACTTTTTATTATACTAACAGTATCATCTGTTGAATTGTAATCTATAATTACTCCTCTGTCAAACAAACGTTTATGGTGAATTAGCCAATGTTTTATTAATGCACTTTCATTAAACACATGTGCAATTACAGTTATCTTAAAGTCGGTCGCCATGGGTAATTGGGTAATTTATAAATACTTAATGTATATATGTATAATATTTTTTTTATATGAAATAAAAAATAATTATTTAGAATTTAAATAATTTATTTAAGTGTTTCGTCATATGAACATTTTATAAATTAATAGAAATCGCTTAGAATTAAATTATTTGTATATTATAACGCGATTATAACAAACGGACAAACAAAATGCAAAACGATAGAATACAATGTTTTGTTTGTGACATTTGCTCTTACTCAACAAAACGAAAAAGCAGCATGGACAAACATTTAAGTAGTATTAAGCATTTGAATAAAAAGGAAAATAAAGAAGCTTCACACGGGTGCAAGTGTGGAAATCAATATATTCACATTACAAATTTATATAGACACAGAAAATCTTGTTCAGTTGCAATTGCGGCATTAGATGATGAAAATACTAAAAAAATGTGTGAAATTGTTTTAGATGTTGTAAAAAAACAAAGTGAAGTCGTGCAAAAACAAAGCGAAATTATTGGAAATCTTCAAAACCAAGTTTTAGAATTAACAAAAGCAACTTCATCATCTGGTTCTATTACAAATAATAATACGAATATCGATACCAATAATAATTTTAATAATTGTTTCAATATAAATATTTATTTGAATGAACATTGTAAAGATGCTGTTAATTTATCTGATTTTGTGAAATCTCTCGAGATCACGTTTGAAAATCTCAAAATGGTGAATAAAACCAGCCTGGAAGACAGCGTGAGTTCACTTATTTTAAAAGGTCTTGAGAATATGGATGTGTGCAAGCGCCCCATTCATTGCACGGACCAAAAGAGAGATGTCATGTATGTGAAGGAAGAAGAAAAATGGGAAAAAGATGCAGGAAATGATAAATTAAAAGATTCCATTTGCGACATTTCTCGACGACACGTGTACACGCTTAAAAAATTCAAGGATGCGAATCCCGGAATTAAAGTCGGACACGAACTGCACGATGATTTTATACAAACGATGAATCGAATATGCACCCCGATTGAAGATGTCGGCAGTAAACGGATTGTGAAACAAGTGGGAAAGAATGTCCCCATGAATTCAAAAATTGCTGAAAAAAGTATAAGTATTTAATAAATAATGAAAAATAAAATAATATTGTTAATATCATTTTATTTTTAAACAACCAACAACCTATGAACTTATATGTATAAAATTGAATAATTGTTGTGTTATTGTTGTAAAGTATAAACTCCTCCTCAACAATCCCAATCACCAATCATGAAGTTAATCTTATTTACAGTTTATGCCTGTTTCATTTTATTCGAATTATTCGGTCTCATCGTCGCATGCAAAAATCCGAATTCAACTTATTCAAACACTTATTACTTTCATAATCATCATAATGAAAATCGGGCGATGAATGCAGAGCAAATCGAAAGATTGAAAGTAAAACGAGAACTATCCGACGGACCAACAATTTTAATGTATATTGCAATTGCTTGCATATTAGTTATTCCCCAAATACCTCAAATACAATAAATAAACTAGCTGCTAACCTCTAGTCGCTGAATCCATTATCATCTCCTATGACTAATTTCGCAATGATCGGGTCGTCTCTCCAATTTGGAAGTTGCGGCACGTCTGAATATGCGTGAAAATTAATAATGGTGTCGTAATATTCCGGCTGCGTCATAAATGTGCCAGTGAAGCGTATTGCCCATCCTGGAATAGACGACGTATAAACATTCTCCGTTTTTTTTTGAGACTCGCGATACGGCGGCACGTATAAACAATGATAGTGTGATGAAAACCAGTTCGCCATAATATTCGCCTCTTCTTGCGTTACCTCTCTGTGTTTCAAATATTCATTTGCCAACTCCACGTACTCAACCATTCTTTTTATAGTGGCATGATTTGTTTCCAAGTAAAGCCACCTCAGCTCTTTTTCATCCCAACTACCATTTATTGACGAGATTAATGTTAATGCGCTCATTTTATTGTATGTGTTTGATTAATTACTTGATTTCTTTGATATTGATAATTGTGGACATTTTTCTAAGTTATTTATTATTTATTTATTTTTTATCCAAAACATTTAGCATAATATTTTGGGTAAAAAAAAATAATATTTATACATTATATAAATAAAAATGAGCCATTATTCTAGTAAACGTGCCGCCAAGCGCGGCGCCAAGCGTGGACGTGGGCGTGGTGTAACTCGTAGGCGCGGGCGTGGTGTAACCCGTGGGCGCGGGCGTGGTGTAACCCGTGGGCGTGGGCGCAGTCATCGCGGTGGTGCCATGGCTGCGTTAGCCCCCTTTTCCCTTTAAGGATTCAGGAGATATTTCAGAAATTCGGACATTCGGACATTCGGACATTCGGACATTCGGACATTTTTATTTATTGTCTTAAAAATTTCACATTCATTTGTTCTCTCAGCATTGTAGAACTAATGTTTGGCGTTCTTGGTAAATAAATAACACAACAATCAACCCAGTCGAAGCTATCGATCCAATCATCCCCCATTATTAGTATATTTGCATCAAACTTTTTAATGTAATTATTTTTAAGTTCCATTGAAGTCTCTTCAAATACCTTTTTTACAAACTTGCATTTATTTACATTTTCCGAACGCTTTTTAAAATTATCTGTTGGATGTATTTTTTTTTTCTGAAATGTGAATTCATCGGTTGATACGCCGACACAAATATTTTCAGAATATTTACAACATCGCGAAAGAAGATTCGAATGACCGACGTGCCACATGTCATACGTTCCAAATGTGATTACTTTTATAATGTCGATACGGGGTTTTTTTAAATAAACTAATTGTGGATCATCATAAAAACTTTTAATCATCCCATTAAATGCGTGCAAAACGTCAACATAATTTAAATATAAAATGACTTCTCTCTCTCTTGCGTATGAAAAATATTCAATTATCACTTCTGGAAAATAAAATTTTATGGAGATTGCGTGTTGGATAATAAAATCAATTGAAAAAGCATAAATTTTACTAATATTATTTTTTCCAATTTCATATAAAATATCAATCTGATTTTTATTGAATTTATCATCTAAAATTTTCATAACATTTTTTTTATTTTCCGGCTTGTAGTCTTTATATATGTGCTGCATTGTGTTTTTTAGCGCTTTTGATTTTATATTTTCAAAATCTTCGTATGCGGTGCGCCACGACTTGTATTTTGATTTACAACCCTTGAATGAATGCGTCGATATAATACATTCTTCAATATTTCCATATGTTTTATATACTTCGGAAGAAACATTATTAAAAAATGGCAAAGGTGTTGGCATTTCATCGAAACTTCGCAGTTTAAATGGAACCACATCTTTAATGTGTAATTGTTTTACATGGTACAAACCCCACGATCCATTATTCCTTAAAAATCCATTTTTATCAAAATGCGAATAATAAACATCACATCCAAATATTGAGCGTTTATATTTCAGTGTTTCTTCATTTTCTTCTTCTTCTCTTCTTGTTGTTGTTGTGTTTTCATCAGTATAATAATATTTATGAATAATCTCAGAAGTTATGTTGAAACCGCCGCCTGTAAACTGATTTGTATAAATATTTTTATTTTTAAATGCTTTTAATCCATTTTTATATAAAATTGGAAGAATATCAACTAATAAGTGTATGTGGTTATTTAATATAATTATATCATAATCATCCGACCATGGAATTGATTTCCCATTTCTAATTAATCCTATTGAATTTCCTGCAAAAATTGCATATGGTATCTTATGTGCATCAAGAATCTTAAAAAAAATAATCGATTGATCGCGTTTTAATTCATTCGGTTCATTGATTTTACAGTTTGTTATTCCTACAGTTGGTAAATAATAACCATCTAGCGACGAGTCATTATCCTTAAAAAAACAATTCATATTTTCAATATTTACGTTTTTGTCTTCGTCTACATGCACGCGCGGATTATATGGCGGTTGTCGCGCTTCTTCATGATAAGGCTGCTGCTGAAGTTGTGTTTTGAATTTTGAATTATTATTATTGTAATTATTGTAATTATTATTATTATTGTAATAATTATTTTTATTATTATTATTATTGTTAAATTTTGGATTCATTCTATACCATCTGAAAAGTTATTAATAATCATATTTTATCTAATTTTACAGTGCCTTAACAAAAGACCCTTTAAACAATCTTTAAAATCGTACAATGAACTTATGCGATTTGGCAATTCGCATATTCCTTTAGCTCTTTTACTATGACTTTGTCCATAAAATAAAGACAATTCGAGAATTTTGATTACAAGCTTTTCTTCAACTGTTAAATGTATATGTGGGGCAGATAAGTCAATTCGGACAGTGCCTTCATACGTGTATCGATTGTAATTTCCACAACTATATATTTTATTAGTTCTATTAGGAGCATTTCGAATTAACCCCAATCCAATAATTGTATTGATATCATTGTGCATCTCCAAAACAATTACCCATTCGTCATTCCGAATGGATGGTTTCAAAGAAATGGGGGAACCGTACACACAATGATTCATTTTATTTGTTCTTTCTTTCCACCGATTATTTTCTTGTAGTGTTTTGTTGTTAAATCGTGCGGTGCAAATTACCACCATTGATCTTGATTGGCTTGCTTGTATTTAGTATTATTATTAATTAATTCCAACTATAATCAATTTTGATTTTAATTGGAATTAGTAGTAAATAAAAAATAATAGTATTAATATTGTTTATATTTATCATTTTTTTTATCAAATAAGTATTGATGTTTAAAATAAGTAACAATATACTCGTAGAAACAAATGGAAATATTTCAAAAAAAAATAATAATACCCCAAGAATGATGCTGCGGTCGCAGTCGCGGTCGCGGTTGCAGTCGCGGTCGCGATCGCACTCACGGTCGCAGTCGCGGTCGTCATTAAAAATGCAAATCCAACAATCCCAACAATCCCAACAATCTCGACAATCTCGACAATCTCGACAATCTCGACAATCTCAACAACCTCGACAATCTCAACAATCTCGACAATCTCAACAACTCCAACAACAATACATTCCTCAACCATATAATTTAACTTTAAATAAAATGCAAAATCCCCAAAGAAGATCATTCTCGGATTCTATTTCAGATCAAAACATTCATGCATTTGAATATAATTTAAAAACAATTCAAAAAAGAGTTCCTTCATTATTTGCTGATGTAAACAAATGCAACTACTATTTTGCAAATACTGGAGTAACAAATTTAAATATTCTAACTTATAACGTTTTTATTCACGCTCAAGCAACAATATTATTTAATATTTTTAATAAATATGAAAATGAAGGTAAAATAAAATACGGAGTATTTGCTGGAAATTCTATTGGATTGCTTCGAAATGGAAAAAATTTACCATGGGGGGATGACTATGACATTATTATCTTTAAAAACCATATAAATTTTTTTTCACAAGTCATCGTTCGCGAACTTGAAGAATGTGGATTTAAAACAAAATTAATTATTGAAAAAAATATAATTTGTGGGATGAAAATATTTGGACACCCCATTTCAACTGCTGATGATCGTGTCATGCTGCACCACCGCAAAACAACAAGTGTTTTTATGTGTGATGTTTTTTACTCTTATGTTGATAATAAACTGAATTTAAAAAATTGTGGCGGATGGGGGCTGTACCATCAAAAAAATATTCCATTTAAATATGTTTATCCATTCAAACGGCACATTTTCGACGGAATTTCATTGCCTTTTTTTAATAAGCCGGATAAAGAAGTTGAAATTTGTTATACAAATATTAATAAATGTTCGATATTTTCACACAATCATCCAGGAACGATTTTTTATGAAAAATGGGAAAATGCATATTCAGATTTTAATTTTATTATTAAAAAGTCTATTGAAAATACAAAAGATGCTATAATGCACGGAAATAATAATAGCAATAATAGCAATAATAGCAATATTTATAGCCCTTTGAACCAGCTTGAGCTTCTTTTAAAAGATAAAGATGTTGTCGGTGGATTCGGTGGCTTCAACGGTACACTTTTAAAATTAGAATTTCTTTCCTATTTATACAAAAATAATATTGGGTCAATTATTACGGACAGATGCGATTTTATATATGAACATGCGGCAAATGTTAAATATTATTTCCCAGATATTATTATCGTGTTTATTGTTGATTCCGCTGTTGTTGATTCCGCTGTTGTTGATTCCGCTGTTGTTGATTCCGCTGTTGTTGATTCCGCTTTTGTTGATTCCGCTGTTGTTGATTCCGCTTTTGTTGATTCCGCTTTTGTTGATTCCTTTGTTGTCGATTCCGAGTCCAAGTTAATTTCTCCAATTTTTTATAATTATATTGATATTTTGCGTATAAATAAATCGAAATCTGCCAATTACCAAAAAAATTACGACGGAATTAAAATGCCAACGATTGTTGTAAACGATGAATACTACGAACCGAGTAGAAATGAAATAATAAATGAAATAATAAATGAAATGATTGATGTTATTTGTTAGACTTAAAATATAAATTGAAAACTTTTAATCTATGCTTACATTCATCAGTTTGTTCATCATCAGAAGAAATACGATATCAAGAAATGGCTCAGAGACAACAACAGCAGCAGCAATATCAACGTGTAAGTGGAAGTGGAAATAGAAATGACAGAAGCGACAGAAGCGACAGAAGTGACAGAAGCGACCAAAAGCAGCAGCAGCAGCAGCAAGCATTTGTTGAGCCAAGTTTGTGCATTCCGCGCACTCACACGAATATTCGAAAGGAGCGCGTGTTTGCAGTGTTTCGCACACTCAATCTGGGCTGGATTGGTCGTATCGATGTGATTCCAAAGAAGGATGCCAACGGCAATGACTTTGTCAGGGTGTTTATTCACTTTACCAAGTGGTTTAACAATTCGCAAACGCGCGAGTTTCTTGCCCAACTTGATGATTCGACTTCTCCGGTGCATGTCGTCTATGACGAGCCTTGGTACTGGAAGGTGACCAAGAGTTTCGTTTCGGCGCCAGCTGAGAGGCAAGAGAGGCAACAACCGCAGCAGCAGCATTCAAGGTTCCCAATGCCTCGCATCGAGTTTGGAGCTCCCAAATCTCGCACTCGCGTCGATGGAGGAATGACACCTCATGCGTCCGAAACTGTGACAGTTGCATCATCCGGAGGACGCGTCTCCGGAAAAGGTAAGCAGGTTGCGAAGAATATGGGTTACGAGTCTGGAAAGGGGCTTGGTAAGAAGGCTGACGGGAGAATTGTTCCCGTTCAGATCAAAAAGAATATTGGAAAGAATGGTGTTGGTTTTGGCGCGACTGCTGCTGCTACTGCTGCTACTGCTGCTACTGCTGCTACTGCTGATGCTGCTGCTGCTGCTATGATTGATGCTGTTGTTACACAGTACTGGTTGAACCAGGCTGAAAAGGTTGCAATCAAGGAAGTAGATGCTGTTCAGTATCAGGCGCAAGCGCAACAGATGCGGCTTTCCGTGTCAATCAGCCCTCCTCCAAAACTGGAAAGGAAACTGTTTGCCGATGATGATGAAGACGATTGCGTCGCAAGTGCCGCAAAACTAAGTCACAGCACGTAAATATATAAAAGTTTTACGATGTTACAAAAAAACAAAAACAAAAAACATTTTTTTAAGCAAATTATAACAATTTGATTATCAAAATTAAATAATATTCATAAAAGTAATAAAAGTAAAAAATAAAATATAATAATATTATACATACAAAGAAACAGAGATGACCTCGAGCATATATTTTACAGCAACCCGAAATATTAGAGCGAATGATGTAATCCGCGCATTTGAAAAACATTTGAAACTTGGAAAAATATGTGAAAATGATATTAATATTGTTCCCGTTTTGAAGAAGGAATACAATCATGTTTTTTTGAATATAACATGGAATGAAACGTTTGAAGCTGCCAAATTTGTGAGTGAATTGATTTCGAAATCAAACATAAAAATATATCATAATAAGGGGTTTTGGTTGTGCCGGCTAAATAGAAATCCTTTGAAATTTCGACGCGGCTCAAAATGTGTCAAATTTTCAAGTATTTCAAATCCATGTAGCGTGGAAGTTACAGAAGCAGCAGCGGCGGAAATAGAAGTAGAAGTATCGGAATCGAATAATTTCTGCGAAGATGATTTTTATGTAATTAAT
>Ga0114966_10002724_pt1 | contig 15698 bp, 12 predicted proteins | sample M_130207_XF_Meta_FD_87029 | JGI IMG/M metagenome (GOLD analysis project Ga0114966, IMG submission 87029) | Freshwater microbial communities from Lake Montjoie, Canada to study carbon cycling - M_130207_XF_MetaG | ecosystem: Environmental > Aquatic > Freshwater > Lake | place: Lake Montjoie... | reverse complement strand
TTTTTAATTATTTATTTTGAGAATTTTGTAATAATATACATTTTTATTTATAGAATATTATTTTTGCTTATTTAAAAACATATATATATTTTTTAAGTAGGATTGAAATGAATACTTATACTAATAACATAAAACAATTATATATTGAAAATATTGCTGTTGGTTTAGCAAATGTCAGTAATTTATACAAATTAGATATGTCTCTTAATGAATATCTTGTAGTTGGTCAAAGAAATAATATTAATTTCACTTCAAATACATTAGATACTGAATACAATTTCCTTATTAATAATAATGGTGTTGGTATTAATGCTACAAGAAGAGAAATGAGAAATACTAATGCTGGTCTTTATGTTAATAATAATATTATTTGTAAAGGAACTATTACAGCAAAATCAGTTCAATTTGAAAATCTTACACTTGATTCAAATTTAACTACACAAAAATTAAATGAATTAATTACAAAAGTTAATTCTAATTTACTTTTTTATGAAGGATATTCTTATAATGATAATAAAAATATTTATACACCTTCTTATTTAACAATTGGAAATTATGCTTCAACTTATTCTAACTCACATCCTCTTAAAATTGTAGATAGTCCTAATGGAAAAGCGGAAAACATTCAATTAGGTATTTATAATAATATCAATAATGACGAAGAACCGGCAAGATTAGCGATAGGAATGATGGGTTTTAATCAATATACACCAGCAAATATATCAACAACTGAAGGAATGGGATTAGAATTCCATATATCAAAATCTACAAAAAAAATAGAAGATTTATATTCTAATGGTTTAGGTATTCCCGAACATTCAAATATTTCCAATTATCCTCAAATGTCTATTGATATTGATGGTTGTATTAATATAAATAGAGAAAAATGTCCTCATCAAATTATTCATAGTAATCAAATAAGAACTCCTCGATTTTATGTAAATGGTTATGCTATTATTAGTAATTTATTTACATATGATTATTATCAAAAAGAAAATCTTCATTTAGACGATATTTATATTAGAAAGAATGGATTAACACTTAACGCAAATCAAATAAAAGGAGGTAATTTTATTAAAGACGTTTTCACTTTTAATTCTAATCTTAATATTGGAAGTAATTTGACAAATTCTTATAAATTAAATGTTTATGGTTCTGGAGAATTTTCACAAAAAATAATTAGTGAAAGTTTAAAAACTTGTGAAACTACTATAAATGGTGTAGCAGAATTTAATAAAACAACATTCTTCAATAATAATGTTATATTTAATGATGATTTAACTATTAATAAAAGTATTAATGTTAGTAATGATTTATTTATAGATGGTTATAGAGTTAATACTTCTAATATCTCTTATGCTACTAATGGATTAAATTTTGATTATGGTTGTAATCTTGCTATTAGTGGAAGATTTGGAACAGGTATTCTTAATACAGATATATATGATAATCAATTTAATATTATTAAAAGAAAACAAGAAAGATTTGAATTAAGTTTAGAAGATAAATCAGCATTAACAACTGATAATAGTAAGGTCTATATTGGTCATACAAAATTAAATAATTTATATGGTAATCTTGATAATAGTTTAGTTATATTAACACAAAAAAATATTAAATGGCATAACATTTATTTTTATGCTGGTAAAGATAAAGATGGTTGTGAAGGTTTTAAATGTCTTGTTCCCAATTTAGCAATTATGGAAAATAATAGAATTGGAATTAATACAAATATTCCTATGAGAACATTAGATTTAATTGGAGATTTTGTAGCAAATGATTATTATATTCGTAAAAATAATATAGAATATCCCGTTAATATTATTTATATAAATTCACTAAATTCTTCTATATTAAATGTCAAAAATCTTGATATTAATTTAGAAAATAAAAATTATCTTAATAAAAAAACATTGAATATTGTCGGTGCTATTAATTCGTATGATGGTTATTTCGAAAATAATTTGAAAATTACCAATTTTAAAGATTATGGTAATATTTCTTCTGTTTTTAATCATATTGGTATTGGTATCAGTAATACTAATAATAATTATACTATTCCTCTACAAGTTAGAAATTTTAGTTCCAATATTAATAATAATTCAATTGTTAGAATTTATAGAGGTGTTAGAGGTGGTGGATTTAATAATAATGCTTTCTATTCTGGAATAGATTTTTGTGATTATGATATGCCTATTAAAACACAAAATAGAAATAATTATAAATGGTTCATTTATAAAAATCATAAAAATGAAGATAATAATATAGGAACTCTACAAATTGGTTATACTGACAATACTTATAATCCTACTCATAGTTGTATGAATTTCTATTATAATCCTATTTTCAAAAGATATTTTATCGATATTAATAATCCTAATGTTAATTATAATTATGATTTTAATACTGCTGTTTCTATTAAAGGTAATGTTGAAATCGAAGGTAATCTTAATCTAAAAGGAAATTCTTCATATATGATTAATGGTGTTATTGTTGGTAATTTTTCTAATCCCGATATTCAATCAAATATTATAAATAATAATAATACAACTAATTATACAACTGATACTAATGATTTAAGTTTAATAGGAAATAAAATTGGATTATTTCCAAATAAAACTGCTGTAATTGCTTATAAAGATGAATGGATTTTTAATAAACTTAATAATATTCAAACTGATAATAGTTTTAAAACTCCTTTATTCATTTATAATAATAATGATTATTATGATGATATTTATCCACCTATTATAACAAAGTTTTATAATAAAGCTTTTAAGAATTTTCATTCAAGACCTGATATCGCTATTATAGAATTAGGTATATTAAGTGATACAAATGATTTAGGTGATATTAATAATAAAGTTCAATTTAAATTAAAAGGTAATGATGGTTTAACTATTTTCGAAATTAGTCCAAATAACAATTATCCTTTTATTACTTGTCTTAATTTTAATAATAAAAATCAAATTAATTTTGGTAAAGCGGATTTTTATACAAGTAATCATATCAATTATAATGATACTTGTATAAATATTAATGACGATTTTGATTATCTTTTAAAATTAAGAAATAATCAAAAACCGGTGAGAATTGGATTTGAAAATGAAATGAATAATTGGAAATTGGAAATTAATAATGATTTCATTTTTAATTTTAATAATAAAGATGTTTTAAAATTAAATGATATTAATTTTGATACTCCATCTATTAAAGTTCAATCAACTAAAAATAATCCTTCTATTGAATGTTTAAATAATTATGAAACTACTAATGATGATGATAATTCTTTTATTATTGATAGTTATATTAAAACTCCTTTTAACAATTTATTAATTAATTCCAATAAATACCATTTCGATTATTATGATGATAATTTTGATAATAATATTAGTGCTTTTTCATATGAATTTAATTCAAATTATTATCCTTTAAAAGATATTCGTGATAAAAATATTTATAATTATCATATTAATAATTCTAATTTCATTTTTAATAGTAATCTTCTTCTTGATTTCACTATAAATCTTAATAATATTGAATTAGATTATAGATATTTGGAAAATATTCCAGTATATACTGATAGTAATTGTATTGAATTAATACCTTCTTTAAGGTCTTATAATCCTAATTTAAAAGCTAAAATTACTAATTTCTCCGTTATTCCTGTTAATTATAATATTGATGGTGTAAATTTGACACTTAATTATAAAACTCCACAAACTTTAAATAATGAACTTTTAATTTCTAGTAAAATTACTTATAGCAATTTCTCATCTAATTATGAAAATAATTTTTATAGTAATATTAATATTCTTACTTTCTTAAATATTAAAGATAAACCTTCAAATGATTATAAAATTAAAACTATTACAAATGATTTCTTAGTTAATATAGATAATTTTAATTATAATTATAATGTCGTTAATAGTATATATTATTATCCTGTTCCTAATATTAATATTACTGATATTCAATTAGATTTTACCTATAATTATAATTTAAGAAATGAAATAAATATTCCCTCTAATTTCTTTGATATTTATAGAAATGCTTGTTCTATTATAGGACAAAATGAAAAATCAATTATTATTAATAATAGTAATGCTTTTTTGAAAAATATTATTGAAAGTGATATTCTTAATAATTATACTGATGCTACTTCTTTTAAAAAAAATATTCAAATATCTTCAAATATCGTTAAAAAAGTCTATCCAATTGAAATTAATAATATGGATATTACTACATTAGAATTAACATTCACAAAAAATGATTATTATGAAATTTATGATTTTCAAGAAAATAATCCTGATTTTTATTTACCTATTACTATAAATCAATTTCAACCTCATTTAATCCTTAAAAATAAAATTAATTCTCAATTTAGTTCTCAACATAAAATATTCAGTTTTAATGATAATTATGAAATTCATTTAGATAATAAAAAATTACTTTCTCTTGATAGTAATGGTTCATTAAATACTAATGGAAATATTAATATGAATGATATTATTTTTAATGGTGATATTTATTATAAAAAAGATGGTATTTTAACCTCTATTACAAGTAATTTAACACATATTGTCGGAAATAATTTCTATATTCATAAAGATAATATTTCATTAAATAGTTCTAATATTTTATTAAATCCATCTATTATTAATAAAGGTGGTGTTATTATAAATGGTAGTGATATCAATTCTTATAATAATTTATTTCAAATTAATAATTATATAGGTAATGATAATTTTATTACATTAAAATCTGTTAGCAATTCTGGATTTATTAATATTTGGGGTATTGATGATATCTATAAATTAGGAGTTCATAATGGTAATTTCGGTTTATGGCGTGGTATTTCTCCTATTGAAAATGAATTCAATTTAACTGATGTTAATAATGTTATTTTAATTGATAAAAATAATGATATTAATATTAATGGTAATATAAAAACTACTAATAATTTCTCTATTAATGATATTACTACCTATAAAACTAATGATTATAAATTAAGAGTTTATGGTAATTTAAAAGTAGATGGAGTGGTTATATCTTCTTCTGACCGTCGTTTAAAAACTAATATTAATAAAATTGAAGGTGCTATGGATAAAATTGATCGTTTATCTGGTGTTTTTTTTAATAAAATAGGTGATGATAAACGACAATTAGGATTAATAGCACAAGATGTTAATGAAGTTATAGAAGAAGCAGTTTTTAAAGATGAAAATGGTTTTTTAAATATTGCTTATGGTAATTTGATGGGATTAATTATAGAAGGTATGAAGGAATTGAGAAATGAAATTAAAAATCTTAAATAAATAGAAATGTCATTAATAACAATCTTTTTAATTGTTCTGGGATGTATTATTCTTCTTTATATTTTAAATAATTATATGGTTAATGAATGTTTTGATAATATTAATCCTGAACAAATCCGTAGTAATGCTTATAAACAAATTGAAATTATTAAAGATAATTATGAAAAATTAAAAGAATTATATAAAAGAGAAAAAGTAGAAATTAATGAAATTTTTGATACTAAAAAACAAATTAAAAATGCTATTAATAATATTGATATTCTTTTAATTAATTCATATGATAGATATAAATTAAGTGATTTATATCAAAATGAATTAATTCCTATTTTAGATAAACCAAAAGATTTAACCTTCTTTGATATTATTGAAAAAATGAAAATTATTGTTGATAGTGGTCTTAATAATAGTTATTATAATCATAGAAATACTATTAAAGAAATTAGAAGTAATTTTAAAGAATTAAATGAAGTTTATAAAGGAGTTTTTATTGATAAAGTTTTTACTTATATCCAAAAAAGAGATTTAATTGAAAGTTTATCAAAAACTATTTATGATTTACTTTTAAAAATCTCTAATTATGATGAATTAAATTCTAATGGTTTAATTCTTATTTTAAATACTACCTTAAAAAGAGCATATGAAACTAATAATTTAATTGATATTAATTCTAATATTAGTTCTTTCGAAGAAAAAATTAAAAAAATAGCAATTGCCTTAAATATTGAAGATGAAAATAAAGAAATTAATGTTATTCCCGCAAATACCGGTGATATGAGTATGAATGCTTCTGTTAATATTACAAGTCCTACAACTAATATTTCAGTAACAACTATTAAAAACGATTTTAATAATATTTATAATTCTTTTGATTTAATTAATAAGATTTATGATAATAATAAAGATTTGAAAAAAAGTCAAACAACTCAAATAAAAACTTTAAATAATGTTATTTATAATTCTATTATAAATATAGCAAATTATGATAAAAATAATAAAAATTATTATAATAGTGTTATTGTTATTAATGATGTTGTTATTAAACCTATTTTAGAAGCTGAATTATTAAATGCTTATAAAGTTGGTGAAGAAAAAAGAATAATAAGAATTAAAAATAGATTTTATGACGCTATTATTGAAATTAAAAATTTAATTATTAATAATTATGCTAAAACTTCTATTAGCACCGATAAAAATAAATGTCTAAAAGAAATTATTGATGCTATTATTAATAATCAATTTCCTATTAAAGTTAATGAATTAAAAGGTTGTCATAAATCCTTATTTAATAATAATAATTTGGTTATATATCCTAAATTAGCAATCTCTAAAAATGGTAAAAAATGGGATTTAGCAACAGATTTATATGAATTCAAAAAAACTGGTATTAATAATAACCCTTATATTTTCTCTTATAAATTAGCAGGTACCGTTAATAATGGAAAAGATTGGAAATTTATTTCACCTTTGGGAAATTAAGTGTTGATGGGTCTCCTCCCAGAATTCTATAAATCTTCTTATATAATGTAGGATTATATACAGATTTATTTGCCTCAATATCATTTATAATTGATACTGGAAGATTTAATTTATTCGCCAATTCTTTTTGATTAATTCCTTTCGCCTGTCTTAATTGTTGAAGAGATACAATTAATTCTGTAGTCCAATATAAAACCTTTGGAGGTGTTCCATCATAATCCTCGGTTTTAGGTTTTGAACTCATTGAATGTTCTTTTTTAGATAATTTCTTATTTCCAATATTAACTGGTGTCCAATCTTGATAAATATTCATATTTATCTTTTAATTATAATAAAGAAATCATTTTTTATTTCTTTTCTCATATTAATTGTCCAAAAGGATATAAACAATAGACCCCTTTTAAAATTAAATAAATGGTGTCAAAGGTCGAAAAGGTTCTAGAAGCATTTAAAACTTCTCTTAATTATGAAAATGAATATTCTCTAAAAGATATGACAAAACTTCTTGAAGATAGTTATAAATCTGTTTATGGAAAAGGTAAGAAAAAAAGTAGTGGTGAAAAGAAAGCACCAAGTCTTTATAATATCTTTATTCGTGAAGAAATTGCTAAAATTAAAGCAGAAAATCTTCAAGGTGTTCCTCCTAATGAATTTATGAAAATTGCTGCTGAAAGATGGAAGGCACACAAGGAAGCAAATGCTAATAAGACTGTTTAATATTTTTTCTTTTTCTTTTTCTATTAGTGTTAATAATAGATGGTTCTTTTACATTTTAGAACTGATAATTCTAATAATGAAGTTATGGCGAAATTTGATAGTTTATATCAAAGTTCTTATATTCAATATTCTAATATTAATGGTTATGTTTATTTAGGAGGTTTATCTAATAATCAAATAAAATTTTTTAATTCTAATAATTTAAATGATAGAGGATTAAGATATAATGATAATATTATTTCTGTTGATAATATTAATTGTTTAAATTTGAAAAATAATGAATTTAGAGTTTTTCCTAATCCACAAACTCCTTTAAGTAATTATGAATTTACTGAACCAACATCTACTTCCTCTTTTGGTTGTGCTAACTGTTTTGATATTAATAATTTCACATTCTGGCAATCCGAAAATATTTATAGTTCTATTAATGGTATAGCAAGAACTGATACTACTATTAATAAATTTCAAAATAGTTTTGGACATTTTATTAAAATTCGTTTCCCTTATCAAATAGTTCCTATTGGGTTCTCTGTTAATTCTGTTGAAAATTATAATGACCCATTAGATTTCGAGGTTTATGGTTCTATGAATGATATAAATTGGAATAAAATTGCTGTCGTTACTCAAAACGATTTTAATACTTTTTTTGATATTAATAATTCTAATCTATATATTTTTATTGTTGTCGTTATTACACGTATTAGAATTAATCCAGCTTTTTCAAGTTTTCAATCTTTTAAAATTTATGAATTAAAAATTCTATCTAAACCTATCTTAATTTTAGATAATAATATTAAAGTTTCTGATAATAGTATTTATAATCTTGAAAGTATTAATACTAAAAAATTATATTTAAATGATGTCCCTATCAATTCACTCACTGAACTTAACTCTAATGCCCTTATGTCCGCATTAGATGATTTCAAAAATCAATATAGTTATTATTGGAAAAATTTTGGTAATGTCGGTTTTCCTGATAGTAATATTATTAATAAATTGGCGATAGGTAAATCAAATGCTATCTCTACTTTAGATATTAATGGTGATATAGGTTTCTTTAATCGTTCTATCTCTCAAAAAATAATAATCTCTACTCTAACTACTCCTTATTCTTCTTCTTATATTTCTATTGGAAAAATTAATATGAAAGCATTAGCAAATAAAAATTATTTTCATGTTAGAGTTTTTATTGTTGATATCACTAAATATTATTTTCAAACTCTTAATATTTATGGTTATTCATTTGTTGATATTAATATTGATACTAATCAAATAAATTCTTTTAAATTATATTGGGATACTACTTTTGATAATACTAATGCTATTCAAAGAATTACTGATGTAGTTTATATAATTGATTTTGGTTCTGAACCTATTATAAAAATTTATATTAAATACAATGATTTACTTGATATAACTTTTACAACATCCGTCTCTGGTGTTAGAGATTTATTCATTAATCATATCTATATTGACGAATTACAAACTTCTACTAATGATATTTTATTTATTCCAGCAACTATTATTGAAACTTTTAATCTTCCAAATTTTACAAAAGGAATTAATACATTCTCTCTAAATCTTTCTAGTAATACTAATTTTGCTAATTCAAATATTTTAAATTATCTATCTACAAGCAATCTTAATATTAGTGGTAATCTTAATATTAGCAATTTATTAATGCTTAATAGTAATAAAAATCTTATTGATACTAATATTTCATTTAATTCTTTGAGCAATTTAAGAAATTCTACAAATTTAATTAATAAAGTCGCATGTTTTGATGATAACGGTTTTCTTAATTCTATCAATATTAATAGAAATATTCTAAATTCTTTCGGAACTGCTGTTCAAAAAAATTCACAAATTCTTATTTCTTCTAATGGTATTTATGAACCTTTATTACTTAATAGAAATAATTTAAGCAATTTAGATGTTATATCTTCTAATCCTAATTCTATTGTCATTATTGATGCCTTCTCTAATCTTAAAACAACTAAAACTATCGATGTCGCTAATATAGATAAATTAATGAGTTTATTTAATTTCAATTTTAGTAATAATTTTAATCATCGTCTAAAACTTAATTCTAATACTAATATCGATAATTTTAGTATCAATTCTAATTTATATATCGGTGGTCATACTATTAATTCTAATTATAAATCTAATCGTCTATTTATCAATGATAAAGAAATCGGTGAAGATATTTTTAGAATTATTGTTAAAATTCCTAATAATAATGATACTATTAATTCTATTAATAACTCTATCGCTATCATTAATAATATTAAAAAATATATTATCACTCTTAGCAATGGTATTATTATTACTATCGAAGTTGATGAAAATGATGATAGTAAAGATATTTCATTATTACCTTATAATATTTTCAATAAATTTAAAGATAGATTTTGGAAAACTCAAAACAATTTTTTAAATTATTTTGATACTAAAAATAACGATTCTTATAAATATATTTATGATGATTTTAATGGTATCTCTAAATGTGGTGCCTATATTATCTTCGATTTCGGACAACCTTTCGTTCTTAATTTTTATGCCCTTTATGTCAATTATACTGACTTTAAAACTTCTATTAGAGATTTTAGATTATTAGGTTATAAACAACAAACTTCATCTTGGACTATTATTGATGATAAAAGAAATGTTAAATTAAATAATGATATTACTCCAAATTTCTATACTATTGATTATAAAAATTATGATGTTTATACTAAATTCGCATTATGTATTTTAAATACTCATAATGATACTGGAACACCTAATTTTTGTATTCTCAATTTTATCGAATTTTATGGTTATATTCCTAACAATAATAATTATAATTATAGTAATCTTACATTCAATTATCTTAATAATCCATTCCTTTTTGGTAATAGTTTTATCGGTATTAGTAATATTAATCCATTTGTACCTCTTTCAATCGGTAATGACTTATCTACCAATTCAAAAGAAGCATTAATGAATTTAAATCATTATACACCTACTTCCATTAATAATATTGAAAAACCATTAATTAATTTAACTAGACCATCTCTTCTAACATCTGGTGTTAAAGCTGTTCATTATATTAATAGTTGGTATGAAAGTAATACCAATTATACTCTCAAATTATCACATATTAATACAAGTAATGAAAGAATTGTTCTTTCCATGAATAGTGATGGTCGTATTGGTATTGGAACTCATCCTAATATTAATGATTGTAATAATGGTCTTTCTATTTATAATAATGGTTTGAGTTTTTATAGTAATAATCTTTTTATGAATATGAGAACATCCAATATTGTTAATTCTTATGATATTGTTTTTCCTAAAAATATAGGAAATTTAAATACTTCATTAGGTATTAATAAAATTAATAATAGAACTCTTGAATTAGAATGGATTAATCCTATAGATGTAGTTAGTTCCAACTCTTTTAATAAATTTGGTATTCAATCTATTCCTTCAAGAAATGAATCAGGTGTCGTTTTACAAATTGCTGGTTCTTGTCTAATAGGTTCCAATAATATTCAAACTTTAAATTCAAGTTTTTTAAGAAATAATTCATTAATCGTTTGTGGTAGTATTTACAGCACCACTGATATTACAACTGATAGTGATATTTCTTATAAATATAATTTGAAAATTATTAAAAATCCTCTCGAAAAAATAAATAAAATTAGAGGTTATACTTTTAATAGAAATGATGTTTTAGATAATAATAGATATACTGGATTAATCGCCCAAGAAGTTTTAAAAATAATTCCAGAAGCAATTGTTAAAAAACATGATGGAAAATTAAGAATTTTATATACTAATCTTTCTGGTCTTTTTGTTGAAGGAATACGCGAATTAAATGAAAAATATGATTATCTTAATTTTAAAATTAATTTAGTTATTATTTCTGGTATTTTATTATTAATAGGTAATTTTTTAATTAAAAAATGATTTCTTATTTAATTATTTATTATATGTCTTCTAAATTATCTAAAAAACAACTTATTAATGATATTAAAGTATTTTATCTTAAACAAGGAAAAGAATGTGAAGGAATTTCTAAAATTTCTAAATCTAAATTATTAGAATTAGTTTTAGATAATGATATTCCTCATATCGATAATGATACTTTAAAAAAAGAAATTGAAGAAACTGAAAAATTTAATTATTATAGAAATGTTATATATTACAATTTTATTAAATTTAATAATCCTTCCTCTGATATTATTCGCATTATTCATAATAATCCTAATTATACTTCTGTCGATTTAGATAAAATTATTAAAGATAATAATCTTATTTTCGCAAATGATATTGAAGAAATTAAAACTCTCGTTCTTGATTTATTTAATTCTATTCATAATTATTGTTCCATTACTAATAAAAAAAATACTATACAATTTAAAACTATCCCCTCTATAATTCAATTCCTAAATAATTTAAATTCTACCTAATAATTAAAAGATGAATATCCATTTTATATTTATGATTTTAATTTTTATTATATCTTTTATTAATGCTATTTATATTATAGGTAATGATGAATGTAATTTTGTCTTTAAATTTTTATCCTTAATTCTCGTTTTTTTACTTATCTATAAATCAACCTTTAAAGAAACTTTCCTTATCTTCTTAGGCGAATCAGCATATCCTATCTCATTAATTCCTAACGCTTTTTATCCTCCAAATACTAATTTCTCCATCGAACTTGATTTAAATGCTCCAAATGGAACAAAAATTATTTATTGGGCATCAAATAATAATAAAGATAAAAAATTTGTTTTTAATAATCCTACTGATGCCTATGGTAATTATGATAATTGTGGTGTCGCTATTGTTAATAATAATAAAGTAGTTATTAATATTAAATGTCCCAATAAATATAAAATACCTTCTGGAACTACTATAGACCAACATATTCATTATAGAATTGCTTATCCTAATAATCCTATCTTAAGTGATGTTAAAACACTTAAAATTAATTGTTAATTATTTAATTATGATTGTTATTTCTTTTGATATCGGTATTAAAAATATGGCGTATTGTATCGCATCTTTTAATAATGAATTAAATATTATAAAATTAAATAAAATCGATTTAAATATTCATAATAAATCAACTATTCAAAATCTTATTGATAATACAATCGAATTCCTTGATGAAATATTTCATAATGAAATCATTTTAAATGATAATGAATGTTTAAAAGTTCTTATCGAATGTCAAATGACTTCTAAAATGAAATGTATTCAAACTACTATTAATACCTATTTTAAAATGATTTCAAAATTTGAAAATATTGATATAGAAACTTTATATTTATCTTCTAAACATAAATTAAATTTAACAAAAAAATATCCCAATTTTTCTCTTAAAGATGATTCTAAAAGTAATTATAAAAATAATAAAATTAATGCTGTAAGTTTCGCTAATTATTTATTAGATAATAAATATTTTAATAATAATATTAGCGATATTATTAAAAAAGAAAAAAAAAAAGATGATGTTTGCGACGCATTATTAATGATTTTTTATTATTATGAAAAATAATAATTCCTTATTTATAGATTAAATATTATATATGGTAGAAGAAGATACAAAAACTAATGTTAATGTAGATATTTCTATGTTCTTAATTTTCTTATTTATTATTCTCCTTATTTGGTGGTTAGCAGGTTTAATTGGATTTCTTATGTCCATCGCTTGTTGCTTCTATAATGGTTCAACTGCTGAAAAATTCATCGGTATATTAATGGCGTGGGTTCTCGGACCTTTCTATTGGTTATATTTCATCTATAATTCTAGTTATTGTACACGTTTTAATAAACAACCTTTTCAACAATCTTATTATGAATAATTTTTGTCGTCGAACTATTAAATAATTTTATATTATTCTCTATTAATATCTTCGTTAATCTTAACCAAAAATCATCATTTATACATCTCTTATTACTTTTATTTACCTCATTACATTTTTGATATAACCAATCATAATGATTTATCTTATCTTTCATTGTTTTTTTATCAATTATAGGATTTAATCTATTATTATTTATTAATGATTTAAGATATTTTAATACAATCTTATTATCTATTTTATCTATCGGTATATAATCCCAATAATTACAAAAATATTTATAATTATATAATTCACATTTTATTAATTTATCATTATTATCCATATATACATCATTATCATCTATTACCAATATTTCCGGATTTTTTACCTTTATCCTCTTCTTTATCCCTTCTATTGATTTCTTAATATCTATCTTATCATCATTCTTTATTATTTGACAATCATTTCTTGTAAATATCGGTCTATTAAATTTTATATTTAATACCTTCTCTATTATTATTATTTCCTTTTCCGCCCATTTCTTCTCTGACGCAGTATATATATAAAAATATGATGATGGATAATATTCCCTTATCTTTTCTATAAATGTCTTAAAATATGGTCTTATTAATTTCGTTTTATAACATTCCTCCAATATATCATTTATCTTTATTTTTATTTTTAATTTATTCAATATTAATGATATCTTATATATCTCCGCCTGATATATACAATCCCCTATTATCGTTCCATCAAGGTCTATTATAAATACATAATTATTCATTTGTATTAGTTTATTTAGAAAAAGGAAAATAATTGATATTTTCCTTTTCATTTAATTTTATTAAGCAAAGATGAATGTTCCTGTCTGTAATATGAATTGTATCTGTGTTGATGGCGATTGTCCTTATACTCATCTCCCTATTTTGAAAGATAGAAAGATTGTTAAGAAGTTATTTGATAGTCTTTCTGGAATGTCAAAGGTTGAAGAAAATATGGACAAACGCAAGGCAAATTGTCGCTTCGGTCAGCTTTGCTATAATGACAAATGTGGTTTTCGTCATCGTCTTTCGGTTAATGATAGGCAAAAGTTAATCAAAGCATTCAATAACGCTAAATTAAACGAAATTAAAGTTGAGAAGAAAGTTGAAATGATGAAAGTCAAGGAGTTTGACATCAGTCATAAAAACACATTCGATACTCTTGAAGATGTTGAGGAAGTTGTTGTTGAGGTTAAGAAGACTGGACATTCTTGGGCAGATATTTGTAAAGACGACGACTTCTATATGAAGTTTTAGTTTTTTTATTTATATTATTAAATATAATTATGGTATATGAAAAAATATTTGATGATACTATTAAAAAATTATTAGAAGATACAAAAAAACAAATTGATGATATTGATAATTATGATAAAAAATCTTCAGATGAATTTGATAAATATGAAAGTTATTTTTTTTTACTAAAAGTTATTTATTTAATTGAAAAAAAACAAACATATAATAATGATATTAATATTAATAAAATATATAATGATATTTCTAATAATATTGTAAAATCATCTAAAATAAATAACGATGATGATAATGATGAAGAAGAAGAAAATATATCAACTATAATAAAATCATCTAAAATAAATAACGATGATGATAATGACGATGATGAAGAAGAAATTTATGATAATTCACATAAAATAAAATCATCTAACATAAATAACGATAAAGAAGATGACGATGATGAAGAAAATATTTAATTATATTTCTTTAATAAACAAGTAGAATTTTATGATATTTTAATATATTAATTATTAATAATTATAATGACAGATATTATAAATTATAATAATATATTTGATGATACAATAAATAATTTTATTAAATTTTTTTGTTATAATGAAGATAAATATAAAAAGGATGATTATAAATTAATTGAAAATTTTGTTATAACAAATAAAGATAGTTATAATTATGATACTTATGATAATCATATATATTTACTAAAACTTATTTATTATCTAAAAACAAATAAAATTTATTCTCAAGATGATAATATCTATAATATTATTAAAAATATTCAAGATGATAAACAAAAATTAGTAAATAAAAATAATGAAAGTGTCGTTGATGATGAAGAAGAAGATGAAGAAAATGAAAGTATTATAATTCAAGATGATAAACAAAAATTAGTAAATAAAAATAAGGAAAGTGTCGTTGATGATGAAGAAGAAGATGAAGAAAATGAAAGTATTATAATTCAAGATGATAAACAAAAATTAGTAAATAAAAATAAGGAAAGTGTCGTTGATGATGAAGAAGATGAAGAAAATGAAAGTATTATAATT
>Ga0114966_10002723_pt1 | contig 15702 bp, 14 predicted proteins | sample M_130207_XF_Meta_FD_87029 | JGI IMG/M metagenome (GOLD analysis project Ga0114966, IMG submission 87029) | Freshwater microbial communities from Lake Montjoie, Canada to study carbon cycling - M_130207_XF_MetaG | ecosystem: Environmental > Aquatic > Freshwater > Lake | place: Lake Montjoie... | reverse complement strand
GTGCGCAGCGGGAAGGCGGCGGATGCGTTTTTTAGTCGACGCGTAAAGCGGCGGGGACGAGGCCCGACGGTTATCGCACGATGACGGTTCGCAGGAAAATTTGCGATGGTGCGCGCAGCTAAACGCGACCAAGCACGTGTAAAGTCGTCTGCTCACGGACAACTTTTGCCAGGCATTGTTGGGGTTCGCAGGCGGGTGCTTGGACGTCGATCGAGGTCCGCTGGTACGTCCACCGCTTGTTCTGCCTGAGCGGCAGGGAGCAGGTTCTAAAGAAAGTCTGGCGGATGGCGTGGAGGAAGGCGCCGAGGAGATGGGTAACGCGGCGTGGGCCGCCACTGAGCGCGGATTGGCCGGGAACGTCGCCGATGGCTTTCGATCTGAGGGTGCGGAGGGTGCGGGCTAAATGAGGTCTGCTGAGATCGCCGCGCGTATCTGAGTTGAAAAGAAAACGGCCGCGGAGCCGGATCGGATCGTGCGCTTGGCTGGCCAGAGAAAAACCTGCAATTTCAATCGACGAAGATCAGAAAAAAAGACTCCGAAAAAATGGGGGAAACTTGTCAGTTTTTTAAAAAACTGGCGGAAGGGGTGAGATTCGAACTCACGGTGAACTTACGCCCACGCCAGTTTTCAAGACTGGAGCCATAAACCACTCGGCCACCCTTCCACAAGAACCGCACAACGTGGCGGGATAAATAAAATCGGCAAGCCTGTGTTTTTGGCGGTGGCGTTTTTAGCCTCGCATTTCTGGCGACCGCGCTCGCGGTTGAAGTTCAGCGCAAACCTTGAGTTATGTTCGGCGTTGCTCCCAGACCTTCAGGTTTTTTTCTGAGCCGCTTTACGAAGCCCCCTGGGTGGGATCGTCGGCCGGGGTGTCTCCGCTAATTTACCAAGCGGAGAATGAGGGAGGGGAAAAGTCCGAGTGCAACCAGGAGGACCGCGAGGAGCAGGAGGGAAATGGCGGGTAAGGCGGGGACTGGGATCGTGGCGTGGGTAGCGGGGGCGGGTGGCGCGACGAGAGCCTGCTTCAAGATGAGCAAATAATAGTAGAGGCCGACGGCGCTCATCGCGATGGCGAGCAGGGCCAGCCATCCGGCGGAGGTGGTCAAGCCGCCGAGCTTGAGGGCGGCGGCGAAGACAACGAATTTGCCGAAGAAGCCGGCGAGAGGAGGGATGCCGGCGAGGGAAAGGATGAAAATAAGCAAGCATCCTGCCAGCAAAGGGGAGCGCCGATGCAGCCCGGCGAGATCTGGAAGGTTTTTACAGGAGCCTGCACCGTCAACGACCGCGATGACGCCGAAGGCTCCGATGGTGGCGAGGCCGTAGGTGAAAGCGTAGTAAAGGAGAGGGGCCGGGCCGGCTTGCCCAGCGGCGATGACGCCGAGCAGCATGGCGCCGGCGTGGGCGATCGCGGAGTAAGCGAGGAGACGCCGCACATTAGTCTGGGCGAGTGCGGCGAGATTTCCCAGAAGGAGGGAAAGTGCGGAGAGCAGGGCAAGGAGGAGGGCCCAGCCAGCGGGTGAACCGGCGGTTACCAAGGTCCCGACGCTCGGAGCGAGCCCAGTCCACAGGAGGCGGGTAAACAGGGTAAAGCCGGCGAGTTTGGAGGCGGACGCGATGAGCGCGGCGGAAGTGATGGGGGCCCCTTCGTAGACATCGGGGGCCCATAGGTGGAAAGGGGCGGCGGCGGCCTTGAAGCCAAATCCGACGAGGATCATCGCGAGAGCCACGATTAACAAGGGATGGGTGGGCATCGCGCTGAGTTGGCGGGTGATCGCCGCGAACTCGAGAGCGCCGGTGACGCCATAAAGAAGGCTCAGTCCGAAGAGAAGAAAGGCTGCGGAAATCCCGCCAAAAAGAAAATATTTAAGAGCGGCCTCGGCTGATTCGGGTTTATTTTTATCAAAGCCCGTGAGCACGTAGAGCGAAAGGCTGGCGAGTTCGAGCGCAAGAAACGCGATGAGGAGGTGATGCGCCGCGGCCATGAGCGTGAAGCCGGTTGCCGCGAATAAAATAATGGCAACGTACTCGGCGGGATGCCTCAGGCGGTGGAGTCCGGGCGTGATCGCGAGGGTAAAGGCGGTGAGCGCAAGGACGCCGAGGCGGGTGGCGCAAGTGAGCGCGTCGAGCACGAGGATCCCGCCGAAGACCGGTCCGGTGCGCGCGGTTGTGCCCGTGCAATAAAGGGCGGCGGCGATTGCGCCTAAGGCCAGCGTTACCGCGGTGTTGAGCCGGGCGGGTGCAGATCGTTTTTTTCCGGTGATGAGGTCGACGGCGATCACGGTGAGTGCCCCGAAGCTGAGGGCCGCTTCCGGTAGCAGCGCAGGGAAGAGCTGGGCGTAGGGTGCGCTCATGGGGTGCCTCCCTTGAGCACGTTTTGCATCAAAGGAGATTGTAACGCCGGCGTGATCCAGCTCAGGAGGATATCTGGCTTAAGACCCGCGTATAAAGTGGCAGCGATGAGGAGGACGGCGCCGGTGCGTTCGGGCCACGTAATCGGTGAATAGGACGGATGACTAGCGAGCGTGGTGGTGAGCGTTGATAGTGCCGGAGGCTCGTTTGGGGACGAGGATAAGTGCGGGCGAGGGCTGGAAGCGGTGGGTTCGCTGGTGCCGAAGAACGCGATCTGAATAACGCGGAGAGTGAAGGCGGCGGCGATGAGAATACCGACCGCGGCAAAGGTCGCGGCGAGCGGTGAGGTTTTCCACGTTCCGATGAGAATCAGGAGTTCCGCGGGAAAGCCGCTAAATCCGGGCATGCCCATGGAGGCGAGGCCGGCGATGACAAAGGTGATACTGGTGAAGGGCATCAATCGGTGCAGTGGTAGCGAGCGGAGGGCGGCGAGTTGGCGAGTGTGGGTGCGCTCGTAGAGCATGCGTCCGACGACGGCGAAGAGGAGTCCCGCAATGATGCCGTGGGAGAACATTTGCAGCACAGCGCCGCTGACCGCCTGACCATTGGCGGCCGCGAGACCCAAAAGCACAAAGCCCATGTGGCTGACACTCGAATATCCGATGACAAACTTGAGATCATCTTGCACCAGTGCGATTAAGCCCGCGTAGAGGATACCGGCGACGGCCAGTGCGATCAGCGTCGACTGCCAGAAGGCGAAGCCGACGGGGAAAAGGGGCAAGGCGATGCGGAGGCAACCGTAGGCGCCCAGCTTCATGACGACTCCAGCGAGTAACATTGAAGCGGCGGTGGGTGCCGCCACGTGGCCCGTCGGAGCCCACGTGTGCAAGGGGAATAGACCGGCCAGAATTGCGAAGCCCAGAAAAACAAGTCCGAACATGCTGATTTGTTCGGTCCGTGTGAAATGGGTGGCAACGCTGGCGAGGTCAGCGAGGGCGAAACTTTTTCCGCCGCCGGCAGCGTAGGCCCAGAGCAACCCTGCGAGCACAAGCGCGCTCCCGCCGAACGAGAAGAGCACGAGCTTCATGGCGCCGTACTCGCGCTGGGTTGATCCCCACTTGGCGATAAGGAAATACTTTGGCACGATGGCGATCTCGTAAAACACGAAGAGTAAAAAAGCATCGGCGCTGAGAAAAACGCCGTAGACGCCGCCAATCAGCGCGAGATAAAGGGCGAAGAATTCGCCGGCCCGCTCGGTAATGTTCCATGAAAAAAGAATTCCGGCGGTCGCGGCAATTCCGGTGAGGACGATCAGCGTGAGACTGATGCCGTCAGCCGCGAGATGGTAGTGGATGCCCAAGTTAAGATCGGGAATCCACGGGAGATCGACGATCGTTTGGAGACCACGACTGGGCACGAAGCGAGCCGCCGCGAACAGCCCGGCCCCGAGACCGGCGAGCGCGGTCAGGAGTGCAACCCAGCGAGCGGCGGCCGCCGCTCGAGTGCCGGCCAGCAGCGCGAGGGTCGCGCCGGCAAACGAGAGATAGATGGTCCACGGCAAGGCGTTCATGGGAGCACGAGGTGTCCGGCCCAAGCGGTGACCAGTGGGTTGAAGAGTTGGGTGAGCAGCTGAGGGGCGACCCCGAGAATGACCATCAGCGCGACGAGTGGTACGATTGAGCCAAGTTCAATGCCGCGGATGTCGGGGAAGCTGGGCAGGGCGGCCCCAGCGGGCGGTCCGTGGAAGATGCGTTGCCAGAAAGTGAGGAGGAAGAGCGCGGTGCCGAGCAAGCCAAGCGTGGCCACGCCGGCCGCGATTGGGACGAGTGAAAATACGCCGCGAAAGATGAGAAATTCGCCGACAAAGCCATTGAGCCCAGGCAGGCCGAGTGATGAAAATAAGGCGATCCCGTACAACCCGGCGAAAACTGGGGCGGCCGTGCGGACTCCACCGAAATCGTCGAGCCCGCGTCGGCCGCCCCCGCGCGCCTCGAGGAGGCCGATGCCGAGAAACAACGCAGCGGCGGAAAGGCCATGGTTGCACATTTGGAGAATCGTGCCGCTCAAGGCGGCTGCGGCCGCGTCGGTGGAAAAACCCGGGCGACCCGTGGCGGCAGCGACGGCGAAGAGGGCGACGAGACAGTAACTCAGGTGGTTAATTGAAGAGTACGCCACCATGCGTTTGAGGTCGGTTTGGCGAATCGCGGCCCAAGCGCCGAGGACCACGCCGGCTAAGGCGAGCGCCAGAAGTACGGGGGCCGCGGCGTGGAGTTGACCAGGGAAGAGCGGCCACAGAATTCGCAGGAAGCCATAGAGGCCCATTTTGGACATGACTGCGGTCAGAAACATGGAAACGCCCGTGGGTGCCTCGGCGTAGGCGGGTGGCAACCAGGTGTGAAATGGCCATAGCGGCACTTTCACCGCGAATCCCAATAGCACGCCAAGAAAAACCGCGGTCGGCCAGACCCCGCCGGTTAGCGCGAGTTGCCGGGCGAGCGTGCCTTCCGCAGCTTCCTGCGCGAGGGTTGGAAAATCGAGTTTGCCGGTCGCGGCAAAAATCGCGGCAAAGCTGAGGAGAAGGAAAGCGCTGCCGCCGATCGTATAGATGACAAACTGATAGGCCGCGCGGCCGGCACCTGGGCCGCCCCAAAGCTTGATTAGAAAAAATGCGGGCACGAGGCTCAGTTCCCAAAATGTGAACCAGTGAAAAAAATCGAGGGCAAGAAACACGCCAAGCGCGGCGCCTTGAAGCAACAGGAAGAGGCCGTTGAATAAGCGCGTCGCGTTCTGATTGGGCCATGAGGCTAAGAGCGCGAGTGGCGTGATGACGCCGGTGAGGAGCACGAGCGCGAGGCTGAGCCCATCGAGACCGAGGTAATAGTGGACGTTGCAGGCGGCGATCCACGAATACTTCTCCACGAATTGTGGACTGGTGCGGGTGGGATCGAAGTTCGTGAGCCAACCGATGGCGATCGCCAGGGTGGAAAAACTTCCGGCGAGAGCGATGAGTCGGCTGGTCCGGAGGGAGGTACGGCGGAGTAGTCCGAGCAGAATGGCGCCAAGCCAAGGAGTAAAGATCAGGGCGGAGAGGACGAATGGTTGGCTCATCGGAAACCTCCGAGTAAAGCGGCGAGGGCTAAGAGCACGAAGCCGACGGCGACGAAACGCAGGTAGCCCTGGACTTGGCCGGTTTGGGCCTGAGCATAAGTTTTGCCGCCGGCGCGGAGATTTTCGCTCGCAGCGTCAAAACCGCCGTTGAGGGCATTTTCATCGACGTCGCGATTGACGCTACCGGCGAACTCGCTCAGCCGCGCCAAAAAACGGATGGCGCCGTCCCAAATGAAGCGGTCGAGCCCGTCGGCGAATCGGGCGAACCCGTGACTGAACTGGCCGAATGTAGCGTGGTAGAACTCGTCAAAGTGTAACCGGGCAGCGAGTGCGGTGATGATGGGAGGAGCGAGGCGGGCGAGGGGATCGGCGGCGGTGGGGCGCGGGCGCGGGTGCCGAGCGTAGAGGGCCCAGCCCGTGCCGGAACCGAGGGCGACGAGGACGATCGAGAGTATCATCAACTGGAGGTCGCTGGGGTCGGCGTGCGCGGTTGGGTCGAGGAAATGCTGGAGCCAAGGCCAGTAAGGCGTGCCGATAAAACTGAGGGCGATGGTGCCGCCCGCGAGGATCATGAGCGGTGTAGTCATACGGCGCGGGCTCTCGTGGGCGGCCGCGGCCACGGGGCTCCGCGCATGGCCGAAGAAGGTTTCGGCGACGAGACGCGTCATGTAGAAAGCGGTGAGCACGACAGCGATGAGTCCAGCGGCGAGGGGCAGCATCGAGACGTGCCACGCGTGGGCCGCATGGAGAATGCTCTCCTTGCTCCAGAATCCGGAGAAGACGAACGGCACGCCAGCCAGCGCCATGGTCCCTATGGCAAAGGTCGCGAAGGTGAGGCGGAGCGGGCCGCGGAGGCCGCCGAGGTTGCGGATATCCTGTTCGTGATGGGCCGCGTGGATGACAGAGCCAGCGCCAAGGAAGAGCAGGGCCTTGAAGAAGGCGTGGGTGAGCAAATGGAAAATGGCGGCGACCCAAGAGCCCACGCCAAGGGCGAGCATCATGTAGCCGAGTTGGGAGACGGTAGAAAATGCCAGCACGCGCTTGATGTCGTTTTGGGCAATGGCGATGACTGCGCCGAGGAGCGCCGTGAGGGCACCAATAAAAGCGACGACGGTGAGGGCATGCAGCGGGACAGTCGCCAGGCCTTGATCAGCAGCCATGAGGGGGAAGACGCGGGCGATGAGGAAGACGCCAGCCGCCACCATGGTGGCGGCGTGGATGAGCGCGGAGACCGGGGTGGGCCCCTCCATGGCGTCGGGTAGCCAGACGTGCAGCGGGAACTGGCCGGATTTGCCGATCGCGCCACAAAAGATGAGCAAGCCGATGGCCGTGGATACAGCCAGTCCTCCGACCGTGGTCTGAGTGATCAAACTGGCCAAGGCCTTGGCTTCGAGGACGCCGTTGCCGCCGTCAAAAAAAAGGAGTGAGCCCGTCGCGTCATAAAGCCAGAGTATGCCTAGTAACAAACCGAGATCGCCGATGCGCGTGGTGATGAAGGCTTTTTTGGCAGCGGCGGCGGCCGCGGGTTTATGAAACCAGAAACCGATGAGCAGGTACGAGGCGAGACCGACCAGCTCCCAGCAGATGAAAAGGAGGAGCAGGCTGTTGGCGACCAAAAGGCCGAGCATGGCCGCGGCGAACAAGCTGAGGAAGCAGAAGAACCGGGTAAAATTAGGATCAGCGTGCAGATAGCCGAGGCTGAAGATGAAAATGAGGAGCCCGACGAACGTGACCATGACGCACATCACCGCAGTGAGCGGATTGAGGAGCCAGCCGAGCCGAAGAGGGCTGGTGCCGACGTCAAACCACGTGAAGTTGTAGACCAGATGGGCGGTGGGATCACGGAGCGCGGCGAGGAACGCGGCGCAGGCGACGAGAAACGCGAGGGCCATGGCGGTGATGGCGGCGCCGGCGGCAAGGGCTCGCCCGCCGCGCGGTGTGAACGCGCCGATACCCGCGGCAAGCAAAGGCAACGCGGGGATTAACCAAAGAAACTGAGCGGAAAGGCGCATGATGTAAGACCCTCGGGCGGGGTTAGCCCTTCAGCCGGGTGGCTTCCGGCAGGCGAATGTTTTTCTGGTGCCGGTAAATTGAGATGACAAGAGCGAGCCCGACAGCAGCTTCGGCCGCGGCGACGGCGATGGAGAAAACCACAAAGAGGATGCCGTGGCCGTTTTCCGGATTCGGGCTAAAGCGCCAGAACGCGATGAAGTTGAGATTGGCGGCGTTGAGCATCAACTCGATGCCAAGAAGAACCAGAATGGCGTTGCGGCGGGAGAGCGCCCCGATGAGTCCAATGCAGAAGAGTCCGCTCGAGAAAAGCAGGCAAAAGTGGAGCGGGGAAAGGTTCATGGCGCGTCCTCGGGGGGCTCGGGTGCCGCGAGCACCACGGCGCCCAGCAAGGCCACCGTCAGGATAATTCCGATGATCAGCAACGCGGCCGCGTGCGTGCCCATCAATTCCAGCCCGAGGGTGCGCACATTAAAAGCGGCAGCTGACGGGGTCGAGACCGTGAGCGGCGTGCGAAGAATGGCTCCGACGAGGATGCCGAAAACGGCCCCGCCAGCCAGCAGCGCGGCGACCGCGCGACTCAAGGAATCAGTGGAGATGGCGAGTTCGGCGCGAGAATTTCGCGTGAGTAAAACAGCGAATAAGACGACCATCGAGACTCCGCCGACGTAAATGAGAATTTGGGCAAACGCGACGAACTCGGCGCCGGCCCAAAGGTAAAATGCGGCGATACCCGCCCAACTCGCGACGAGCAGTAAAGCGCTGTGAATCAGATTGCGCCCAGCCATGGCGACGGCCGCCGTCGCGAGAGTGGTCAAAGCAATGAGAATGAGCGGGGCGGTGTTCATCAACGGCGGCGGGAGGAGTGAGCAGGCATGGTGGCGAGCGCGATCAAGCGTAGCGGTAGGTCCGAGGGCGAAAGGTTTGCGTGAGGGCACGGCCCAGCCAGAGGAAGGGACAGACGACCAGGAAGATCGCGATGGCCCAGCGCACGAGTTGGAGCGGGGTCGACCAACTGTGGCTATGGTGCCAGAACGCAGCCGTCAGGAGATTAATCAAAGCGAGTGGAACGAGAAATTTCCAAGCGAGCCGGGTGAGTTGATCCATGCGGAGTCGTGGAAACGTCGCGCGGATCCAGATAAACATGAGTAAGAGCGTGAGCAGCTTGGCTCCAAACCAGACATAGGAAGGGATGAATTCGAGAAATGAAAAGGGAGCCTGCCAGCCGCCGAGAAACAGCGTGACCCCCATGCCGCTCAACGCGCACATGCCAAAATATTCGGCCATAAAGAAAATTGCGTATTTGAAGCCTGAATACTCGGTGAGATGCCCCGCGATGAGCTCGCTTTCAGCTTCTGGCAGGTCAAAGGGGGAGCGGTTGGACTCGGCGAGCGCGGCGATAAAGAAAATGACGAAGGCGGCGAAGCCCCACGGCGTGCACACGTACCAGTGGGGCAGCGCGCCTTGGGCGGTGACGATTGCGGTGGGGGAAAGGCTCTGGGCGAGCATGATCACCGGGACAATGGAAAGCAGCAGGGGAAGTTCGTAGCTGATGAGTTGCGCGAGGGCGCGCATCGCGGCGAGGAGCGCGAACTTGTTGCGGCTGGCCCATCCGGCCATGAAGATCGCGAGTTCGGTGGCCGCGCCGGCGGCGAAGAAGTAGAGGACGCCGGCGTCGAGCTCGACGGGCACAAGGTGACGCCCGAAAGGAATGACCGCGAAGGTCAGAATGGACAAGGCGAGCAAGGCGACGGGCGCGAGGAAGTGCAGGAATTGATCAGCCGCCCGCGGCACGATGTCTTCCTTGGTGAGCATTTTGATACCGTCGGCAAAGGGTTGGCCGAGCCCGAAAATACGGCCAGCGGTGAACGGCAGGAAAGGCAGACCGGTGCGATTGGGGCCGGGGCGGTTTTGGACGCGACCGAGGATTTTGCGCTCAGCGAGGGTGAGGAGAGAAAAAAGAGTGGCGAAGGAGATGATGATCGCGGCGATGGCGAGCAGGCTGTTGAGTAACCAGCGCGCTGGTTCAGGAAACCAGACGGTCAGCATATCGCGCGCGATGAGCGGGAGACGTTCGAGGAAGGCGTCGGCGGCGAGAGGCTCGGCATTCATGCGATTTTTAAATGAGCAGCGCGCAACTTCTGCGGCCAGGCGCGCGAGTGGAGTGTTGGCGAACCTTGGTTGTCGGAGCGGCGCGTGGCGGCGGGCGTCGAGGCCCCTTGAGGCGCGAGATTCATGGTGTGCCCGGCGGGAGCGGAGCGCCCGTGGGGTTGGCGCCCAGGGCGTGCTGCGCTGACGGGCCTGGGGTTGATGACGCGGGCGGAGGCGCGGGCGTGACGACCGGTGGGGTAAGCGCGATGGCGGCAGAAGCGACTTTGGCGGCTTTCGCGGCGGCGGCGGCGCGTGCTTTTTCTTCGGCGGCTTGGCGCTCAGCGGTGAGCCGTGCGTCGACTTCGGCGGCTTCGCTGGGGTGGATCTTATGATAATAGCTGTTGGGCTTGGCGAGTTGTTCGCGGTCCATCAGCAACGCACTGAAGCGATCGGTGGTGGCGATCTCGAAAACCTGGTCCATTTTAATCGCGTCAAAGGGGCAGACCTCTACGCAGATCTGGCAACTCATGCAGACCGATGTGTCGATGTCGAAGATCGCGGGATACAGTTGTAATTTCCCGTTAGCGTCGGGTTTTTTATCTTTGCTCTTCTCGATATAGATGCACTGCGGCGGGCATTCCTTCTCGCAAATCTGGCAAGCGACGCAGCGCAACGTGCCCATCGGGTCGGTGGCGTTTTCCGTGACGAGAAAGGGGAAATTGCGGTAGTTTTCCGGGAGCTGGGGTTTTTGTTCCGGATATTCCAGCGTGATGAGGCGGGCGGGATCGTAAAATGATCCCACGAAATTTTTCGCGGTGACGGCGAGGCCTTGAATTAATCCGGAACCGAGCATGGCGGGGAGCGGGCGTGGTGGACGTAGCGGGCTTGGTGGAGGCAGCGGGCTTGGTGGAGGCAGCGGGCTTGGTGGAGGCAGCGGGCGGGATGGCGGCTGAGGAAAATGGTCAGCGATCGACTTCGCCGAGCACGATATCAATGCTCCCGAGAATGATGACGGCGTCGGCGAGCGTTTGGCCGAGGCAGAGGTCCTCGAGGATGGTCAGGTTGACAAGGGAAGGAGGCCGGACGCGGTAGCGGTAGGGGTTAGGGCTGCCATCGCTGATCAGATAAAAACCAATTTCTCCCTTGGGGCCCTCGATGCGACCGTAGGCTTCACCCGGCTTGGGTCGGAAGCCGCGGAGTTTGGCTTTGGGATCGATGATCGGGCCGGAGGGGAGGGTGCGAAAAGCCTGTTGGAGAATCGTGATGGACTCACGCATTTCGAGAATCCGGATCATGTAGCGATCGTAAGTATCGCCGTGATCGCCGAGCGGGACCCGGAACGGGAAGCGCGGGTAGAAGCCATAAGCGTCGACCTTGCGCAAGTCGTAGTTTACCCCGGTAGCGCGGAGCATGGGGCCGGTGACGCCGGCACTCACGGCGAGCGCGGGCGAGAGGACGCCGACGCCCTGGGTGCGAGCCATTAGAATTTCATTTTGGGTGATGAGGCTCTCGTATTCATCGAGAAACCGACCGTAGCCGTCGGTGAGCGACTGGGCGGCGGTGAGCCACTCGGGGGAGGGGTCGACGCGGCAACCGCCGAAGCGCTGATAGTTGCACATCATGCGGGAGCCGCTGAGCGCCTCGAAGAGGTCGAGGATTTTTTCGCGCTCGCGAAAGGCGTACATGAGCGGCGTGCCGCTGGCGCCGCAGTCTTGGAGTAGAAAGCCCGCGAGGCAGGTATGGTTGAGGAGGCGGGTAAGTTCAGCGAGAATGACGCGCAGGTATTCGGCGCGCTCGGGGACGCTTTGGCCGGCGAGTTTTTCGACGGCGAGGGCGTAGGCCCAGTTATTCGTCATCGAGTTGAGGTAATCGAGTCGGTCGGTGTACGGCATCGACGACAGGTAGGTGGTATTCTCGCCGAGTTTTTCGTGGTTCCGATGAAGGTAGCCGAAGACGGGTTTGAGTTTTACGATGGTCTCGCCATCGAGGGTGACCATCATGCGGAAGACACCGTGGGTAGAAGGATGATGGGGCCCCATGGAGACCTCGAGGAGATCGCCGTGAAAAGCGTCGTGCACCGCGCGAACCTGAGCGCCGGAAGGCGGGTTGAACGAAGGGGGCGTGAGCTCGTTCATGGGCGCGGGGCGGCGCTCGGCGCGGCGGGGTTGAGGGTGGGCGACTGGGCGGTGGCGGGAGCTTTTGTTATGGGTGGCGTCTCGACGGCCAGCGGCAGCGCGATCGCGGGTCCGCCAGCGGGGGAGGCGATGGGCCCAGGCGCGGACATCGGCGCCGGTGCCGAGCCAGACGCGGGTGCGGTTCCCGGCGCGGCGGCGGCGACCGGGGTGAGCGCCGCGTAATGGACCTTAGCCTTAGCGAGGACGGGGCCGTGTGGGGTGGGTTCCCATTCGTAGTCGTCTGGTTCGACATAGTCCTTGCGCATGGGGTGGTCTTTAAACTCGTCCCACATGAGGATGCGGCGGAGATCGGGGTGATCGGCGAAGACGACACCGAAGAGATCGAAGATTTCGCGTTCTTGAAACTCGCATGAGCGCCAGACAGGAGTGAGGGAAGGGAGTTCGACGCGATCGGCGCGATTAATGGTGCGAAGGCGCAGGATGACGGGGCCGTGGCCCAGCGCCATCGAGTAGAGGTGATAGACGACCTCGAGGTAACCAGGCTGCAGACGTTTGATTTTTTGTTCCGTTCCCAGCGCGGCACCGCCAGCGGGATCGGTCTGAGCGGGCTTGATGGTCTCGATAATCTCTTTTTCGGGCCAGTCGATGCCGGTCACATTGGAGCAGTAATCGAGCTGGAGGTCGGCCTCGTCGCGTAGGTGCCGGGCGATGACGCGCGCGTGATCGGCGGAGATCAGGAGCGAGTGTTGGGCGGATGGGCTCGGGTTGTTGACGATGACAACCTCGGAACGGGGGAACGCGATGGCGAGGCGGTTGCGGAGATGTTCGAGGGTTTCCATCTTGGCTGGTTGGCGTCATTCCTTGCGAACGATGGAGGGGGCCTGCCAGAGGACAGGATTCTTGGTTGGAAGGAGGTCATGCTCGCCGAACCCGGGTACGGGATATTCGCACGGATCGTCGGCGCGCAGATGGCGGGGCGCATCTGGGCCGGAGAGTTTCTGGGCACGGATTTTTTCCTGCAAGGCCATCAGTCCGTTGAGCAACGCCTCGGGGCGCGGCGGGCAACCAGGAATGTAGATATCGACCGGAATAAAACGATCGATTCCCTTGAGGACGTTGTAGCCCTGTTTGAACGGGCCGCCCGAGATCGCGCAGGCGCCCATGGCGATGCAGTATTTCGGCTCCGGCATTTGGTTCCAGAGCCGGACGACCTGTGGGGTCATCTTTTTGGTGACGGTACCGGAGACGATGAGGAGATCGGCTTGCCGAGGGGAAGGGCGGAAGACCTCGGAGCCAAAGCGAGCGATGTCAAACTTGGCCATCGAAGCGGCGATCATTTCGATGGCGCAGCAGGCGAGGCCAAATTGAAGCGGCCACACGGAGTGGCTCCGGCCCCAGTTGTAAAGCTCCTCCATACTGGTCAATAAAATGCCTTGTCGGCGTAACTCGTCGCGCGTCGCTTGGTCGATGTCTGGGTGGGCCGTTGCCGGGGTATCGCTCATGTCATTTCCATTCGAGGTGGCCGCGTTGCCAGGCCCAGAGGAGGCCTTCCGCGAGTAACAGCATAAAAACGGACATGATGAGTAGCGCGCTCATCGGTAGATCGGTAAAGGCGACCGCGAAGGGCAGCAGAAACAGGACCTCGACGTCGAAAATCAGAAATAAAATAGCGTATAAATAGTAATGCGCCTTGAACTGAATCCATGAATCGCCCGTCGGTGCCACGCCGCATTCGTAAACGTCGTTTTTTACGCTACTCGGTTTCGCCGGCTGGAAAAATTTGAACCAAAGTTGGGCAACTCCGAGTAGGAGGAGGGGAAAGGCGACGGCCACCGCCGCCAGTACGGCTAAGAACGCGTAAGGGTGCGCGGCGGTCATGATGGAGCGAGGGGTGGAATAAGAATGCAGAAGGCCAGAACTCGGCTGATTTTTCAAAGGCAACGCTGGCTTGAGCGTCGATGGTTACGCCGAAGCGAACGAGGTAAGGGGAATCAGCTTCCTGGTGGCAGAGTGAAGGCGGTTCCTATGTGAAACTCAACTCAGCGATTTTACAGCGGCTTGCTAACGACGGCAGCTAATCGTTTGAGGGCAGCAGGCGTTTAAATCTTATCAGAAAGGTGGCTGAGCCAAAAGTGCGCGACGCGAGTTTACTGAGGATCAGGAGGAGGCGGGAGCGGGCGCCGGTATGGCCATAGATCGAGATGAGTGCGGAGCGCACGGGCCGCGGCGCACTCAAGTGGGAGCTGCCGGCCGGTATGGCTATCGATCGAGTTGAGTGCGGAGCGCGCCGTAGACGCTCAAATCGCCGTTGCAAGAGGTGAGGGCGGCGCCGACTTGGGGGTGGGCGGCACACAGCGTGGTGATCGTTGCTTCCTCCATGATGAAGAAGGCGGTAGAAAGAGCGTCGGCTTGGGCGGCGTTGGGTGCAAAGGCCCAGGTGCGGGTGACGCGAGGAGAGGGGTGGCCGGTGCGGGGATCGATCAAGTGGGGCCCTTGCACGGCGGTGCCTGAAGCGCTGAGGGAGGCGTGTTTTAGGGAGAGGGTACGTCGATGAGGCCCCTCGCCCAGACCGATGGGCCAGCCGCTCGCGGTGGGGGTGGGTGGGGCGAGCGCGAGCACGCTGCTGCCGCCGGCGTTCAGGCAGGCCGAAGGGATGGCCCAATCGAGGAGGATTTCGGCCATGCGGTCGAGAGCGTAGCCTTTGCCGACGGCGCCGAGATCCAAATGGAGCTGGGTGGCGCGGGAGGTCAGGGTGTGGGCGGTTGGATCGAGCGTGTAGGCGGTCAAATCGGGCGCGAGATCCGCTGGGCGGATGGAATGGTAGGCGGGGTCGAAGGCGCGCCCCGTGACCAAGGAGATGTCCGCGGCGATCAGGAGGCACTCGAGGGTTTCGTCGCTGATGGCGGTGGTCTCGCCGATTTCAAGGTGGTTAGCGCGGGCGATGTCGCTGGATTCAATGAAACGGCTCAGTAGGGTTTCGAGTCGGTCGAGCTCGCGAAAGGTCGCCTCGGCTGCGTACTGGGCGTAGCCCTTTTCCTGCTGCGCGATGATGACTTCCCAGTGGGTCGCCATCGCCTCGTGTTGAAATGGGTGCATTATCGCGCGGCCTCTCGCGGCTACCCTTGGAGCTTCCGACCGCGGGCCCAGGTGATTTTCCAACGCAGATTTAGCATCGCGAGGGCGGGACGCCACCAGAGACGCGCGAGCCCGTATTTCGATTGACCGTGGGTCCGCCGATGATGCTGCACGGGGATTTCGCCGACGCGGAAACCAGCGGCGACCGCCAGCGCCGGAATGAAACTCTGCATAAGTTCCATTGGGAAAAACGCCGTGCGGACAGCTTGGCGCATGACGCGTAGTTGGCAGCCGGCATCGTGAACGCCGTCGTTGAGGACGGTGCGGCGGACAGTGTTGGCGAGACGTGACATCAGTTTGCGAAGAGCTGAATCATGGCGGTGGACGCGCCAGCCGCAGGCCAAGTCGACTTGGTTCGAGGTGACTAAAGCGATCAGTGCGGGAAAATCTGCCGGATCGTTTTGGCCATCGCCATCCATCATCAGAAGGTAGTCGCCGCGGGCGGCTTGCAGGCCGATGAGTAGCGCGGCGGCTTGGCCGGTATTGCGGGTGAGTCGGATCGGGGCGAGCTCAGGATACTGGCGTTGCGCCTCGACGATTTCCTCGTGGGTGTCGTCGGTGCTCCCATCGTCGACGAGGATGATTTCGAAAGGACGACCTAAGCCGCGGAGCACCCCGATGGCGCTGTGCGTGAGCGGTCGCAGGTTGCCCGCCTCATTGTAGACGGGGATGACCAGGGAGAATTCGATGAGCGGTTTGGTCACGGATCGGGGGTTAATACGATACAGAAGACACCTGGACGCAGGCCGAGGATGGATTCACGATAGGGTCCGTGGAGTGAGGCGCGGACCGCGGCGAGTTGGGCGGGTGAAGTGATGACGAGTGAGCCGTTGGCATCCGGTGGTGACTGGCTCCAGAAGCCGACTTGCGGCAG
>Ga0114966_10002722_pt1 | contig 15707 bp, 13 predicted proteins | sample M_130207_XF_Meta_FD_87029 | JGI IMG/M metagenome (GOLD analysis project Ga0114966, IMG submission 87029) | Freshwater microbial communities from Lake Montjoie, Canada to study carbon cycling - M_130207_XF_MetaG | ecosystem: Environmental > Aquatic > Freshwater > Lake | place: Lake Montjoie... | reverse complement strand
GTTTCGATAAATCACGCGCAAAGGAGTGGCCCATGCCGCCGCGTATCGACATGCAATATGTGCTGGATCGAACCGCCATCGAAGAAGTCATCACGCGCTACTTCCAGGGCCTGGATCGCGGCCTGCCCGCTCAGGTGCGCAGTTGTTTTACCGCTGACATCAAAGCGTTTTACGACGAGCGCGAAGCGGTCGCGGGCATAGAGGCGATGATGGATTCGCTGAGCACCTTCAGGAGCATTGCCGCGGGCACGCTGAAGGCGACCACGCATGTCATGGGCAATCTCAATATCCAGCGGATCGAAGGCGATGCGGCAGAGACCGAAACCTATGCCATCGCTTATCTGGTGCTCCCGGACGCGCCGATCGCTATGCGCAGCCTGCGCTACCTTGACCGCCTGCGCAAAGCGGACGGCGAGTGGCGCATCAGCGTGCGGCGGCATACGCTGGACTGGAGTTGCGAGCTGCAGTCGAAGTTCGCCGCGGCGCTGGCGCAGCGGATGACCGCCTGGCCCTGAGGCGCAGAAAAGAGCATGATTACTGAAAGTTATCAAATAACGGTTTTCAGGAATTTTACGGCATGCGGGATTTGCCCCAAAATGAAGCGATTGTCACATTTCAAACGCGCTCAGGCGCTCAGCCGCTATGCATGGCTGGCCTGACCGACTCAAACCAGCACGGGATTAGCGTTTAAAAAACATGGAAAGGTTGAACGGAGGAGGCGTCACCAGTCTGCCCGCAGCCGCTCAGCCGGCTGGGCAGTCCACGCAAGCGCATGTCGAGCAATGGCTCGGCCAGCTCAATGTCGCCCTGCACAGCGCCAATCAGGCATCTGTCGCGTCGCTGTTTGCGCAAGACGGTCATTGGCGCGATCTGTTTGCGTTTACCTGGAGTATCACGCCCTGCCAGGGCCCCGATGCCATTGCGGCGCTGATGGCGGAAAAGCAGGCCACCGTCAAAGCGCGTGGATTCGCCCTTGCAGAAGGACGCACGCCGCCGCGACAGGTGCCGCGCACCGGCGTCGATGTGATCGAGGGCATTTTCCAGTTCGAGACGGCGATTGGCCGCGGCTTTGGCGTGGTGCGCCTGTTGGCAAGCGATCCGGCCAGGGCCTTTCAGCTCATGACCAATCTGCACGAACTGAAAGGCTTCGAGGAAAAAGTCGGCGCGCGACGGCCCACCGGTGAAGCCTATTCGCGCAACTTCGGCGGCGCCAACTGGAAGGACCAGCGCATCGAAGCCGAGCGCTACACCGACCGCGAGCCCACCGCGCTGGTAGTCGGCGGTGGACAAGCCGGACTGACCGTGGCCGCAGCGCTGGGCCATCTCGGTGTGGACACCCTGGTGATCGACAAGTTGCCGCGCGTGGGCGACTGCTGGCGCACGCGCTATCACTCGCTGGCACTGCACAATCCCACCGCGTTCAATCACCTGCCCTACATGCCGTTTCCGCCGAACTGGCCGGTGTACCTGCCCAAGGACATGCTCGCCGACTGGTTCGAAGCCTACGCCATGGCGATGGAGCTCAATTTCTGGACGAGCACTGAACTCGCCAGCGGCACTTACGATGACGCCAGCGGCCGATGGTCAGTCGTGGTGCGCAACACCGCGGATGGAAGCGAGCGCACAGTGCGGCCCAAACATCTCATCTTCGCCAACGGATTGGTCGGTGAACCGAGCATCCCCGACCTGCCCGGCCTCAAGGACTTCAAGGGCGATCTGATGCATACCAGCGCATTCAGCAACGGCGCACGCTGGCGCGGCAAGAAGGCGCTGGTGCTGGGCACCGGCAGCAGCGGCCACGATATCGCACAGGACCTGCATGCCAACGGCGTCGAGGCCACCATCATCCAGCGTGGTCCGTCCATGGTGTTGAGCATCAGCCCGAGCGCAAAACTGACCTATGCCATCTATGACGACGTGCCGCTTGAAGATGGCGACTTGCTGGTGACCGTCAACACCCTGACGGTACTGAAGCGCGCCCTCAAGACGATGACGGCACGCATGGTCGAGTTCGACCGCAAGCTGATCGACGGCCTGATCGCCCGCGGGTTCAAGTGGTACGACGGCGAAGACCACCTCGGGCACAACATGCTGATACGCACGCGCTATGGCGGCTACAACCTCGACGCCGGGTGCTCCGAGCTGATCGTCAACGGCGAGGTGGGCCTGCTGCAGTTCGAAGACATCGAATGCTTCACCCCCGGCGGCGCGCAGATGAAGGACGGCTCGCTCAGGCCCGCGGATCTCATTGTGCTCGGCACCGGCTTCCAGCCGCAGCTGGCCGTGGTGAAAAAACTACTGGGCGAAACCATCGCGAAAAAAATCGGACCGGTCTGGGGCCTGGATGCGGATGGAGAAATGAACAACATGTGGAAGCGCACGCCGCAGCAAGGCCTGTGGTTCGTCGGCGGCAGCTTTACAAATTGCCGGATTTTCTCGCGCTTTGTGGCACTGCAGATCAAGGCAATTGAGGCAGGGCTTTTACCGCAGTAAAAGTCCAGGCCGCATGAGCAAGCGTATTTTTCCTCAACATAATCCGGTACCGATATGAATTCCTGGCTTCGCATTGCATTACTCATGTTCGTCTGGCAGGCGCCGGGCTTGAGCGCGCAGGCACAGCAACCTTACCCTTCCAAGGCTATACGCATGCTGGTCCCCTCGCCGCCCGGCGGCGCCACGGACACTCAGGGTCGCGTGCTGCAAGTGGGTCTGGTGGAGTTATTGGGGCAGCCCGTAGTAGTGGACAATCGCGGCGGCGCGAACGGGCAAATTGCGGCAGCGGCCGTTGCGAAAGCCCCTGCCGATGGCTATACGCTACTCTTCACTTACAGCGGCCTGCTCACCACCGGTTTGCCGCTTTACGGCAAATTGCCGTACGACCCGATACGCGACTTTGCGCCGGTCGCCATGCTGACGCACGTGCCCGGCGTGCTGGTGGCACATCCTTCATTCTCCGCGAAATCGGTGAGCGAGATCATCAAGATGGCGAAAGAGCGACCGGGCGCGCTGACACATGGCACCTCCAGCATCGGCTCGAGCTCACACATGAACATGGCGCTCTTCAAGCAGATGGCCGGCATCGACATGCTGCAGGTGTCGTACCAAGGCGATGCGCCGGCGCTGGTGGCGCTGCTGGGCGGGCATGTGCAGCTTGCATTCAGCAACGTGGTGGTCGCGCTGCCGCATATTCAATCCGGCAAACTGCGTGCGATCGCAGTGGCGACCGCAAAGCGCACACCCAGCCTGCCGGATACGCCCTCCATAGCCGAAAGCGGGCTGCCCGGCTACGAAAGCCTGCTGTTCTATTGCCTGATGGCCCCCGCGAAAACTCCGCCATCCGTGGTAAAGAAGTTGCACGAGGCGGCGACGCAAATCAAACAAATGCCCGCAGTCAGGCAGCGCCTCGCCGCCATGGGCGCCGTGCCGTTTGATATGCCGCTTGCCGACATGACGCCCTATCTTCAAAACGAACTGGTCAAATGGACGCGCGTCGTCAAGTCCGCTGGAATAAAGCCCGAATAAGACCCGGCCCATGCGCCAGCGCGCTGGGCCAACGAAGGGAAACTACAGCATGACATCTGAATTGTTCTCACCGCTGCAAATTCGCGGCCTCACGCTGAAAAACCGCATCGTGGTGTCGCCCATGCTGCAGTACTGCGCCGACAACGGCCACGTCAACGACTGGCACCTGATGCACTATGGAAAATTCGCGGCAGGGGGCGCGGGCCTGGTGTTCGTGGAATCCACCAAGGTCGATCCGCGCGGCTGTTCGACGCCACGCGATCTGGGTCTGTGGAAAGACGATTTCGTAGCACCACTGAAACGCATCACCGAACTCGTCAAGCGCAACGGCGCGGCGGTCGGCATACAGCTCGGCCACTCCGGGCGCAAGGCACGCCGTAGCGTGCCGTGGGAAGGCCGAGTACAGATGGCCCACTGCCCGGGTGTCGATCACGGCGAGGAATGGGAGCTGATTGCGCCCAGCGCGGTAGCGTTTTCGGACAAATATTCCGTGCCGCGCGCGATGACGGCCGACGATATCCAGGAAGCCATTTCCAGCTGGGGACAGGCGGCGCGGCGCGCGCAGGAAGCCGGCTTCGACGTGCTGGAACTGCACGGCGCGCATGGCTATCTGATACACCAGTTCCTGTCGCCGGTGGCGAACCAGCGCACCGATGAATATGGCGGCTCACCCGAAAAACGCATGCGCTTTGCCATCGACGTGGTGCGCGAAGTACGCAGGTTCTGGCCGGAAGACAAGCCGTTGTTCATGCGCGTCTCGGCGGTCGATGAAGCCGGCTGGACGATAGAGCACAGCGTCGCGGTGGCGAGCGTGCTGAAGGAACACGGCATCGATGTCATCGATTGCAGCGCCGGCGGCATGTCCGATGCCGGCACCAGCGAAGCGCCAAGCTACGGCTACCAGGTGCCTTACGCGGCGCGCATCAGGAGCGGCGCAAACATTAAAACGATGGCGGTGGGCCTGATCGTTCACGCCGATCAGGCGGAAGCAGTCATCAGTTCCGGCAGTGCGGACCTGGCCGCGCTCGGACGCGAATTTCTGCATAACCCGAACTGGCCGTTAGACGCCGCGCAAAAGCTCGGCGTCGAAACGCCTTATGACGGCGTGGGTAAATCGCTGGCTTATTGGCTGGGTAAACGGGCTTCAAGTCGGGCTGGCATCAGGCCTTCGACCTGGCAGTGGGGCATCAAGGACAGTGCCGACAAAAAGGTCGATTGATGTCGAGCGGGGAGCGGCATGTCTGCTCACAGTGATCAGCCCGCGACGTTGCGGTAAATACAAAGCATCAGGAGGGGAAACATGAGCAAAATCTGGCGGCGCATGGGGTGGCTGCGCGCTGTCGTCGTCGCCGTCATTTGTGCTCAGTGGATGGCGTCCGCGGCAATCGCGCAAAATTATCCGGCCAAACCGCTGCGCGTCATCGTCGGCTTTCCGGCCGGCAGCGGCGCCGATTTTATCGCGCGCATGGTGGGCCAGCGGCTGGCAGGATTTCTCGGCCAGCAGGTGATCGTCGAAAACCGCACCGGCGCGGCGGGCACGATAGCGACCGGCGTGGTCGCAAGTGCGGCGCCCGATGGCTACATGCTGTTGCAAGTGACGGCGGCGGAAGCCGCGCAGCCCGCGCTGCGCTCCAGGCTGCCATACAGCCTCGAGCGGGATTTCGCTCCGATATCCCTGGAAGCTATCGGCACCTTCGTGCTGGTCGTGCACCCATCGGTGCCGGCGCGCGACGTCAGGCAACTGATTGCACTGGCGCGCGCGCAGCCGGGCAAACTCAATTATGGTTCGTCCGGCGCGGGCAGCTCGCCCCACCTTGCGGCCGCGCTGCTGCAGCAGATGGCCAACGTGAAGGTCGTCGAAGTCCCGTACAAGGGCGCTACTGAATCAGTGACCGCGGCAGTGGCGGGCGAAGTCGATTTCAGTTTTCCCAGCATCACCGCCGCGCTGCCGCTGATGGAATCGGGCAAGGTCAAAGTGCTGGCAGTGACGAGCAGCAAGCGCGCGGCACTGCTGCCGCAGGTGCCGACGGTCAGCGAGTCGGGCCTGCCCGGCTTCGACCGCTCGACCTGGCATGGCCTGCTCGCGCCCGCCAGCACGCCCAAAGAAATTGTGACCACCCTCAACGCGCTGGTCGTCAAAATCGTCAACACACAGGAGATGCGCGACCTGTTCAACCGGCAGGGGCTCGAGGCGCAGACCAATACGCCGGAGCAGTACGCGACGCTGATCAAAAACGAACTCGCGCAGGTCACCAAACTGATCCGCTCGACGGGCGCTAAAACAGAGTAAACGGACGAACCCGGCAAAAGAATATAGAACTCATCTCAAAAATAAAAAAAAGACTATGCGCCGCAGATAAACGCAGATACAAGCGGTTGAATATCCACAATCGCCCTTTAATCGACGTTGAGTCTTTTGAACTTATCTGCGTTCATCCGCGTTTATCTGTGGCTACAAAAAGGTTTTGCGGCCGCTTCTCGATAGCGAGTGCGGAACGCAATCCAAATGCAAACGAGGCAAGCAATGTACAAGGCATCGAAAATCGTATTCAAGTTGGCGGCCGCGGCGACGCTGGCGGCGCTTTACGGGCCGGCAATGGCGCAGTCCGGCAGCTATCCTGAAAAGACCGTGCGCCTCGTCGTGCCGTTTTCGCCGGGCGGTGCAATCGACATCATGGGGCGCCTTACCGCGCAAAAGCTGTCCGAAGCTTTGGGCGCCCAGGTGATCGTCGACAACCGGGCCGGCGCCGGCGGCGCCATCGGCACCGACATCGTCGCGCACGCAGCACCCGACGGCTACACCCTGCTGGTCTCCTCGACCAGCCCGATATCGATCAACCCGCATATCAACAAGGTGCCTTACGATCCGGTGGCCAGCTTCACGGCGGTCGCCATGGTCGCCAACTCGCCGCAGATGATGGTGGTGCCGCCGTCGCTGCCTGTGAAGTCAGTGAAGGAATTCATCGCGATGGCGAAGGCGCGCCCCGGCGCCATGAGTTTCAGCTCGAGCGGCGTCGGCACCATCATTCACGTCACCGCCGAAATGTTTGCCCAGCGCGCCGGTATCAAGCTGCTGCACGTCCCGTACAAAGGCGCAGCTCCCGCGGTGGTCGATACCATGGCGGGACAGGTGACGATGCTGTGCGCCGCGTATTCGAGCGTTGCCACCCAGATGCGCGCCGGCAAACTCAAAGCGCTCGCGGTGACCAGCTTAAAACGCATGGAGCTCGAGCCCACCGTGCCCACGATGTCGGAATCCGGCCTGCCGGGGTTCGAATCCAACCAGTGGTGGGCGGTGTCCGGCCCGGCCGGCATGCATACTGCCGTCGTTAACCGGCTCAACGCGGAGCTCAATAAAATCGTGCGCACCGACGACGTAAAAAAACGCCTTGCCGCCGACGGCGCCGAGCCCGGCGGCGGCACGCCCGCCGAACTCGCTGCCTACATCAGGAAAGACTACGAAAAATGGGGCGCGGTGATCCGCACTGTCGGCATTAAAGGCGAATAACGCCGCCGGCAGAAAAACGGCAGCGCCCCCCCAGACGTCCGCGCGGGACTCTACATCGCCGGATGGCGACGCGCGAAGATATGCGGACCGATTTCGGAAACCCGCCGCGCGCCTACGTAGCCGAAGCTCCGCTCCATTTCGTCCGCAAGTATCTTGATCGCCCTCGCGGCGCCCGCCTGCCCGCCGCAGGCCGTGCCGTAAAGCGTCGCCCTGCCGACCAGCACCATCTTGGCACCGAGTGCCAGCGCCTTGACGATGTCGCTGCCGCGGCGGATGCCGCTGTCGAGTATGACCGTACAGCGGTCGCCGACCGCCTCCACGATCTCGGGAAGGATGTCGATGGTCGCTACGGCGCTGTCGAAGGCGCGTCCGCCGTGATTCGATACGATCACGCCATCGGCTCCCGCATCGACGGCGGCCCGCGCCTGATCGCCGCTCAGAATGCTCTTCACGATCAACTTCCGCGGCCAGAAGTCGCGGAGTTTACGAATGTGTTCCCACGTCATCGCCTGGAACGCCTTCGGCCGCGTCCTGCTTTTGCCGTCGAGGATCGTATGGCGGTAGCGCTCGGGAAAGTTGGCGTTCGTGGGCATGCCTTCGTTCATAAGGTATTTGCGCATCACGCGCCACATCCAGGCGGGATGCATCGCCATGTCCACCGCCGCTGTCACGTTGGGTTTGAACGGAAAGGAGTAGCCGTTGCGCTCGTTGTGCTCGCGCCCGCGGCCCGGCGCGGCGTCGATCGTAACGACCAGCGCCTCCCAACCGAGGTCGCGCGCACGCGTGACCATTTCGTAGGAGCCCGCCTCATCCGCCCACGGATAAAGCTGGAACCACTTGCGCGCATCAGGCACTTTTTCGCTGACTTCTTCCATCGAGGTCAGCGCACCCGTGGCCAGCGTGAAAGGAATGCCCGCTGCGGCAGCGGCCCGCGCCAGTTCCAGCTCGCCCTGATACCACATCAATCCGGCACTGCCCGTGGGAGCGATCCCGAACGGCAGTTCGATGCGTTTGCCGAAGATCTCGGTGCCGAGGTCGCGCGTCGACCAGTCGTTGAGAAAGCCCGTGCGCAGCTTGATGCGCTGAAATGCCGCGCGGTTTTCCTCCAGCGAAATTCCGTCTTCGGTGCCCTTGTCGACGTATTCAAAGACGCCTTTAGGCAGGCGGCGCTGCGCGGCCGCGCGCAGATCGAAGATGTTGTAGCAGCGATCCAGGTTTGTCATCGCCGGTTAGTAATAGATGCCCGGTATCGAGCCGCCGTCGATGGAAATGCTCTGCCCCGTGATCGCCGATGCATGCGGCGAAGCGAGGAAAAGCACCATCGGCGCGATGTCCTTCGGCTCGACGAGGCGACCGATGGGGAACTGCTTGATGAAGCTCTTCTCGGCCTCGGCCTCGCTCACGCCGAGCTCCTTCGCGCGGGCGGCGAGACGATTGGGGTAACGGTCGGTCTTGGTGAAGGGCGGGTGGACGGTGTTTGCCGTAATGCCCTGGGCCGCCACCGTCAGGCTGAACTGCTTGACGAAGGCGATGATGGACGAATTGCCGAGCGCGCTGGGTAGCGCGGTTGACCCGGCCTGGCGCGCGGCGCCGCCGCCGATGCAGATCACGCGACCGCGCCCTGACTTCCGCAGGTGCGGCAGCGCGGCGCGGACGCAACGCATATAGGCGAGCGTCTTGCCCTGCAGCCGTTCCATCAACCCGTCGTCGTCCAGCGTCTCGATGTTGCCGCTGATCGAAGTCGAAGCGTTGTTAACCAGCACGTCGAGCCCGCCGAAGGCGTCGACCGCCGCCTGCACCGCGCCGATACACCCTTCGGCGGTGAACAGATCCATCGCGACGGCCTTCGCCTTCACGCCCTTCGCCGCGATCTTCGCTTCCGCTTCCGCGAGCGCCGCTTTGTCGCGGCCGCAGATGGCGACGTTGGCGCCTTCCTCCGCGAAGGCCAGCGCAATGCCGAGACCCACCCCGCGGTTGCCGCCGGTGACCAATACTGACTTGCCCTTCAGATCGAGATTCATGTCCTGCGTCCTTTCGTTTTATTGTGCTCGATGATGCATGCCACGCACGACGTTCTGCCGTTTTTGAGGCGCAGCAGGATGCAGAGTCTATCGTAACCTTGCCCTTGCCGCGCTCCCGCGCACGACGCTAATTGTGGCTGTTCCGGGAAGACATATAATGCTTCTTATGCTTGCAGACCGTTATGACCTCCCCCTGTCCACTACCTCGACCGCCGCACGCGACGCCTATGCAGAGGGCTTCGATCTGGCGCTTACCGTGTATCCCGGTGCGGCCGAGGCTTTCGACCGTGCGCTCGCCGCCGACCCAGGATTCGCCATTGCGCACGCGGGCAAGGCCCAGATCCTGATGCGTGAAGGCAAGGCCGCTCAAGCACGAGCGGCCGTGGCCGCGGCCAACGGTGTCGCCGCCGGCGTGTCCGCAAGAGAGGCGGGACATATCCGCTTCTTCGACCTTGCGTACTCGGGCCAGAGCGATGCGGCCATCGACGCCCTGCATGCACATCTGGCCGAGTGGCCGCGCGATGCACTGATGGTAGCGACGGCCGCGAATCCTAACGGTCTCATCGGCAGCTCGGGCCGCGTCGGCAACAAGCGGCAGAACGCGCAGTTGCTCGACCGTCTCGCCCCGCATTACGGCGACGATTACTGGTTCCTGTCCTATCACGCGATCGCCCTCGGCGAGGACGGCCGTGTCGCGGAGGCCCGGCCGAAGATCGAACGCTCCGTCCTTTTGAACCAAAAGAACGCGCATTGCGCGCATGGCGTCGCGCACGTCTGCTACGAAAGCGGCGATGCGGATGGCGGCCGCGGCTTCCTCTCCTCCTGGCTGCGCAACTATCCGCGCGATGCGGCGTTCCACGGACATTTAAGCTGGCATCTCGCCCTGCTCGAACTGGGCGCGGGTAACTGGACGGCGGCGCAGCAGCTCTACCAGGACGCCATCGCGCCCGACCGGCACCCGGGCGGGCCGCAACAGAAAACGTGGGACGGCGTCGCGTTTCTCTGGCGCGCCGAGCTGGCCGGCCAGCCGCGCAACGACGCCGCATGGCGCACTCTCCACGAATACGCCGGGAGCAATCTGCCGCGGCCAGGCGCCGGACTCGCGGATCTGCATGTCATTCTCGCTAACGCGGTGATGCGCGATGACGCCGCGCTGGCTGCCCGCACCCGGCAAATTGATGAGCTCGCACGCGAAAGCCGCTACCCGTCCGGCTCCTACGTGCCTGAGCTCGCGCGCGGCTTCCTGGCTTTCGAACGCGGGGACTATGCAGCAGCGATTGCTGCGCTCGCCCCGCTGGCGCGGCAAAGCGAACGCATCGGCGGCAGCCGCGCGCAGCATGACCTCATCGAGTTCACATTGCTCAAGGCCTACCTCAATGCCGGCCTGCTCGAAGAGGCGCGCCAGTTACTCGCCACGCGCAGGCCCGGGGCCGCGGGAGTTTCGGTGGCGGGCGCCGCGGCGCTAAACTGACTTACCGTCGCACATCGCTCAGCCGCGCGAGACAATCTCCTGTAGTCGCTTCGCGTTGACCTTTACTACATGCTCCTGATAAGCCGGGCGTGCCGCCAGCCGGTCGTACCACGAGCGTACGTTGGGATGCGCCCCCAGCGCTGCCTTGGGCGTCCAGTTGAACCAGCGGTCCGTCAGCGATCCCGCCGGCATATCGGCCATCGTGAACTTGTCACCGCACAGGTACTGCCGCCCGGCAAGATGCCGCTCGAGGATGTCCAGCCATTGCACCTGCGCCTTGGCCGCGGCCGCGATGGCAGCGGGGCTTCTCTTGGCTTCTGGGCCAAAATAATTCTGCAGGTAGATGCTGTTGAAGCCGGCGAAGTTGAGCGAGCTCCAGTCCATCCACTTCTCCGCATCGGCGCGCTCGCGCGGTGTTGCGGGACACAGATTGCCGAGGCTGTGCTTCATGCAGAGGTAGCGTATTACCGCGCCCGATTCCCAAAGCGTCCAGCCGTCGTCCTCCTCAAGAGTCGGCAGCCGCCCGTTCGGGTTCTTGCGCCGGTAGTCGGGGTCGTCATTGCCGCCGAACTCCCCGCCCCAGTCGATGCGCTCGTGCGCGATCCCGAGTTCGCCTATGCACCACATCGCCTTGATGACGTTCGAGCCGTCGGCGCGCCCCCATATTTTCAGCATGTCGTCCCTCCTGTTTTTGTTGAATTCCTGCGGAGTATACCCAATGGCGCTTCATCTGCTCACCTTGCCCACCGGCACCATGCCCCAATGGATCAGTAATGCGCAAACCGCAGCCGTCATCGCAGTGCACAGACCGCAGTCGAGCATGACCGCGCCGGCTACTACGAACGCAATTGACGCGGCCCAAAAACTCCGCACTAGATCGCGCCAACCACCCGCGGCACCCACCACCACTGCAGCAGTCCGCGCAGTCCGAGAAAAGTCGCCACCGCGGCCCACAACCCGGCATTGCCAAACTGCGGCGCGAGCCCGAATAGCACGCCGAGGAAGACGGCGAAGGCGAGCAGCACAATGTTGCGCATCGGCCGCGTGCGCGTCGCCGCCAGATAGACGCCGTCGTAGCAGTACGCCCAGACCGAGATCAGCGGCATCAGCGCCGGCCACAGCAGCCAGGTCTCGGCCTGGGCGCGCACCTCGGGCTGGCTGGTGAGCAGGGCGATGATTGCGCTTCCGGCGGCAAGGTAGATCGCGCTGTTCGCGGCACCCACCGCGAACGACCAGCCCAGCACCGCACGCATGCCGCGGTGAAATCCTGCGCGGTCGCGCCGGCCCGCCGATTCGCCGAGTATCGCCTCGGCGGCGTGGGCCAGCCCGTCCAGTCCGAAGGAGGTAAACATCAGGAAGGTATGCAGCACCTGGTTCGCCGCCAGCGGCAGGTCGCCAAGGCCGGCGCTCTGCGCCATGAACAGCGCCATCACCGACACCACGCAGAAGGTGCGCAGTACCAGGTCGCCGTTGATTGCCAGCATACGCAGCAGCCGCTCGCGGTCGATCAGAGGGGCCCGTTGCGCGGCGGCCGGCAGCCGGCGCAGGGCGCGGGCCACGCAGAGCATGCCGGCTGCGAATCCGGCGTATTCGGCGATGAGCGAGGCGGCGGCAACGCCTGGCACGCCCCAGCCAAAGCCGTGGACGAACAGCACGCTGAGCACGATGTTCGCGCCGTTGGTAACAACGAGCAGCCCCACAGGAGTACGCGCATCACGCAGTCCATAGAGCCAGCCGACGATGGCATAGCTGCCGAGCACCGCGGGCAGCGCCCAGACGCGGATCAGGAAATACTCGCGCGCATGATGCTCGACCGGCGCGCTGGCCTCGATCATCCACAGCGCCGCGTCGAGCAACGGCCGGTGCAGCAGGAGCAGCAGCGTACTGGCACCCAATGCCAGCAGCAGCGCGCGCCCGATCATCGCGCGTACCTCGGCGACATTGCCGGCGCCGCGTGCCTGCGCCGTGGGACCGGTGGTGCCCATGCGCAGGCAGTTGAACAGGTGGTAAATGAAATTGAACAGCATGGCGCCAATGGCCACGGCGCCGATGTAATACGGCGCATCGAGATGGCCGACCACGGCCGTGTTGACCGCACCGAGCAGCGGCACCGACACGTTGGCGAGAATGATGGGCGCGGCCATCGCCCAGATCTGACGATGCAGGCCGGCGCTCGCGAATGGGGGGGCGCTCACGGCACGCCGATTTTAGACGCCACCGCTGAGCCGCAGCGTGAAGGAAATTTTGGACAGACCAGGATTTAACAAGTTTAAACGCGCTTCGGCGGTTTTTTTGTGTGGTTCACCTTCAATGCGCTTCATCTGCTCACCTTGCCCACCGGCACCATGCCCCAATGGATCAGTAATGCGCAAACCGAAGCCGTCATCGCAATCGCGCACACCGCCAGCCAGCCGTACAGCGCATACGCGGTGCTGGTGAGAAACGCCCCCACCGCGTTGCCGCACCACACATGCATGCCGAAGATGGTGTTGGCGCGCCCGCGTGAGTCCAGCAATGCAGCGTTGACCAGGGTTTGATTCGCCACCATCGCAGTGCGCAGACCGCAGTCGAGCATGACCGCGCCGGCTACTACGAGCGCGATTGACGCGGCGGAGATGCCGAACGCAAGCCACGCGCAGATCATCAAGCACACCCCCGTAGTCACCACCGGCGCCGCACCGGAGCGATCCGTCCAGCGTCCGGCGGGCCGCGCAACGAGTATGCCGGCTGCACCAGGAATACCGATCAGGCCGGCGGCGGTCGGGCCGACCTGGTGCAGGTGCGCCATCATCGGCGCCACCACCGCCCAAAATCCCCCATAGCAAATACCCAGCAGGAACTGGATCGCCACCGCGCGCCGCACCTCGCCGTGCTTGCGATACATCGTGAACATCGAACCCAGCAAATCGCCATAGGTCATCTGCGTGGTTGGGCGCGTATGCGGCAGCCACGCCAGCAGCGCGCCTATCAGCGCGCAGTGCAGGCCGGCTGAAAAAACATAGCTCCACCGCCAGCCGAAGTGCGTGGCAATCAGCCCCCCGGCAATACGCGCAAACAGGATGCCGGTGAACATCGCCATCAGCTGCGTGCCCACCGTGCGGCCGCGATGCTGCGGCGGCGCGATCTCGACCACGATGGAAATGAACACCAGCCCCACTGACGCGCATATTCCGGTGACCAGGCTCGCTGCCGCCAGCACCGCGATGGACGGCGCCATCGCCATCAGCGCCTGCGCCATGCTCAGCACCAGGACCATCCCGATGATCAGCCAGCGCTTGCTGATACGGTCGCCCAGCGGCACCAGCAACGCGATGCCCACCAGCATGCCGCCGAACGAAAGTGTTGGTATCCAGCCCACGGCCGCGGGGCTGGCCTGGAATTCATTGGCGATCGTCGCCAGCATCGGCGTCTGATAGTGTATGCCGCCGGCAATGACGAACGCCGCACCGATCAAAAGCGCGATCAGCACGCGATGGTTATCTATGACAGCCGTGGTGGTGGTGGTGGGCAATGGTAATCCTCAAGTGGCGCGTCGCTTTTGCCGTCGAACTGATGCGTGACGAATGTCGGCCGCCTCAATGTTACCATTCGACTAACGCTATCCAACGGGGCCGTCATGACCATGCACGTCGAAGAACATCGGATCACGGACATTGCGACGCTCGAGAAGGTGTACGGCGAAGCGTCGGGGCCGGCGATCGCGAAAGAGATCGGCTACATCCACCCGCACTACCGCGCGCTCATCGCGGCGTCGCCGTTCGCTGTGCTCGCGACCTGCGGCCCCGACGGCATGGATGCCTCGCCGCGCGGCGATCCCGCTGGCTTCATCGCGGTGGAGGACGAGAAGACGCTGCTCATCCCGGACCGCCGCGGCAACAACCGCATCGACAGCATGCGCAACATCCTGACGAATCCCCACGTGGCGGTGCTCTTCCTGATCCCCGGCTGCGGCGAGACGCTGCGTGTGAACGGGCGCGCCCACATTTCGACCGCGCCTGCGCTGCTCGAACGCTTCATCATGGGTGACAAGCTGCCGCGCTCAGTGCTTGTAGTCGAAGTCGATACGGTGTTCTTCCAGTGCTCGAAAGCGATCATGCGCTCCAGGCTCTGGGATGCGAGCCGGCACATCGACCGCAAGAGCCTGCCCAGCACGGGCACGATACTCGAGGACGTGAGCAACTCGCGGATCGTGGCAACAGACTACGACACGGCCGCGCCGGAGCGCTTGAAGGCGACGATGTATTGATCGGCTGCACCTCAAAAATCACTTACAGCAAGGAGACATGCGTGCAACTCAACCGCCGATGGCACATCAATGCCAATCTTATTTTACTGGCGCTATGTTCGATCGTCGCCGTCGCGGGCCCGGTGAACTCGTTCGCCGCCTATCCCGAGCGTCCCATCCGCTGGATCGTTCCCGGGGCGGCCGGCAGCGGCGTCGACGCCGGCGCGCGGATGCTCTCGAACGAGCTGTCGGCTATCCTCGGCCAGCAAATCGTGGTGGACAACCGTTCCGGCGCCGGCGGATCGATCGGCATCGAGACCGCGGCGAAATCAGCACCCGACGGCTATACCATGGTGTCCGGCAACAGCACGAACATCGTCATGAACCGCTTTGCGAACGCGAAGCTCCCGTACGACCCCGATCGCGACCTGCGCGCGGTCGTGCAGACCCATTCGCAGCCCAATGTGCTCGTCGTCAGCCTCTCTCTGCCGGTGAACAGCGTGCAAGAGTTGATTGACTATGCGAAGAAAAATCCGGGCAAGCTCTTGTATTCATCGTCCGGCAACGGCTCCAGCCTGCATTTTGCCGGCGAGCTCTTCAACCTGATGACCGGAACGCAGATCGGGCACGTGCCGTATGCGAGCGTGCCGGTGGCGCTCAACGATCTCTTCGGCGGCCGCGTGCCGCTCATGTTCGGCAACATGAGCGCCCTCGCGTCCCAGGCGAAAGCAGGCAAGCTCCGCGCACTCGCGGTCACCTCCAAGAAGAGATCGACCGTGATGCCCGAGTTGCCCACCATCGCGGATAGCGGTTTGCCGGGATACGAAGTCGTGGCGTGGGGCGGAATCATGGTTACCGCTGCGACACCGCAGGCCATCGTGGACCAGCTTAACGCCGCCGCGAACAAGGCGCTGCAGACCCCCGGCGTCAAGGAAAAGGCGGCCGCACTCGGCCTGGACC
>Ga0114966_10002721_pt1 | contig 15713 bp, 6 predicted proteins | sample M_130207_XF_Meta_FD_87029 | JGI IMG/M metagenome (GOLD analysis project Ga0114966, IMG submission 87029) | Freshwater microbial communities from Lake Montjoie, Canada to study carbon cycling - M_130207_XF_MetaG | ecosystem: Environmental > Aquatic > Freshwater > Lake | place: Lake Montjoie... | reverse complement strand
CGTTGAAGCATTTGGTTCATTGATTGTGGCAACTGGTATTGACTATTCTTATAATGGTAGTGGTGTAACATTCAAAGCACTTCCTCCAAATCAGGGTGGTAGTGGTGTTGCAAACCCATTATATGAAATTACGGAATTGGGTGGAGGTAGAATCTACTTTACATCTGGTAACGAAACTGGTGACTTTAGAATTGGTACTGGATTGAGTATTAATCAGGCAACGGGTACTTTGGTGGGTAGAACATTTAGTAAATCTCTATTCTCATTAGTAACTCCGTTCTCATTAGCACTACAAATATAAAAAAGAAAAGAAAAAAATAAAAAGAAATGGCAACAGTATTCGTACCTTTAAATCGGTTTCAGTCAGTAGTAACAGGATTGACTGGAGAACCTGATGAAATATATACAACACCCGATGGCGTATCATCGATTGTATTATCTTGTCAAATTACAAATAATAGTTTAATAACTCAACCTGTTACTATATTTGTAACATCTAATAAAGAAATACCCGTACCTCAATTTGGGGCAATATACAGCGGTAGTTCATTTGTAAGTTCTTCTGTATCATTATTAAATTTTAGTGGAAGTTTTGCTAGTGCATCTATATTACTTAATTCAAATAGACAATTTTTGAGAAAAGAAATAGCAGCATACACATCATACCAAAATAATTTATCCGAAACTCCATATACTTTTATATCTGACTATTTTGAACAAAATACTTTAGATGATGTTGATGCAATAAAATATGACATAGCTAATAATACAACAATTAGAACAAATAAAGCAGCAAAAGCTTATTTTGATAAAAATGGTGTATCTGCAATTGATACAACAGAATATTCTGCATCTATATTTGCATTAGATTACCTAAAAGTATTATCAAATCAAATTATAAAAAACCAATCTGTAACTGGTTCTACCGATTCACCATTATTATTTCAAAGTGGAGTTACACAATCCGTATTAAGTGGATTTACAAATGGAACGCAATCGGGAATATCAGCATCTATATATGTTGTAAATTCTTTAGTAGATATAATTAAAAAAACTATTGAAGCTCCTGTATTGGTAGAGCAAGAAGCTGTAAGATTAGTAACAAACGTAACAATACCGCCAGCAGATTCACTTTCACCGGTGGTTTCTGGTAAATTAGTATTAGAAGAAACATATGGTTTTATAGTATCTGGTTCAACTGATTTGACCGTAGTTCTTTCCTTGTTAGAAAGTGCGAATGAATAACAATAATATCATTGATTGATATTTATAAGGGATTCTCTATATTTATAACAAAGCTGGGAAAGTAACGCATGGCAATAAGTAATTTATTAACAGGAAGGGTAAGAGTAGTATCCCCAAAAAATGTAACCGCAGACAGATATCAGTTTCTTGACCCATCTCAAGCGGAGCCGAATTTTGGTGTACCATCATTTTCAGCCTCTCTTTATGATAATCCAGCTATTCTTGTATCAGATAGTGAAGGAAATAGAGGATTTATACAATTTGCACCAACTGCTAAACAAATAGCATCTGGTTCGGCAACTGCATCAATTTCCCCAAATTTAGGATTACAAGTAAATACAAATACATCAATTCAAGGAAATTTATATGTAAGAGATTCTATATATGCGGAGCAATTAATATTATCCTATATTTCATCATCTGTAATATATTCATCCGGTTCAAATAAATTTGGTGATGATATATCCGATGTACAGCAAATAACTGGTTCTCTAAATATTAGTGGAAGTGTTAGAATAACTGGTTCACTTAAAGCACAACAAATAACAGCTTCTATATCTGGTTCATTTACTGGAGATGGTGGTGGTTTATTTAATATTCCTCGTTCGGCATTTAGTGGAGATGCATTTAGAATAGCTAGTGGTAGTGTAACTGCATCGGTAACTCCGGATTATGGTTTCAAAGTTGAATCGGCATTACGTGGTTCTGAATTTACTGGTAGTGTTAGAATAACTGGTAGTATATCAGCATCTTTATTTACTGGAGATGGTGGTGGATTATTTAATTTACCTGCATTAACAGCAACATTAATAGCTAGTGGTTCTACAACGGCATCTATTGCACCAAATACTGGATTTAAAGTTAATACATTTGCACAATTTGATTTTTCAGTATCCGCATCAATGTTTACTGGTAGTGGTAGAGGTTTATTTGATATTCCTAGGTCAGCATTAACACCTGATGCATTAACAGCAACATTAATAGCTAGTGGTAGTGTAACTGCATCAACATCACCTAATTTTGGATTTAAAGTAGAATCAATTAATATTGGTTCACAATTTAGTGGTAGTTTATTTGTAAGTGGTGGATATATTAGAGTTGAAACTGGTTCATTCTTTAGTGGTAGTGGTAAGGGTTTATCCGATATACCTCGTTCAGCACTATCACCCGATGCTTTATTAAGTACTTTAATTACAAGCGGTTCTGTAACAGCATCTGTATCTCCAAATTTTGGATTTATTGTTGTTTCTGTAGATAGTGGTTCTCAATTTACCGGTTCATTATTTGTTAGTGGGGCTAGAGGTATTGAATTAGCATCTGGCTCATCTTATTCAGGTAGTGGTGCTAGATTATTTGATATACCAATTAAAGCATTAAAAGATTTAGACCTTTCAAAAATTGGTAGTGGAAGTGTAACTGCATCCATTAGTCCTGATTATGGACTTAGAGTAAATACATTTTCTACATTTAGTGGAAGTATGATAATATCATCATCTGCTACATATTACGCAACAGAATCATTAAATACTAACTTTAATGTAACTAATGCTAGTACACTTGCATATACATTTGCTGATGCAGCTTTTGGAAATAATCCAACATTAAATTTAGTAAGGGGGTTATCCTATACATTTAATATAAATGCATCAGGTCATCCATTTTATATTAAAACAATAAGTTCAACAGGCACAGGAAATCTTTATAATACTGGAGTAACAAATAATGGAACTGATAATGGAACAATAACATTTGTAGTACCATATGATGCACCAAATACACTTTATTATAATTGCCAATTCCATTTAGCAATGGCGGGCACTATTAATATAGTTGATAGTATCATACAAAGACCGGCTGAATTTAAAATTATAAGTGATACTGAAATTATTGGAACTACAAATATCACAGGTTCGTTAATTGTAGGTAAAGAAGTTGTATTTAAATCAACTGTTACTGCATCAATGTTTAGTGGTAGTGGTAAGGGATTATTTGATATACCTCGTTCTGCATTTACAGGAGATTCAACTAGAATAGCTAGTGGTAGTATAACTGCTTCTGTTGATCCTGATTATGGATTTAGAGTTGAAACTAATAAAACTAATATAAGTGGGTCTGTTGTATATGGTTCTCAATTTACATCATCTGTTGATATAAGTGGAAGCCTTAGAGCAAATATTATTATTTCCAACGAAATCAGTAGTTCTAATATTAGTGGTTCGTTTCAAGGAGATGGTAGTAGATTAACAAATATTATTGTACCACCGCAAGTAGCAACAAAAATTATATCGGGTTCAGTAACGGCATCTGTAGCACCTAATTTGGGATTTGTAGTTACCTCTACTGATTTTGGTTCTACTATTATTGGCGGATTGGGAATTACTGGAAGCTTATTTGTAAGTGGAAATATTTCATTAGGGTCTGGTTCATTTTTTAGTGGTAGTGGTGAAAAATTATTTAATATTCCTAGAACAGCATTAACTCCGGATGCACTATTATCAACATTTATAGCATCTGGTAGTGTAACTGCATCTGTATCTCCTTTATATGGATTTAAAATAGAATCTACTGAAAAGGGTACACAATTTAGTGGAAGCTTGTTTATAAGTGGAGCTGGTGTATTTTTAAATTCGGGTTCATTTAGTGGTAGTGGTAAAAATTTATTTGATATACCGATTTCAGCACTTTCTAATTTAGATACTTCAAAAATATTTAGTGGTAGTGTTACTGCATCGATTTCTCCAAATAAAGGATTTCAAGTCTTTGCAAATACATCAAATTTCTCTGGTTCAATATCTGCATCTGTATTTAGTGGTAGTGGTGCTGGATTATTTGATATTCCTCGTTCTGCATTATCATCGGAAGTATTTAGGATTGTAAGTGGTAGTGTAACCGCATCTGTTTCTCCAAATGATGGATTTAAAGTTGAATCATTAGAAAGTGGCTCTCAATTTACTGGAAGCTTATTTGTAAATTACGGAAATATAAGAGTTGGGACTGGTTCATTTTTTAGTGGCAGTGGTGCTGGTTTAAAAGATATTCCTCGTTCAGCATTAACATTAGATGCATTAATATCTACTGAAATTAAAAGTGGTAGTGTAACTGCTTCTGTATCACCTAATTTTGGATTTAGAGTAATATCAATAGATAGTGGTTCACAATTTAGCGGAAGCTTATTTGTAAGTGGTGGATATATTAGAGTTGAAACTGGTTCGTTTTTTAGTGGTAGCGGTGCTGGATTATCTGATATTCCTGAATCTGCTCTATCATTTAAAATTAATAGAATTGCAAGTGGTTCGGCAACTGCATCTATTAGTCCTGATTATGGACTTAGAGTAAATACATTTTCTACAATTAGTGGAAGTTTTATTGTATCATCATCAGCAAGAGCAATACCTGATTATGAAATAGATAAGGTATTTATTGTTACAAATGATGGTAGTGGTCTATATAATATAAGTAATGCATTAGTAAGTGGTTCAAACCCAACTTTAACTTTAGTTAGAAATCTAAACTATACATTTAATGTAAAAGCAGTAGGACATCCATTCTTAATTAAAACAGTAAATAGTACTGGCCCTAGTAATACATACGATACTTGGGTAACAAATAATGGAGCTGATAATGGAACTATAAATTTTTTAGTTTCTGGTAGTGCACCTAATACACTTTATTATAATTGTCAATTTCACTCATCAATGGCTGGTACTATTAATGTGGTTGATGCATTATATGTTCCTGCTGAAATAAAATTAATTGGAGAAACAAAAGTAATTGGTAATGTTACCGCATCTATGTTTAGTGGTAGCGGTAAAGGTTTGTTTGATATACCTCAATCAGCAATATCTGGGGATACTGTTAGAATTGCTAGTGGTAGTGTAACGGCTTCTGTATCTCCTAATTTTGGATTTAGAGTAGCATCATTTGTAAGTGGTTCTGATTTTAGTGGAAGTATTAGAATAGATTCATCTTCATTCTTATATGCAGTAGGTACTTATTTAAGACAAATTCCTAGAGCAGCATTGACAGAAGATGCATTAGTATCATCAGAAATTAAATCAGGTTCAGTAACCGCATCCGTATCTCCGGATTTTGGATTTAGAGTAACAACTCCATTTACATCTTCAATTGATGAATCTGGTTCGTTTACTACACAAATTGGTTCTAGATTTACTGGTTCAGTTGATATTAGTGGTAGTTTATTTGTAAATGATGTTAGTGGAGCAATTTATATTGGTTCATCTTCATTCATATATGGTACTGGTACTTATTTAAGAAATATTCCTCGTTCAGCATTAACAGAAGATGCACTTATTAGTACTGAAATTAAATCAGGTTCTGTAACAGCATCCGTATCTCCTGTATTTGGATTTAGAGTAATAGCAGCTAATATTTTTAGTGGTTCTAATTTTGGTTCTCAATTCACTGGTTCGGTTGATGTTAGTGGTTCATTAAGAGCATTTAATTTTATAGGAGATGGTTCTCAATTAACAAATGTTCAAGCGACCGCAGCACCATTGATAGCAAGTGGTTCAGCAACGGCATCCGTACAAAGTGGAAATACATTTATAATAACAACTGGAGCAACAGGTTCTGGTTTAGATTATCAAATTGGTACTCTTATAACTGGTAGTGTTGATGTTAGTGGTAGTTTAAAAGCTCAATTTATATTAGGTGATGGTAGATATATTAGTAATGTACAAGCAGCTGCAGCACCTTTCATTGGTAGTGGTTCTGCAACTGCATCGGTTCAAAGTGGAAATTCTTTTGTAGTAACAACTGGAGCAACTGGTTCAGCTATTGGTTCTAGATTTACTGGTTCTATTGATGTAAGTGGTAGTGTTAAAGCATTTTCATTTAGTGGAGATGGTTCTCAATTAACAAACGTACAAGCATCAGCAGCACCATTAATAGCAAGTGGTTCAGCAACTGCATCCGTACAAAGTGGAATACAATTTGTTGTTACAACTAAAGGTACGTTTTCTAGCGTAGGTTCTAATTCTGGTTCTTACTATGGTTCTATATTTACTGGTTCGGTTAATATTAGTGGTTCAATATCAGCATCTCGTTTTGAAGGTGATGGCGGTGGATTGTTCAATATACCTGCATCAGCATTACAAGACCTTCAATTAGATAGAATTCAATCTGGTTCTGGTAAAGCTATAATAAGTCCAAATCAATTAAATGTAAATACAGCTATAACTGCCGCACTTTATATTGGTGATGGTGGTGGATTATTTAATATTCCTGCAAACGCATTACAAGACCTTAAGTTAGATAGAATTCAATCTGGTTCAGCTCAGGGTATAATTTCTCCAAATAAAGGATTTGAGGTAAATACATCTGTTAGAATATTTTCTGGTTCATTAACTGTAAGTGGTTCGGTATTTGTTAGTGGTGGGAATATGGTACTCCAAAGTGGTTCTGCATATGTTGGAGATGGTAGTGGTTTAACAAATATTAGTTTAGCAAATATATCATTTGAAACATTTATATTAAAAAGTGGTTCATTTACTGCATCAATTTCTCCTGATAAAGGATTTATAGTAAACGCATCAGCTAGTATTTGGGGAGATGTATATGTTGGAAATAATCTAAGAGCTAATAAAATAACTGGAAGTACCTCAATATATTCTCCAATAGTAAGTGGAGGTTTATTAGGAACATACGCATATCAGGGAAATGGACCTACGGCAAGTATTGATTATAATATTTTAAGATTTGACCCAACTAGAGGACATTATATTCCACAACCTGAAACATCATTAACTCAAACTGTAGGGTTTAGTAATGTAAGTGATTTGACTGTTATACATAATTTAAATATTTTGTATCCAATAGTTCAGGTATATGCAACTGGTTCGGAAGACCAGATTATGGCTGGTACAATTAAATCGATAGATGCAAATACTATTCAAGTTAAATTTTCTGGATTAACTTCTGGGCATGTTGTAATTGGTAGTGGTGGTTCTTTAATTAGTGGTACAATACAGGGTGATAGAGTTATTGGTTCTGTACTTTCTGCATCATACGCACTCGTTGCAGAAACAGCAAAAAATGTTACCGGATTTGATTCAGCATCATTATCAGCATTGAGTGATATTCAAAATTTAGTTAGAAATTCTCAAACATCGTCAATGGCGGTGTTTAGTGCAGTAAGTTCTTCTTACGCATTAACCGCATCATATGCATTAAACGCAGGAGCTGGTGGTGGTACTGAATTATTTATATACCAAACCAGTTCATTAGTAAAAGCACAAGTAGGAAAAATTCATTTTACTGGTTCTGGTGTTGATGTGACATCATCTGGTTCAAATGGTGTATTGGTAACTATATTAGGTGGTGGGGGCGCATTAGATACAACAAACTTTATACAAAAAACACAAACGGCTTCAATGTTTGTTGGTACTGCATCATTGGCATATACAGCATCTTACGCAATGTTTGCATTATCTTCTGGTAATACTGATACGGCATCTTTTTTACAAATTAATAAAGACCAAACAATAAATGCATCACTTACAATTAGTGGTAGTTTAGGTGTGAGTGGTAGCTTATCAATAAATGCACTTATATCTGGTTCATCCGAAGATGTAGTAGTTTGGAATAGTATAACAAAAAGATTAGAAAAAAGAAATATAGCAGGTGTACAAGGTTCTTCTGGTACAGGAGGTTCTGCTGGTACGGCTGGCTCAGCTGGTTCGACTGGTTCAGCTGGCACATCTGGCACATCGGGAGAAAGTGGTTCATCGGGAACTTCTGGCACAACCGGTTCGGATGGTACATCGGGAACTTCTGGCACAAGTGGTAGTAATGGTTCATCGGGAACTTCTGGCACATCAGGAACAACTGGTTCGGATGGTACATCGGGAACTTCTGGCACAAGCGGCACATCGGGAACTTCTGGCAGTAGTGGAACAAGCGGCACATCAGGAACTTCTGGCACAAGCGGTACATCAGCAACATCTGGCACATCAGGAACTTCTGGAACAAGCGGAAGTAGTGGGTCATCTGGTACAAGCGGCACAAGTGGTTCGACTGGTAGTAGCGGTACTGCTGGTAGTAGTGGAACAAGCGGCTCATCGGGAACAAGTGGTAGTAGTGGCACATCAGGAACTTCTGGGTCAACGGGTAGTAGTGGTACATCGGGAACTTCTGGGTCAACTGGTACAGGTGGTTCATCCGGTACAAGCGGCACCGCAGGAACATCCGGCTCAACGGGTACGGGTGGAAGTAGTGGCTCATCAGGAACTTCTGGCACAAGCGGAAGTAGTGGAGCAGCAGGTTCATCGGGAACTTCTGGTAGTGGTGGTACGTCTGGAAGTGGAGGTTCATCTGGCACATCTGGCTCATCAGGAACTTCTGGCACATCAGGAACTTCTGGTAGTGATGGTATAAGCGGAACTTCAGGAACTTCAGGAAGTAGTGGCACAAGTGGAAGTAGTGGGACGTCTGGCACAACTGGTTCGGCGGGTACATCAGGAACTTCTGGTTCAACGGGGTCATCGGGTACAACTGGTTCAGCTGGTACATCTGGCAGTAGCGGAACTTCTGGAACAAGCGGTAGTAGTGGCACATCAGGAACTTCTGGGACTACTGGAAGCGCCGGAACTTCTGGCACATCGGGTTCAGATGGTTCGTCTGGTACATCCGGCTCATCAGGAACTTCTGGCACATCGGGAACGTCTGGTAGTGGTGGTACAACGGGCTCAGCGGGAACTTCTGGCACAAGCGGTACAAGTGGTAGTGATGGCACATCAGGAACTTCTGGAACAAATGGTAGTGGTGGTAGTAGTGGTACGAGTGGTATTGGTACTAATGGAACATCAGGAACAAGCGGCACATCAGGAACGAGTGGTAGTGATGGAACTTCTGGCACATCAGGAACTAATGGTAGTAATGGAACTTCTGGCACAAATGGTTCAGCAGGAACTTCTGGAGCAAGCGGCTCTAATGGAACTTCTGGCACAAGCGGCTCTAATGGAACTTCTGGAGCAAGCGGCTCTAATGGAACTTCTGGTACATCGGGAACTTCTGGAATAAGTGGTAGTGATGGCACAAGCGGCACGAGCGGTTCAAATGGTACAAGTGGCACATCGGGAAGTAATGGAACTTCTGGTACAAGCGGCACAAGCGGTACGAGCGGTACTAATGGTAGTGCTGGTACAAGCGGCACATCTGGAAGTAATGGTTCATCGGGAACTTCTGGAAGTAATGGCACATCGGGAACAAGCGGTACATCAGGAACTTCTGGCACAAGTGGAATAAATGGTAGTAATGGTACATCGGGAACTTCTGGACTTGATGGAACATATTTTGGAAGTAGTGGAACTTCTGGCACAAGTGGAAGTAGTGGTACATCGGGAGTAAGTGGTACATCAGGAACTTCTGGATTAAACGGAACTTTCTTTGGTAGTAGTGGTACAAGCGGCACAAGCGGAACTTCTGGCACAAGTGGAATAAATGGTAGTGATGGAACTTCAGGAACTTCTGGACAAAATGGTACATCGGGTACTTCTGGAACTTCTGGATTAAACGGAACTTTCTTTGGTAGTAGTGGAACATCTGGAAGTGGTGGCTCATCAGGAACTTCTGGAGCTGGAACTTCTGGAACATCAGGAACAAGCGGCACATCTGGAACATCGGGCTTAAATGGAACTTTCTTTGGAAGTAGTGGTACGAGTGGTGGTGATGGTACTTCTGGAACTAGTGGAGCTGGAACTTCTGGAACATCAGGAACAAGCGGCACATCGGGAACATCTGGATTGGATGGAACTTTCTTTGGTTCATCGGGAACTTCTGGAAGTGATGGCACATCAGGAACTTCTGGAGCTGGTACATCAGGAACTTCTGGTATGGATGGTACATCAGGTACTAGTGGATTAGATGGAACTTTCTTTGGTAGTAGTGGTACATCTGGAGAAAGTGGTTCATCGGGAACTTCTGGAGAAAGTGGTACATCAGGAACTTCTGGAGTGAGTGGCTCATCAGGAACTTCTGGGACATCGGGATTAGATGGTACGTTATTTGGAAGTAGTGGTACTTCGGGAACATCTGGCACATCAGGCTCAGCTGGCACATCAGGAAGTTCTGGCACATCAGGAACTTCTGGATTAGATGGTACGCTATTTGGAAGTAGTGGTACATCTGGCACATCGGGAACTTCTGGAGTAAGTGGTTCATCGGGAACTTCTGGCACAAGCGGCACATCAGGAACTTCTGGATTGAATGGTACAATGTTTGGTTCATCGGGAACTTCTGGCACATCAGGAACTTCTGGAGTAAGTGGCACATCGGGAACTTCTGGTACAAGTGGCACATCGGGAACTTCTGGTTTAAATGGAACAATGTTTGGAAGTAGTGGTACATCAGGAATAAATGGTTCAACTGGTAATGCTGGTGTAGATGGTACTTCTGGAACTTCTGGTACAAACGCTCCGGGCTTTTCATCGGGAACTTCTGGTACTTCTGGAGTTAGTGGCACTGCTGGAACTTCTGGTACAAACGCACCTGGATATTCTTCTGGCACATCGGGAACTTCTGGACAAACAGGCACAAGCGGTATAAATGGGACAAGTGGTACAAACGCTCCGGGCTTTTCTTCTGGAACATCAGGAACGTCTGGGGCCACAGGAACTTCTGGTACATCTGCGCCTGGAATAACTTCTGGTACATCGGGCTCATCTGGATTTGGATTAACTGGAACAACTGATAATGGTATAATAACTTATAACGCAACACCGGTGGGTGCAAATGTTGAAAGTAATTTAATATTTGATGGTACAACTTTATCTGTAGTAGGAAATATTTCATCTACAACATTTAGAGAAACTTATAATAATTTGGGAACTGGTGGAAGTGTAACATTAGACCTTTCAACGGCAAATAATTTCAGAAGACAATTTAATGGTACTGCAACAATATCATTAGTAAACGCACCAGCATCAAATGCATTCGGATTTACTTTTGTGTCTGTAAACGCAGGAGCATATTCTATTACGTGGCCTGTTAGTGTTAAATGGACTGGTGGTATCGCACCTATATTAACATCATCTGGTACGGATGTATTGACATTCTTTACATTTGATAATGGAACTACATATTATGGATTTGTAGTTGGAAAAAATCTTAGTTAATAATTAAAATTTATGAGTATAGCAAGAAAATTAATACCATCAGATTCAGCACAAGCGTTTCCATTTGTTTTTAAAATAACAACAACATCAGTAAACACGGTATTTACTTGTCCTTTAATAGATTATGGTGGATTAACGCCATCTTTATATATAAATTGGGGAGATAGTAGTTCATCACCTTTAATAACTGCATCTAATTCAGTAAATAGAATTCATACTTATGCTAGTGTGGGTACATATATTGTGACAATAAGTGGTTTTATGCCAGGATTTGCAGTAAATAATAATTCAGCAATTAGAAATCTTATAACAGAATTAGTACAATGGGGAACTGTTGGATTACGAAGTGTAAATTTTTATGGTTGTATAAATTTAACAGCAATACCTGGAAGTGCATCATTAAGTGCAGTAGGTGGATATACTGGTTTAGATGAGGTAGCTACATTTTCTAATTTTATGAATGGTACTAGAATAACATCAATACCTTCGGATATATTTAATTATTCACCAAAAGCAACAACATTTAATAGCACATTTGCATCAATATCAACAATAACATCTATACCAACTGGATTATTTGATAATGTTCCTTTAGTAACTTCATTTGCATCTTGTTTCTTTGCATGCCAAGCATTAACAACAGTACCATTAACATTATTTGACCAAAATATAAATGTGACTAGTTTTTCTGGAACGTTTAGAAATTCTAGAGCAATAACTAATGTTTTACAATTTACATATAATACTGCAGTAACAACTTTTACTAATTTATATAATATGAGTTCTACAACAAATGCTTTAACAGGAACTGCTCCTGAATTGTGGAATAGAATACCTACACCAGCAGGAACATCTGCATTTACAAATTGTACTGGATTAACAAATTATGCATCAATACCTATAAACTTTAAATAATATGTACTTAAGAATTATAAACAATACAATTAATTATCCATATACTATTAATGAATTAAGACTAGCATTTCCAAATGTAAGCCTTCCTGAAATTATTAGTGATGAATCTTTAATAGAATGGGATATGCATGTAGTACAACCAACTCCAATTCCGGTTGACCATACAAAAAATATTACGGAAGGAACTCCTACTTTAATTGATGGGGTTTATTATAAAAGCTGGATAAAAACCGATGCTACCGCAAATGAAATTTCTTATAGAGTAGAAAATCAATGGGAAATAATACGAATTCAACGAAATGAATTATTGGCAGAATGCGATTGGACACAATTAGCAGATATTCCATCTGAAACAAAAGTAATTTGGTCTCAATATAGGCAATCTTTAAGAGATATTACATCTCAAACTAATCCATTTAGTATAACTTGGCCTGTGAAACCTTAAAAGGAAAATAGTTTATATTTATACCTATAACAAAAGTATATAGATATAAATGGTAATACATAGTCCAATATTTTCAGGTTCAATTACACAAGCTTCAAATGCGTACGCAAATTTAAGTGGTTCATTTACTGGGTCCTTTACTGGTTCGTTTAAGGGTACTATTGATGTGTCACAAGCTGCATTTGATTATTTGAATGTAAATCAAAAATTATCTATTACTGGTTCTCAAATAATAACAGGCTCTATATATTTAACGCAAGGTGGATATTTAGTAGACGGTGTAAACGTATTAGATTCGGCAATAGCATTTGCGATAGCATTAGGATAAAAAAATAAAATAAAATGGCAAATACATTTAAAAATAGTATAACAAGTTCAATAGGTACATCTGGTGTTAAAGTTTATGAAACACCAGCAGGAACAGCAGCAACAGTAATTGGTGTAAACGTAGCAAATACAGCAACACAAAATATTTCTGTAAGTGTAATGCTTAGAGATAATGGTGGAAATAAATGTGTATTTTTAGTAAAAAATGCTTTGATTGTACAGGGTAGTTCAAATGTTATGGTAGGCGGAGACCAAAAGGTTGTATTGGAAGCAACAGACTTTATATCAGTTACATCATCATTGGCAGCTTCGGCAGATGTAATTGTTTCGGTATTAGAATTGACATAATAAAAAGATATATTAAATGGCGTTTAACGGTAATAATCCAAATGGTTTAAATCAGACTAGTGTAAATAGTATATCACTTTTTGTAAGTGGTTCTTCTATTTTAAATGCCTCATCTGAATCTGTAAGTGTTGTAGGAAATTTTACTTCATCTGCAGTACAAACAAATATAATTGGAGTAACTAGTGGTTCTTCATTACAAATAAAAGCAAATACACAAATTAGTGGCTCGGCTAATATTTCATCATCAATATCAGCATCTTTATTTAAAGGTGATGGTAGTGGATTATTTAATATAAACGCAGCATCTATTGGTGATTTAGATAGATTAAAATCGGGTTCAGCAACAGCAATAATTTCTCCAAATAGGGGATTGGAAATAAATAATTCAGTAACTATAAGAGATTATCTTATTGTAACTGGTAGTGGTATTTTTAAAGGTGATATAAATGTAGCTGGAAAAATAAATACATTAGAATTATTTACAACATATATTTCATCATCTATAATATACGCAAGTGGTTCATCAAAGTTTGGTGATGCACAAAATGATAAGCAAGAATTTACTGGTAGTGTAGGAATTACTGGTTCATTATCATTCGGAGTAGGTTCTTTATCACCCGATTTATCAAATGATGTATTAGTTTATAATTCTACAACTGGTAAAATTGGTTTTAAAACAGCAGCAGCAACGTCTGGTACATCAGGAACTTCTGGCACATCGGGAACAACTGGTTCAGCCGGCACATCGGGAACTTCTGGAACTTCTGGAACAAGCGGTAGTAGTGGCACATCAGGAACTTCTGGAAGTAGTGGTACATCCGGCTCTACTGGCAGTGCTGGTACATCGGGAACTTCTGGTTCAACAGGTTCATCGGGTACAACTGGGTCAGCTGGAACATCTGGAAGTAGCGGGACTAGTGGAACAAGCGGAAGTAGCGGGACTAGTGGAAGTTCTGGCACATCAGGAACATCTGGCACAAGCGGTTCAACAGGTTCATCTGGCACAACGGGTTCAGCAGGAACTTCTGGTAGTGGTGGTACAACGGGCTCAGCTGGAACTTCTGGCACAAGCGGTAGTAGTGGCACATCGGGAACTTCTGGGTCAGCAGGTACTTCTGGGTCAGCAGGTACTTCTGGCACAAATGCATCAGCAGGTACATCTGGTATAAGTGGTACTGGTGGTTCATCAGGAATTTCAGGAACAAGTGGCTCATCGGGAACTTCTGGAACAAGCGGTAGTGCTGGTAGTGGTGGTATAACTGGAGGTGGTGGTACAAATGGAACATCGGGAACAAGTGGCACATCAGGAACTTCTGGTAGTGCAGGTACATCGGGAAGTAGTGGTTCATCAGGAAGTAGTGGTTCATCTGGTATAAGTGGAGCAGGTGGAGGAAGTGGTACCTCGGGAACAAGTGGTAGTGGTGGCTCATCGGGAACAAGTGGTAGTGGTGGCTCATCGGGAACGTCTGGTACATCAGGAATAAGTGGAGTACAAGGTTCATCCGGTTCGGCTGGTACATCTGGCACATCGGGAAGTACTGGAGCTGGATATGGTAATGTAACATCAACTACATCAGCAACACCGGCATCAACTGGAACAATAACATTAACAACAAATCAGCAAGGTGCATTTATAACTGGAGTTAGAGTAAGAGCTGTAAATACTGTTTCAAACTATTTTGAAGGAACTGTAACTATCACAGGTGGTACATCATTTGCCATAGCAGCTGATTATAATTTAGGTACAACAACTGCATCATCTTGGACAATTAGTATAGCGGGATTAAGAGGAACTTCTGGTTCTGCTGGCTCATCTGGCACAAGCGGTACGTCAGGAACTTCTGGAATAAGTGGAGTACAAGGTTCATCAGGAACTTCTGGGACTAGTGGCTCATCAGGAACTTCTGGAGCAAGTGGTAGTAGTGGAACATCTGGAGCAAGTGGCTCATCAGGAACTTCTGGGACTAGTGGCTCATCAGGAACTTCTGGTGTAAGCGGTAGTAGTGGTACATCCGGAGTAAGCGGTTCAGCTGGAAGTAGTGGTACGAGTGGAAGTAGTGGCACGAGTGGAAGTGGTGGCACATCTGGCACGAGCGGTAGTAGTGGAACATCGGGAACTTCTGGTAGTGGTGGCACAAGTGGCTCATCAGGAACTTCTGGAGCAAGTGGCTCATCAGGAACTTCTGGTACAAGCGGTTCATCAGGAACTTCTGGCACAAGTGGTAGTGGTGGAACGGCAGGTTCTTCTGGCACATCAGGAAGTAGTGGTACAAGTGGCACATCAGGTACACATGGCTCAT
>Ga0114966_10002720_pt1 | contig 15714 bp, 14 predicted proteins | sample M_130207_XF_Meta_FD_87029 | JGI IMG/M metagenome (GOLD analysis project Ga0114966, IMG submission 87029) | Freshwater microbial communities from Lake Montjoie, Canada to study carbon cycling - M_130207_XF_MetaG | ecosystem: Environmental > Aquatic > Freshwater > Lake | place: Lake Montjoie... | reverse complement strand
GTCAATATGTCAATATGTCAATATAAAAAATAAATATTATTATAAGATATGAGTGATATTATACATAAAATTTTATATATAGATGATATATTTAGATATTTTACAGAATTTCTAAGTTTTGATGATAAAATTGTAATGAGCAAACTTATAAATAAAAAATTAGTTAAAAATATCGATATTTTTAATAAAAAGATAAATCAAAAAAATTTAAGTGAACTGTATTATATATGCGGCGAATGTTCTTATAATTTAGTGAATGATATGTATTATACTTTATATTATAAATACAAAGATTTTTTGCATGATGACGATAAAAATGAAATTGAGTTTATATATAATAATTGTTACTGCATTGCTGTAAAAGCTTTTTTAGAGATTATGGATAGTCAAAATATTATTTTAAATATTACGAATGATGAATGTATTTATCATTTAGAATTAGATCAAAATATATATTTTACCATATATGATAAAATGCAAAGTATATATGAAAATGGAATAGACAATAATTTATTAGATGTATTTTGTGAAAAATGTGCTAATTTCGGTCATTGTTCATTATCTAATAAGTGTATTTTATATAACAAAGTATATGCAAAAAAAGAACTTAAATATAATACAATAGAACTTATTGATGATATTATAAATGATGTTTATAATATAATAAAAAGGAAAAAAATAATGGAAAAAAAGAATAAATATTTATGTAAATTATGTAAAATATATTTTTATAAAAGAAAATGTGAAAATAAATTATGTGGAAGGTGTTGTAATTGTAGTAAACATTCAATAAAAAAATTGAAAATATAAATTATTATTAAAATTAGTAGTATAAAATAATACTAAATAGTTATATGTATAATGAAAAGATATTATTTCGATGGGACAGATTTAGATAAAAACTATGCAACTTTATGGAATGGTTTTTTAGAATATAATTCAAACACTCATATTATTGATAATACAAATAAAGCATTAGATGATTTAATTACAAGTATATGTGATATAAATTTTTATATAAGTTTATTCAATTCAAAAATATATATTAGTTTATGTCAAGATTCAAAATATTATTATTATCAATTTGAAAAAGATATTAAATTAATGATTGATAAAATAGAAAATCAATTTAATATTAAAATAGATAATGGAGAATTTAATGCAACAGAATTAAAACATCAAGGTAATCAATATAAATATTCTATATCAAAGGATATAGATTCTAAAATTATTTTAAAAAAAAAAGTATTAAGTTGGAAGATTAAAAGATCATTATGTAAAGATTTAGATAATCTTAAAATTATATGAGTGAGGTGAGGAAACCTAGGTTTCCTACACATACCTTCCTAGTGGTGAGGAAACATAGGTTTCCTACACATACCTTCCTAGTGGTGAGGAAACCTAGGTTTCCTACCAATGCTGTAAACTTAAGCTTTTATTACCATAATAGTAAGGATTTATAAAATATATTATTAAAATAATGTTTATGTAATATTTTTAATTTTAAAATATTAAGTATTTTAAAATTAAATTATTTTGGTTTTAATAATTATTTAAAAATATGTTTTATCTTCATTAAGGATGTGAATCCTTAAGTTTACAGCATTGGTTTCCTACACATACCTATGACAGTGAGAAAACATTTTCCATTATTTTTCAAACATATATATTTTTTCAGATGTTTTATTTTCTATTCCAAATAAAAAATTATATATTTTTTCACTGACTTTATCTCCAACTCTTCTATTATTATTTCCATATTTTTCGTTTGATAATAGTTGTATTATTTTACTTTTGTCATTATTTGTTATTTCTTTTATATTTAATATAAAATTTTCCATATTTTTATATTTATTCACATAAACATTTGCCATAGAAGACGATACACCAGGTATCTGTGATAACATATTTCTAAAACATATATTTACAGTTAAATTTTCTTTTTTCGATGTTTTACAGTTAAATTCATTATTAAAAGTTTTATTTTCACCATGAATTATTTCTTTTTTTAATTCTTCATAATATTTTGGTATGTTTAGAATTATATTTTCAATAAATTCTATACTTTCTTCTTTATTTTTACTAATATATATATGAATATTATCACGAATCAATGTATTAATAATAATACTATTGAATGTTTTAATAGGTAATGAAAAATCATTTAAGTCGGTGCCTTCAATTAATATTATTTTACGAACATCTTTCTTTAATGAATGTAATAATCTTTCTTTTTGTTCTTTATATCTACCATCTTTTAAAGATGAACTTAGATCTGATAATGTTTTTCTTTCAATAATAATCATTATATCTTTTGTAGTTAAATCTAAAAATTGTATATCTCCAATATCTAAATTTTCTAAAACCATATTATAGCCTTTTTCTTCTAATATTTTAATTAATTCTTTTTCACGATTATCAAATTTTATAATATAATCCATATATGAATAATATATGTAAAAAACTTTATATACTTTTTTAAATAAAAATTTCTACTAATATATATTTATAGTGAGGAAACTTATGTTGTCCTTACAGGTAGGTATAGGAAATCTATGTTCCTCACTATTTTATATAAAAATAATTAAAATTGACAATATTTAAAATAATAATATATTATATATAATATCCATATTATGGACTCATATAAAAAACATATTGAAAAAATTGTAAATGATTCAAGTGATTCAAATGATTCAGAATCTTCTATAAGTTTGAATGAAAATAAAATAGAAAAAAAAATTTATCCTGTTTATAATGAAAATAATTTCTATATTACTAAAGAAATTATTCAATCTATTTTACAAAAAGGTAATATTAATCGAGAAATTAATGATTTAAGTATATGGCAACAAGCATTTATTCATAAATCATATTGTAAAAATAATGATTTTAAAAAAAATGAAAAATTTTATGGTTCTATTGATAGTATAAATATTGATGATCATAAACATATACTTCCATTACAAAATGATTCCAATGAAGTACTTGAATGGTTAGGAGATGGTGTTATTCAATCTGTTGTAGCAATATATCTTGTGAAAAGATATAAAAATCAAAGAGAAGGATTTTTAACAAAGATCAGAAGTAAATTGGTTAAAACGGAATCATTATCAAAACTTGCATTATACTTAGATTTTGACAAATATTTAATCATTTCAAAACATATTGAAATTATTTGTAGTGGTCGAAAAAATTCAAGAATTTTAGAAGATTGTTTTGAAGCATTTATTGGTGCAATGATGACAGTTTTTGGTGCCACAAATGAATCAGAAGGATTTAATATTTGTAATACATTTATTATAAATATTATTCAACAAAAAATTGATATTACATTACTTATTATTAATGATGATAATTTTAAAGATCAATTAATGAGATTTTATCAAAAAAAATATAATGGAAAATTTCCAATTTATGAACAAAAAACATTAATTACATCTACAAATGAAAATGGTATAATAAATAAAAAATTTCATATGTTTGTTAGAGATAATAATAATCATATTATAGGAGAAGGAATAGCACGTTCTAAAAAAGAAGCAGAACAAAAAGCAGCAAAAGCAGCATTAATGCATTTTGGTATATCAAATGGTTATTAAATTATATATATTTTCTATAATAGGACATAAAAATAAATATTTTTCTATTATATAGTTATGGAAAAAAATAGTAATTTATTCATAAATGATTATAAAACAAAAATGATAGATTTTCTTCCAAAAATAGGTGGATCATTTATCATTTTTATTATATTTTATATTATAGCAATAATTTCAAAAAAGCATATCATAAGTAAAATTGAAAATAATTATGTAGAAAAAAATAAAAATATAAAAAATAAATTATTATATGAATTTTTATCAAAAATTATATATTATTTAATAATTGTTATAGGAATTTTCTTTGCATTATCTAATTTAGGTATAAATCTGAACACATTATTTATTATATTTGGTAGTGCTGGTATAGCAGTTGCATTATCTATACAAAGTAGTTTTAGTCAAATTGTTTCAGGTATCATTATTATTGTTTTTAGTTATTTTAAAATTGGTGATTTAATTCAAATAAATAATACAATGGCTTTTGTGGAAGATTTTAATTTAATTAATACTACAGTATATGATATAAGAGGTGTAAAAACAATTATACCAAATAATACAATTACAAATAGTAATTTTACAAATTATTGTTATAAAGATAAAATATATTTACATTTTAATGTTACATTATCAAATAATAATTCTATAAATTATGATAAATTATTAGTTGATATAAAAGATGCATTAATAAGAGAGTGTCAATATGTAGATGATATAAATAATGTTTTTATACTTATTTCCAGTACATCTTCATATGGAACAGAACTATTAATAAGATTTCTAATAAAAAATAGTGATTATTATCCAGCATTATATAGATCACAATTTATAGTTCGAAAATTATTAAATGATGATAATATATTGTTATTAGATAATAGTTATTTATCATCATCCTTTAAATATTCCTAGGAGTGAGGAAACCTAGGTTTCCTACACATACCTTCCTAGTAAGGAAAACATATGTTTATTATATATACCTGTGAGGGTGAGGGTGAGGAAACCTAGGTTTCCTACACATACCATCCTAGTAAGGAAAACATATGTTTATTATATATACCTGTGAGGGTGAGGAAACCTAGGTTTCCTACACATACCTTCCTATTTTTTTTATAAATAATTATCTTTAATCAATATAATTTTTATATTTTTAATAAAAAAACATATATTTTAGTAGAAATTTTTATTTGGAAGAGTATATATAAAGTATGTTATATTTTGTTAAAATATGTATTTCAATATTTTTTTTAATTGTATTTTATATAATAGCTTTATTATTTAAAAAAAATACAAAAAAATCCATGGATAACAAAGATAATACTCAAGATAAAATATTATATAATTTATTATTTGAATTTATATATTATTTAATAATAATTATTGGAATAATAATTACATTATATAATATTGGTATTGATATTAGTTCATTATATATTATTTTAGGAAGTGTTAGTATACTATTTGCTTTTGCACTTCATTCAATACTGGATAAAATAATACCAGGAATAAAAATTATAATATTTGATTATTTTAATAATAATGATTTTATTCAAGATGGTAAAAAAAGAAAACATATTCATGATTTTAATTTATTTAATACAAAAATATTAGATAATTATGATGTGGAAACAATAATACCAAATAATTTGATAACAAATAATTTTTTTATAAATTTATCTGCACAAGAAAATATATATGCAGATAGTAATATAAAAATTTCAAGTAATAATAATATAGATTATGATAATTTATTAATGAAACTAAAAAAAGCATTAATAGATAAATGTGAATATGTAGTAGATAAAAACAAAGTTTTTATTTATATTTCAGACATATCTTCTTATGGAACCGAAATATTAATGAGATTTTTAATATATAATCAAAACTATAATCATGCAATATATTCTTCTCAACTAATTGCTAGACAAGTTTTAAATGATCATAATATACTATTATTAGATAATAGTTATTTATAAACTTTTTTCATAAATATTATTTTCATTGCAAATATATTTTTCATATCCATTTATAACATTATTTATATAAAGTATATTATCTTCAATAAAAAAATGTGAAAAATATTTTATATTACTTAATTTATATATTTCTAATTTATTTTTATTCATATAATATTTTTCAATCATATTATTATTTTGAATATGAATAATATTATCACTGTTTAATATATTTTCAAAAGATAATAATATATCAATAAATAAATTTTTATTCTTTAATATTTCTATATCATAAAAATAATGTTTATAAAATAATATTGGTACTGAATAATCATAATTTAAAACATTTGAATGATTAAAATGTAAATGATCATCAATCAGTTTTTGAGAATATATTAAATATTTATTCGGATTTTTAAATTTTGATAATATTTCTGTAAATTCAATTAATTCATGTTTCCATCCATAATTATCATAATTTTCAATTCTCATAAAACATATAATATTATTTTTATCATTTAATATATTATATAATCGTTCAAAGCGTTTTTTAAATTTCATTTTTACTTCATTTATTTTTTCATCTTTAATTATATCTACTTTACATGGTAATTCATCAATATCTTTTTTTAAATCTTTTAATTTAAAAAAATGTACAATATACATATTTTCTTCAGATACAGATAATTCATCATTATTATATACTTCCAATATTTCTTTTAAGTTTAAATGATAAGTATGTGTTTCGTATAATATTTTTAATATATTTGTAATTTTAGGAAGGTGAGGACTTGAATTAAAATCAAATGGCAATGATTCACTTATTTCACGATTTGTTTCACGTATAAGCATTTTTGGATAACAAAAAGAACCTAATGAAATATAAAAAATTTTCATATATATATATACTCTTCTAAATAAAAATTTTTACTAAATATATTTTTATTTGAAAGAGTATATATTTATAAAAAATGCTTAAAATAGTATGGTATGTGTAGAAAACCTAGGTTTTCTTCACTTAAAAAAAATTGATAGTAAAAAAACTTTAGATATTTTTTTCTATTATTATTTTTAAATATATATATTTAGGTATGTCATCCATTTCAATACACACTAGCTATTCTGAACTTTTGCGTTTATTGTATGAAAAAAAATTTTTAAAAGTACATCCTATGGGACGTCTTTCTGATAGAAGCCTTAAAGTGTATGTTCGATATGATGATCTTCGGATTGAAAGTTATATTACTGTTCATTCTGGTGATGATCCTGAGTATGAAAAAGGCAGTATTAGTATTAAGGTATTTGAATATGGTAAAGACTATTATCGCTTATCGGATCATATTCATCCACTGTATGCAATATATGCAGTTGGTGATAGTACTGAGAATAGACTTAAGTCAAAAATGACTCAATTATCACCTGAAGCACTAAAAAAATATTACTTCATAGTAATAAGCCTAGTAGAAGGAAAAGTCTATGAAGATAGCGATATGCTTGGTCGAGACTTCCTAAAGTATCTTTTTAACTCTTCCAATGAAACCTAGTTTTCTTAACTATATTTTGGATAACTCTTTCGTATCTATCTGTTTTATAAAAAAATTAGTAGAATAAAATTAAAATTTTATAGAGTCTAATATTTAAATATTTATAATTATTATATATGTCATTAAAAAAGAAATTAGACATTTCAAATAAAATAACAAATTTTATAAATAAAAATGACGTCATTGAACCATTAAATTGGGTTCTTCCAAATAGAAAAGAATTTGTAAGTTGGGTAAGTGAAACTTTTGTAAAATATAGAGCAGATGGTAAAATGCATCCATCTACACAAAAATTTACTCCATTTAAGTATCAGAAATTATTACGAGATTATATGCAAAATAATTCACCATATCGAGGTATTCTTCTATATCATGGATTAGGATCCGGTAAAACATGTAGTGCAATAACAATTTCAGAAAATTTAAAAACAGAGAGAAATATTGTAGTAATGTTACCAGCATCCTTAAGAACAAATTTTATAGAAGATGGTTTAATGTTTTGCGGTGCTTCTAAATATAAAGATAATCCAGAATCATATAAAGAAAAATATTCTTTTATATCCTATAATGCAAATAATACGACAGCACAAATTAAGAAAATAGGTAGTTTAGATAATAAAGTAATCATTATTGAAGAAGTGCATAATTTAATATCAAAAATAATGAGTGGAATAAATGGAACAAGTAAACAAGGATTAGAAATTTATAATTTTTTAATGAATGCGCAAAATGCAAAAATTGTTGCACTTAGTGGAACACCATTAATAAATGATCCATTTGAAGTTGCAATATTATTTAATATTTTAAGAGGATATATTGAATTAACATATTTTAGAATATTAAAAGTTCCAGGTATTTACGGAGACGATTGGAAGTTAGGTGATTTAGAAGAAGAATTAATGAGTAATAATTTAATAGATTATTTAGAAATAAATAAAATAAATAAATCCATTGAATTTCATATTAAAGTAAAAAGTTATTCAGATAGATATCGAGAAGTATTAGAATTTATTGAAGAAAAATGTTCCGAAAAAGGATTAATCGTTAAATTTTTAGAAGTTAAAAAGAATTCATTATTTTCAATAGAAGAAGATGGTGAAATATTTAAAAATTATTTTGTAAAAGAAGATTATGATAAGGGTGATAGACTTAAAAATGAAAATGTATTTAAAAGAAGAATATTAGGATTAGTATCATATTATAAATCATTGAATGATAATTATCCAACCGTTATCCATAAAGATTATTATCGTATTGAAATGAGTAATTATCAATTTCAAATATATGAAATATTAAGAGCAAAAGAAAGATTAACGGAAAGAGGATCAAGTAAATCAAAAAAAAGTAAAAATATTAAAAGTACGTTTAGAGTATTTTCAAGACAAGCAAGTAACTTTGTTTTTCCGGAAGAAATAAATAGACCATATCCAGATCCATCTTTTGTAGTATCTATTAAAAATACAAAAAAAATAGAAGATGTTGCATATATTAATAAACTTATTTCAATGGAAGATAAAGTAAATACAAATGGTAAATTAAATATTGATTATAAAAATCGGATTAGTAATGCAATATCTAAAATGGTAGAAGATGGCAATTTATATTTTAGACCTGGGCCAAACGGATTAGATAAATTATCTCCTAAAATGAAATTAATGTTAGAAAATATTCAAAAATCACATGGATTAATATTTGTTTATTCCAATTTTAGAACATTAGAAGGTATTGAATTATTTTCAAAAGTATTAGACTTTAATGGCTATAGTAAATATGGTGTGGATGATAATAATGAAAAATATGCAATATATTCTGGTTTAGAAGATGAAAAAGAAAAGAAAGATGTATTAAAAATATTTACAAGTGTAGAGAATAAACATGGAAAATTTTTAAAAATAATATTAGCAACTTCTGCAGGTGCAGAAGGATTAGATCTTAAAAATATTCGTCAAATTCATTTAATGGAACCATATTGGAATCAAATGAGAATAGAACAAGTAATAGGAAGAGGTGTGCGAAGAAACTCTCATATTCATTTACCTGCAAATGAACGTAATGTGGAAATTTTTAGATATTTTAGCGTATATTCTAAAAACAATGTTCCTCTTGCAAAAGATAAACTTACTACAGATGAACATATTGAACAAATATCTTTAAAAAAACAGCTAATTATAAACGAATTAATACAAATATTAAAAGAATGTGCTTTTGATTGTTTATTAAATGCAAATGATATTAAAGGGGAATATAATTGTTTTAGTTTTGGTGCAGATGCAAGTGGATTTTCATATTATCCAGATATTTCTAAAGATATTATTGAATCATATGCAATTCAAAATAAAAAGATAGTTAAAAAAGTGATGACACGTGTTGTTTATTATAATAAATTAATGTATTTATTTTATACTAAAAATAAAAAAACACTATTTTATTTATATCATGATGATAATAAAACACCTGTAGATATTGATATTACCAAAGCAAAAGCTTTATTTGTAAATAAAGAGACAAATGAAGTTTTTAATACATCGGATGTTTCATCTGGAAATCCAATAAAAATTGGAATAATTAATCAAAAGAATGAATTAAAAAAAATAAATTAAAATATTATATTTTTTATCTTAAATATATAATAAATAATGAGTAATAGACCATATAATGTATATTATAATAATTTGACAGGACGTGTTGTAATACAAAAGAATGATCGTTATATTTCTCCTCCTAAAAAAAATAGGTGTAACGATACTTTTCAAAAAAAAATGGATGAATTATCAAAATCAATAAATAGTACAGATAATATTAATATTTATAAAAATAATAATATATTAAATTTAAAATCCTATTCTTCTGAATCTACAGAAAATAATCAGAATGAAAATATTATTGGAAAACCTATACATAGCAACCCAATACATAGCAATCCTATACATAGCAACCCAATACATAGCAATCCTATACATAGTAACCCTATACATAGCAACCCTATACATAGTAACCCTATACATAGTAACCCTATACATAGTAACCCAATACATAGCAACCCTATACATAGTAACCCAATACATAGCAATCCTATACATAGTAACCCAATACATAGCAACCCTATGCAAAATAAATATAGCGATGATGTTTTAAATAAACCTATGCAAAATAAATATAGCGATGATGTTTTAAATAAACCTATGCAAAATAAATATAGCGATGATGTTATAAACAAACCTATGCAAAATAAATTTAAAAAGATTAATTCTAATTATTATATAGATAGTGAACATATTTTATATGAAGATATTCCAAATAAAGCATTACAAAATAATTCTATAAGTATAGATAGAGAACATATCTTCAATGAACCATTACAAAATAATTCTATAAGTATAGATAAAGAACATATCTTCAATGAACCATTACAAAATAATTCTATAAGTATAGATAAAGAACATATCTTAAATGAACCATTACAAAATAATTCGATAGATAGTAATGAAAAAAAAAATTTGATATATGGAATAAAAAAAACAATTTTATCTGATTTTAATTATTTATATCAATCATCAAATAGTAATGATTTTAAAATAACTATAAATAAAAATTATAATAAAAATATTTTTATATATGATTCTTTTTATTTATTTCCAAATATTTCAGAAATAAATACAAAAACAGAAACAAATATAATTAATGAAAAGAAGATTGAAATGTTTAATAATAAAAATGATATTCACGATATTCAATATTTTCCCATTGATTTTGTACCATGTGGTGTAAATATTCCTTTAAAATCACCAAATAAATATTTTCATAAAATAATCATTAAAAATATTTTTTGGAATATTTTTCAAACTATTCCTTCAAATAATTATGAATCAGATGAACTTTTATGTATTGTACCAAATAAAAATGATTTTATATATAAAAAAATTAATATTCAAATAAATTTTGAATTACATTCACAAATATCAAAAAATATATCTAAAAAATATAATGATAAAATTCTACCCTATAAAAATGATAAAATAAAATATTCTACACCTGCAAATTCATGTTTATATAAAGTATTAGATATTCATATTAATAAATTAAATGGTTCCTATTTTGAAGATTTAGAAATTGAATTATTTAAAGAATTATGTATAGACTGTGCACTATTATGTTTAAGAATTTCTATTCCAAGTGAATCAATGGATATTTTAAAAGGGTATGATAAAAATAATAATTTATTATGTGGAAATATTCCATTTTCTCAATTTATAATAAATTTTGATTATGAATTAATTTGAAATTTTTATTTTATTCTCGATTGTATCTATTTTCTATTTTTATAATTTTACTTACATCATTTAATGTTTTATTAAATAAATCTAATTCATCTTCAATAATATTTTTATATTTATATTCAAAAGATACTTTCGTAAAAGAGTTATTACAATATATAATAATAGGTTTCATTTTTGGTTCTAATGTATTGTCTATATATTGCGCATGTTCTGTATTATATCCATCTTCATCTTCATCTAAGGATGAAATAAAAAAGTAATATCCTCTTTCGTGTTCTAAACTAATATATGAAAATATTTTATCATTATGATTATATATATGTAAATCCTTATCAATATAATAATCACAACCCATATTTAGTCTATTTATAGGAGTAATTTTTGTATTTATTTTTGTATTCATCATAGTAAATGAATTGCATAAATTTATAAAAAAAATAAATAACATATAATTTAGAAGGATCATTTTATTTTATAATATTTAGTATCTCTTTATATAGTGAGGAAACCTTTTTATTTTTTATCAATAAATTTATTTCCTCTACTATTTATTATTTCATCTGTATATTCTGGTTCAAAGAATTTTTTTAATTCTTTTATTATATTATGTGTATTTGCAAAACCACATGTAAAAACATCCACAGCAATAAAATTATTCTCTGGCCATGTATGAATACTTAAATGCGATTCTGCTAATAAATATAATGATGTAAAAGCTCCATTATTATCAAAATGATGAATTGTTTTACTCAATAATGTTGCTCCATTATTTTGAATTATTATTTCAATAAAATTATCAAATAAATTATAATTTTTTTTTGATACTTTATCAAATATATGATTATTTATATTATACATATCTAATATAATATGTGTTCCTTTAATATTTGTTCCTTTAATCATTATATAATAAATACTTTATTATATATAATTTTAAATACTCATTTATAAATTTAAGTTATATTCAATATCTTTAATAATCATATTTAATATATGATTTAGATTATTTTTCAAATTATTTTTAAATATTAAATGTAATTGCGTAATTATATTATTATCTAAGATAACCATTGGATTATTTTTATAAATAATACGTATATCATTAAATAAATTTTTTTTAATATTAAATTTTAAAATTATTTCATTTTTATTATTTAATTTATATTTTTTTTCTAAATATTTTGTAATTGCATCATATATACGATATATATATTTAGATGATTTTAGAATAAACATATTTTTATCTTTTTCAATATATTCAATATATCTATATATATCTATAAAATTTTCAATCATTGAATGAATATAATATTCATCATGCATATAAAAATCTCCTAATTCTTGAATATATCCTAAAACGTGATATATTGTACCAATACAAAAATATGTTTCATTTCCATAAAAATTACTAACTGTTATTGATTCAATTAAATTAATTAATAAAACATTTTTATTAAATTTATTATTTTTATTATTTTTATTATTTTTATATATTTTTTGATTTTTATATATTTTTTGATTTTGATCTATTATGTTAAGTTTTTCAACATATAATTCATCCAATTTTTTTCTATATAAATTATCTGTTATATTCTCTGCATATAGCTTTATTTTTTCATTATTTAGATTGTTATATTTTGTAAATATATTATCATTTAATTTATTTAAATTATTTTTATCATTAATATATTTATCATTAATATATTTTAATATAATAAGTTTAAGATTACTTAAATCTATTTTATAACTATCTTGATATAAGTAAATTTTTATAATTAACCAACTTATTTGTTCCTTAAAAATATTATTTTTTATAGAATTATTAAATATTTTATTTTTATTTATATTCGTATTCATTATAGGAGGCAAATAAAATATATTATTATCATGTTTTACTAATTTATTATATAATAAATCTAAATTCTTATTATAATTTAATTCCTTATTTATTATTACAAAAAAACAATGTCCATAAAAATTAGTATCAAAAATTTCACTAGATGTATCATTCCAAAAATTATAAAAAAAATTATTAAAGTTTGATACAATTTCAGTAGAATATAAAAAACTAGATACATTTACATCATAATTACTTGTAAGTGCTATACTTCCAATTGAATTTATTTTACAATATTTATTATAAGTTGTATTTTTACGTGAAACATTATTACATGATAATGCATAATATTTTACTATTAAATCTTTTAATGTATCTACATATTTCTTTCTTAATATATTTGCAAATTCTAATAAAACTATATTTTTTGTATCAATAATATTTTTCCATGTAAATAATATATTAGTGTTATTATATTTTATATTATATTTTATATAATATTGATTATTATATTTATTTATATTATTTTTTTCTAAAGATGAATGTGTTTCTTTATTTAATAAGTCATATTCACTTCTAAAATTACTATTATTATTTTTAGAAGACATAATATAATTATTATAATTATTTTTATTTTCTTTTCATCCAGTAATTTTAAATTATATATTCTTTTCCGAATGTTAATCTTCATATGGTTTGGTTTTAGTAAAGTTCATAAAAGCATATTACTTATAGTCATTGCAAAATAAAATTCTATTAAAATTATTTTTAAAATTAATTGTAAAAATTTGGTAGAATTATATAGTATTTTAAATAAAAATTTACATTAAAATATATCTCTTTATAGAAAAATATTTAAAAATAGGAAGGTATGTGTAAGAAACCAATGCTGTAAACTTAAGGATTCGCCTCCTTAATGGAGATAAAACATATTTTTAGATATATATAATATTTTATGTTGACTAATTATTAAAACCAAAATAATTTAATATTGTAAAAATTTGGTAGAATTATATAGTATTTTAAATAAAAATTTACATTAAAATATATCTCTTTATAGAAAAATATTTAAAAATGGGAAGGTATGTGTAGGAAACCTAGGTTTCCTCACTTTTAGTAAAGTTCATAAAAGCATATTACTTATAGTTATTGCAAAATATTATTTAATTTTAAAATTATTTTTAAAAATAATTGTAAAAATTTAATAGAATTATATAGTATTTTAAATAAAAATTTACACTAAAATATATCTCTTTATAAAAAAATGCTTAAAAATAGGAAGGTATGTGTAGGAAACCTAGGTTTCCTCACTTTACTCACTTTCCTCACTTTCCTCACTTTAATGAGGAGGCATCATACCCCAAAAATTCTTTGGCATAACATTTTTTTTAGGATATGCAGAATCTAATAATATTTGATATTGAGTTCTAACCATATCACAATCTGTTTTATAAAATAATGGACCTTTACTCCAATTTCTTTGAACAGGCCAAGTTAATGTCCGGAATGGTATTCCTTCACCCAAATTAATACTTTTTGTTTCACCAATATTATTATTATCTTTATCAACAATTGTTAATTTTACATGAGGTTCAACATAAATTGTACCCATATTTATATAATAACTATTTGGATATCGAATGGAAAAAGTAAATTCACCATTTATTAATTGAACAACACCTCTATTTGGTGTATTATCATAAGCAATATCTTCACTTGGATATGGAAGTCCACTACCAGAAAAATTACTATTATATGTTGGAGGATTTGCAGCAGAATATTTTATAAAAAGTTGTCTTGTTGTTGGATAATTTATCTGTCCGCTAATAACAAATGCATTATTATTATTATTTTTAACATTCATATTAATAACAAAGCCACTTTCATTTAAACTTTTATATCTAGGACACATTGTATTTTTATGTGTTTCAAAAATTCTTGCGGATTCACTATCATCGAAATTAATTCCAGCAAAAGAATTATCACTCATTATATTATATAAATATATATTTTTTTTATAATATTTAATAATATTTAATACCCATTATTCCATTATAATCTTTCATAAAATGATATGCAATATCACCATCTTTTAAACTTTTAATTTCAATAATTTTAAAATTTAAAAAATTATTATCAACAATATTTTTTAATCTTTCTAATTTCTTATCTTCAATATATAATTCTTTTAATGAATACATTTCAATAGCTTCTTTGATTTCATTTTTTAATTTTCCAAAAACATATAAATCTAAATTTGTATTTGAATTTTGTAAATCTAATAATCTTTTTTCTAATAACAAATTATTATTTTTAATTATTTCTATTTCATAAAGATTATATAATTCTTCTTTATTCATATTTTGATTTATTAATAATATATTTTTAACATCATTATTCATTTTACATAATAATGATGAAGTTCCGTATATAATAATAGTATCTTTGTAATTATACATTTTTCTTATATTTTCTATCATTTCATATATTTTTTGTTCATTT
>Ga0114966_10002719_pt1 | contig 15714 bp, 9 predicted proteins | sample M_130207_XF_Meta_FD_87029 | JGI IMG/M metagenome (GOLD analysis project Ga0114966, IMG submission 87029) | Freshwater microbial communities from Lake Montjoie, Canada to study carbon cycling - M_130207_XF_MetaG | ecosystem: Environmental > Aquatic > Freshwater > Lake | place: Lake Montjoie... | reverse complement strand
TGAAGACGAAGTCAGTGGGCTCGTGGAACTGTACGCTTCGTCCGATTGGGTCGATTACCGCTGACTCGCTCTGACCGGTTAGTAGTCGCGCCGAACCGCGGTGCGCCGATTTTTCAACCGGGTGAAATTTTAACCCGGCGCTGAATGGCCGGCGAAAGTTCGTGCGGGTCTAAAAACCGAGGAGATCGCGGGCGAGTTTTTGGGCGACGGCCTTTTGAGCGGAAGGCAGGCCCGCTGGAAAAGGGAGCCTCCGCGCGTTGGCGAGCGTTGCGATGAGCGGGGCGGTGGCGTCGAGTAGCCTTTGTAATTCCGACGGGGAGATGTTTTCGAGCTGGTCGTGAGCGCTGTGATGTTGCCAACGGCCACCCGGGAAATTTTCGCGCATGAAGGTGAGTGATGGGATCCCCGCCCGATTGAAGGGAAAATGATCAAAGAAGGGCGACACCTCGTGCCGCGGGACGACGTCCACGCCGCGGGCGCGCAAGCGGGTCGTCGCGAATTGGCTGAGTGCGGTGGCGCCGGCGACCCACATGATAAAATGGCCGAGCGGTGAGGCGATGCTATCGAAGTTCACCACGAGGGCCGTATCGCGAGGGGTGGGCTGGTGTTTTTGGACGTACGCGGCGGAGCCGACGGAGAGTTGCTCTTCGGTGCCGAAGGAAATGAAGCGCACCGTGCGGAGCGGGCGTCGGCGGCTCGCGGCGAAGGCGCGACCGAGGGCGAGGAGGGCGACGACGCCGGACCCGTTATCGTCGGCGCCGACGTTGTTGCACTGGGTGTCGTGGTGGGCGGTGAGGTTGATCGCGGCGAGGAGGGGATCACGGCCGATGATTTCGCCGATGACGTTTTGGGATTCGGCGCGTGTGGCCCGCGCGGTCACCTGGACGCGTAGTCGTGTGATCCCCATTTGCCGCCAGCGCCAGGCTTCGAGATAAGGCACGGTCAGCGTGGGGCGGGCTCCGTATCGAGAAACCCAGTACGGATACAACCCATCGTTCTTGACCCAAGCAAATGGTAGCCGCTCGTCGATGTGAATCACGGCGGCGGGTTCGGCCTGAAGGAGCCGTTGATGGGTGGCAGGGTCGGTGGGGAGCGGACCGAAGAGCGCGAGGATTTTTCCGCGCAAGGATCTGGCCCGCAAACGATGGGCGCTCTCGGGCATTTCCAGCCAGATGAGATCGCCTTCAATGGCTTTGGATCCAGGGGTGGGCGGCGTGCCGACGAGGGGAACGGCCGCAACGGAGCGCCAAGCGCCTGGGCCGGCCGGCGCGTGGACCGCGGCCTGTAAGACGGTCATGCAGGTGCAGGGAAACGTCTCGAGCCGGACGTTGCTGAGACCGGCGGCGAGCCAACCCTCCGCGATGGCGGTGGCGGCTTGACGCTCGGCGGAGGTACCGGCGCGGCGTTCACCGATCTCGGTGCACAGCCGATGCCAGTCGCGGAGGAGGCTTTCGTGGGGCATGGGTCAGGTCGCTTTGGAGGGAGGCGAGGTGGCGTAACGTGCGAGCGAGCGGGCGATGACTGGCGAGCGGAGTACGCGGTTGGAGCCGGGCGGATCAGGTGCGGAGCGGCGACTTTATCGTGAGGGAACGGGCGGTGGGCGGGCGGGCCGTCGCGGAAGGGCGAGGTGTTTCAAAGGGTGCGCGGTGCGGTGCGTCGAGCACGGCGCGCGGTGCGTAAACCTCTGGGTGTGGTGGTCGCGGGTGGATGGGATTACGGATCTTGAGCCGTGATGGGAAAGTTGCCCAAGGTGCGTTTGGCGACGGGAGGAATGGGATTGGGATAGTAGCGCTTTTTCCAGGCGACGTGGAGGGCCGTGAGTTCAGCGACCTTGGCGGGATTTTTAGCGGCCAGATCATGATCTTCACCGATGTCCTCGGCGGGGCGGTAGAGACGGGCATTTTTTTCCCAAGCGCGGCGGATCAGTTTCCAATCGCCGTCGAGAATGGCGTAGTTTTGTTGATTTTCCCAGTGGAGGGCGCCGTTGCGGGCGAAAGGTTCGCCGCGGAGCAGAGGAAGGAGAGAGGTGCCGTGAATTTCGTGGTTCGCGGCGGGTTTAATTTGAGCGGCGGCGAGGAGTGTGGGGAGGATATCCATCGTGATCGCCGGAGTAGGGCGCACGGCGCCCGCGGGAATTTTGCCGGGCCAACGGGCGAGAAACGGCACGCGGGTACCGCCTTCGGTGGTACCAAATTTATAGCCGCGGAGGGGGCCGTTGGAGTAGTCGGCGCCCTCGGGGCCGTACGCGTTGAGCTCGGCGGATGGACCATTATCAGAAGTAAAAACCACCAAGGTGTTTTCGGAGATTTTTAATTCGTCGAGCGCGGCGAGGACCTGGCCGATGCCGGTATCGAGGCGGTCGACCATGGCGGCGAAGATCGCGAAGAGACCGCGATCGGGGAATCGCTTGCGATATTTGGAGACGAGTTCGAACGGGGCCTCGAGGGGGTAATGCGGAGCGTTGAAGGCTAGGTAGAGGAAGAACGGCTGCTGCGCAGCTGCGTCGCGACGGATGATTTCGACGGCTTTGGCCGCGAGTTCGTCGGTGTAGTAGCCGGGGACCTGGATGGGAGTTTCGTTGTGGTAGGTTTCTTTGGCGTGCCAGAAGGTTGGGGTGCCGATGAGCGACCCCCAGAATTCATCGAAGCCGTGGGTGCGCGGCCAGTTTTTCGGGGCGTGGCCCAGATGCCATTTGCCGACAAGGGCGCTCCGGTACCCGGCAGGCTTGAGGGCTTCGGGAATGGTAATGGCGTTGTGGTCGAGGGCGAGGATGGGGACGTTTCCGCGGGCGTCCGGGCTGGCAAGTTCAGGGACGCCGACGCTGTGCGGATAGCGCCCGGTGAGGAGGGCGGCGCGGGTGGGTGAGCACATGGGTGCAGAGGCGTGAAACCGGGTGAGCTTCACGCCCTCTTTGGCGAGGCGGTCGAGGTGAGGCGTGTCGATTTGGGAGCCATCGTGGCCGAGATCGGCCCAGCCGAGGTCGTCGGCGAGGATGACGATGAGATTAGGTGGGCGATCGGTGGCGTTGAGTGGGCCGCCGAGCGCGAGCAATCCCGCAATAACCGCAAGGATTGATGGGAGGTTTTTCATGGTAGTGAAGAGTCGAAAGGTTCGCGGTTGGCCGGAATCGAGGTGAGCGCGGAGCGCCGAGTTCGGGCGTGGCGTGCGGCGAGTACTAAAAGTCATGCGTAACGCTTGCCCCGTGCGAGCGTCTCAGTCGAATTCTTACTTCTAAATCGGTCGCTAAATGAATTACCCCGCTCATCTCTCAGGGAGGACCACAGTTTTGCCACTGGTCGGGTTGCTTTTGCTCGGTTGGATGTGTGTTAGGGACTCGCGGGCGGCCAAAGGTAACAAGGAAGAGAGGAGCGCTTGGTCTAATGAAGCCGAGTGGTCGAAGTCCAAAAAACGAGATGATAAAGGCGCTGGTGGCGACAGCAGTCGACCGACTTCGGTTGATTTGCAGGCGCGAGTGATGACGAAACTGCGGGAGCGGCTAAATGTTCCCGATGAGGCCGAGTGGGAGATTATTTCGGAGCGAATTACGAAGGTGGAAGAAAGTCGGCGCCTTTTGGCGGTGGGGAATGCGGGTGGGCGGGGTGGTCTCTTGATCGTTGAAAAAGCGAAGCGGAGTACCAAGACGGCCAAATCTGCGCATCCGGAGCAGGATGCCTTGAGGTCGGCGCTGGGGTCGAAGTTACCTGATGCAGAAATTGATGCGCGCTTGGCCCGAGTCCGAGAGGTGTATCAGCAAAATGAATTTAGGTTAGCGCGGGCGCAGGCCGATTTGCGGGCCGTGCTCTCGGTGCGGCAGGAGGCGGAGGCGGTCTTGGCGGGTTTACTGCCACCTTAAGTCTCGGTAGGGTGCGCGGGGGCTGCCGCCGCCCGCCGGAGAGGCTCGATGGGGGCGGTTGCGGGTCGGATTGCGCCGTTGGGCGCTTGAGCCCAGGTAGATTTTCGCGGGCGGCGGTTGCTGCGAGGGCTTTTTTTGGTGGGCGCGGAGATCGGGCTTTGTCTGGCGCCGTGCAGACCTGTGCTACCAGCGGCTGCTAAGTTTTAGATTTTAGCGTCCGAGGTGGCTCGGCTATCTTGCCCGTGGGTCGAAGTCCGACTCTTAATGGTCATGGGTATTAGCAGGAAGGGTCGCTGGTTTCGGCTGCAAGGTGGTCGTGCGCGCAGGTTGTGTTGACGTGCTGGGCCATCTTTGGAAATGCCCAAGTCTGGTTTCAGAGCTTACGCGTGGCGTTGGCGAGCAGCGCCTCGGCGGTGGTGGCGGGGCCCGATCTCGCGGGGCCAGATTTAGGGGTGCAGATTCGGGCTCGCCCTTGACGATCGCGTTTTGCAGCGTGGGGGTGATGACCAGTCAGACTCAGATCCGCCCGCCTCTCACTTCTGCCTCACCCTGCCCTTGCGGCAGTGGTCAGCTTTTCGGTCCGTGCTGCGAACCGGTTTTGCTCCAGCAACGGCCAGCGGCTGACGCCGAGTATTTAATGCGTTCTCGTTTTACGGCGCACGTGGTTGGGGATGACCAGCATTTGCACCGGACCTATCTCGAGACGGCGTCGAAGCCTTTTGTCGCTGAGGCGGCGGATATGGCGGTGGTGCATTGGACGCGCTTGGTGATTCATGCGCATGAGGTTGGATCCAGACCGGAGATGGCGTGGGTCGATTTCTCGGCCTTTTATCAGGACGGGGGCAGTGAGTTGGCCCTGCACGAAAAGGCGGAATTTCGCCATATCAGCGGCCAGTGGTTTTATGCTCGATCGGTGCGGATCGGGCCGGCGCCAGTTAAGGCGGCCCCGAAGGTGGGGCGTAATGAGCCGTGCTCGTGCGGCAGCGGCAAGAAGTTCAAGCACTGCTGCGGTTGATAGTTTGAGCAGCGTGCCTGTGGTTCATCGCGCCGGGTGGGGCCGGTGCGCGTTGGGCGGGCCGTTCGTCGGTTCACCCAGTTTTAGGTCGGCGCGCATTTCTCCACGGTGAAGGGCTGACCTCGATACGGGGTGCCCACTTTGACCCTCCTTGGTAGATCTGGGAGCCTGCCGCGGTGTGGCTAAGACTGACGGGTTGCTCTTAAAATGGTCAAACGAGGGGCCGGCCTTTAGCGCGGAACGAATCAGCGCGCCGGGGGTGGATCGCTTTTCAGGAAGGCGATCACGCCGGTTAATTCTTCTTTCGACATGGCCTGCTCGAGCCCGTCGGGCATGAGCGAAAGGCCGGAGGCGGTGAAGATCATGATATTTTTGCGGAGGATACTTTCCTCGCTGCCGGCGGCGGTGCGCAGGGTGACGCTGTGGTCGGTTTCACCGGTGAGCCAGCCAGAGACGTTGCGGCCGTCGTTGGTGGCGACGGTGATGGTTTGGTAGGCGGGGGCGACCTCGTAGTTGGGGACCAAGATGTGGAGCAGCAAGGCGTCGGCCGGTTGATGGCGGACTCCGGTGAGATCGGGGCCGACTTGGCCGCCCTTGCCGAGGTGGGTGTGGCAGGCGGAGCAGACGCGAGTGAACGTGGCCTCGCCGAGGGCGACGTCGCCGGGGGTGGCGAGGAGTGGCCGGTGTGCCTGGTAAACTTTCATCCGGTCACCGGACTCGAGTTCTTTGAAAAGTTGCTCAGCGGTGGCGCGAATCGCGGGGTCGGCGTGTTTTTGGAGCTGGGTGCGTTTAATTGAGGAAATTTCAGGGGCCTTGATGATGCCGGCGCGGATGCCGTCGAAAAGAATTTCGATCATCTTCGGTTTTGCGGTAATCGCGGCAATGACGGCTTCGCGAACTTGGGCGCTATAGCGCGACCAGTTTTGCTCACGAGTTAGCAGCATCGCACCGCGGGTGTCGCCCAGTCGGTCGAGGGCCCGAACGGCGGCGAGTTGCACATCAGCGGGCTGGCGAGCGTCAAGGAGTGTGGCTAAGACCGGGCTGCTTCTTTCGAAGCCCATATAGGCGAGCAAAGCGATGGCGCTGAGTCGTGGTCGTTTTGCGAGGTCGGTCTGGTTGGCGGCGGCCTCAGCTGAGCGAAATAGTTGGGCGACCGCGGTCGGCTCAAAGGTGGCGAAGATCGCTTCGGCCGATTTTGCCTTGAACTCCGAGCGACTGCGAAGGCCTTCCACGAGTCCGACCACGGCAGGCGCTTGGACGGATGCGATGGCCCCGGGCTGGGCCACGGCTGAGAAAAAATCGCGGCACCCTTCGAGCGTGGCGCCGGTACCGAAAATGCGTCCGAGCTCTTCGAGCATGGCCGAAAACGACTCGGTTTCGTGGGGACCGGCCGCGATGAAAGCGGCGAGAAAAGTTTGGAGACGGTTGCTGATGCCGCTGAGTACGGCGGTGCGCGTCCAGCGGTCGCCACCGTCCCGCGCCGCGATACGAGCGAGTGCGGTGACCGCTCGAGGGTCGGTGTTGGCGCCAAGGGCAAGGGCGACGGCGAACCGGACGTGTGGAGAAGGATCGTTGGCGGCGGCCAGGACGCCATCGAGTAAGGGAGGCGCTCGGTCGAGGCGGGAGGCTCCGAGGTTAATCGCTTGCTCCCGGACGTGAGCGTGAGCGTCGCGGAGGGCGGGGAGGAGAATCGCAAGGGTGAGTTGTTGGCGCGCATGCAGCGTCCAGAGAGCGGCGGCGCGGGTCTCGGGGAGAGGTGCGCGGCCGGTGAGTTGCTCTAGGCCCGGGGTGGCGGCCTCGTCAGCCCGTTCGAGGAGTAATCGGCGGGAGCGCTCCCGCCACCAGGAGTCTTTTGATTCTAGCCCGCGGAGGAGATCCTTGAGGTTGGTGCTGGCGGTGTCAGCGGCGAGCGCCGTGCGCGGGGCGTCGGCGCGGACAATTCGATAGATGCGGCCGGTGGTGTTGCGGCCGCCCTCGAAATCGAGACTATCGCGAGTGCCTTCGGGTACGTATTGAGGATGATCGATCTCGCGGCGGTTCATGTCGGCCACGTAGAGAGCGCCGTCCGGGCCAGTGGCGAGAAACACCGGGCGGAACCACGGGTTGGTGGAGGTTAGGAATTCGCGGCTGGTGTAGGGCGGATCGGAGCGAAACGAAGCACCCTCGCCGCGGAGCACTTGGCGTTGCACGAGGTTTTGAGCCGGCTCGCAAATGAAGACGTTGCCGACGTGATCGGGACCGAGGGCGGTGCCGCCAAAAATGAGTGGAGAGCACGCTGAGGTAAACGTACCGGCGTGGGGCTTGCTCATCAGGACCGGCATAAAATCGGCGGTGATAGAAGTCCGGCTGGTGGGAAACACGCGAGCGGCGGCTTCGACCTTGGAAACTTCTTGAGTAGTGTCGGTGCTGGCGAGGTGGGGGTTGCGGGCAAGGTGCCAGGGCTCGAGGACAACTTGCAGCACGGGATGGCGATTGGAGACGACGAAGCGATGGCCGAAAGGATCGAAGGTGAGCCCGAATTGACCGCGGCCGCCGGTCCGTTCGTAAAAGAAGGTTTCGGGGTCGAAGCGACCGTCCGCAGGTGTGAAGCTCACGGCTTCGCGTTCGGGATGAGCGGGCGAGGTGACCTTGCCGTCGTTAAGCCCGCTCGCGACGTAGAATTTTCCATCGAGGCCGAGCGTGGGAAAGCTTACGCGCAACTGAGTTGTGCGAGAGGTGCCGAAGCCGGTGAGGACCACGCGGCGTTCATCGGCTACGTTGTCGCCATCGTTATCTTTAAGATAAATAATATCGGGTGCGCAGGTGACGAAGACCCCGCCGCGCCAGAGCGTGATGCCATTGGGATAGGTGAGACCGGAGGCGAATTCGGTGCGGCGGTCGAAGCGGCCGTCACCATCGGTGTCTTCCAGCAGAGCGATTCGGCCCTCGGGACCCGCGGCGGCGTCGGCTTCGTTTGAGTTGCTTTTTACCTTGCCGGGATAGCCACGGTTCTCGACGACGTAGAGCCGACGCGGTCCGTCAAACGTGAAGGCGACGGGGTCAACCACGAGGGGTTCGGCCGCGGCGATCTCGATGCGCAGGCCCGGCTCAAGTTGCATCGTTTTCAGCGCCTCCTCCGCGGAGATATAAGGCGCGCGAGTGGCGCCGCTCGCCCCCAACGCGGTGCCGATAAGCAAGATCAACGGGATAGCAACGAGTCGGATAGGGGTGCGAGCAGTAGGTATCATAGCGGGTCAAAGGAGAATGAGATGATTTCGTGAGAGCTCAAGTTTTGTGCAGACGATCGCTCACCCCGCACAGGGTATCGCTCAAGCGAGAGGGTGAACGCGGGGCGCTCCTTCGGCTCTGCCGGGCGAGGGCCTTTTGGCGCTCAGTTGAGCTGGAGTCGTGACCGGGGCTAACTTTGGAGGCGGGCGTACCCTCTTTGCGGGCGCTTAACTTCCGGAAAGTTGCGAAGATATATTTCCGTTGTGCTCTGGCTCCCGCGGCTTTCGATGCTGGGCTCCCCTATGAAAATAAAACTCCTCGTTCTCTCCGCTTTCCTTACCGCGTCCGCCGCGTTGGCTGCCGACGACAAAGGCCCTTGGCCGCTGGGTTATTCGGATACACCGCTGATCCCTGGCACCTCGTGGAAGGTGCATGATATTACCCGACCGGCCCCGCCAGTGGTGGCGCCAGGCGCGCGCTTGGGCGAAGCCCCGGCTGACGCGATCGTGATTTTCAATGGCAAGGACAGCACGCAGTTGCTCACCAGACAGAAAGATAATCCGCAAGCGATGCCCTGCCCTTGGGCGATTGAGAATGGTGAGTTGGTGGTGAAGGGTGGCGATTGCTGGTCGAAGTTGGAGTTCGCGAGCTGTCAATTGCACCTCGAGTGGAAAAGTCATCCGACGAATCAGCTGGGGAACTCTCAAAAGAAAGGAAATGCCGGCGTCTTTTTCATGGATCGTTACGAGAGCCAAATGCTCGATTGTGATAATAATCCGACCTATGCGGATGGGATGACGGGGAGTGTTTATGGGCAAACCCCGCCGCTGGTGAATGCGATGCGCAAAGCGGGCGAGTGGCAGGTTTATGACATCGTGTTCACGGCGCCTAAATTGCAGGGCGGCAAGGTGGTGGAGCCGGCGCGGATCACGACCTTCGTCAACGGCGTCTGTGTACAAAATGGCACCGTCATCATGGGGCCGACGATGCACAAGAAGGCCACGGATTATAGCGGCACGTTTCCGGCCAAGGCTCCGTTGCGTTTTCAAGATCACAAGAACGAGCCGCCGATTCGCCTCCGTAATATCTGGGTCCGGCCATTACCTTGAGCCCGTGCGGTTGGGCGTGATCGCCCACTTGCAGCGCTTCCCCGCTTTCAGGCCCTGGCCGCCTGTCGGACTTAGAAAAAAAGGCCTCTGGAAGCGATTATTTGCGAGTTTGCGTTAATAAAAAGTCGAACATTGAGCTATAAACGCCTTCAGGCGGCTAAGTCCGACCGACGCCTCGCCGCCGCGGTGAGGCGGCGGCTTCCGACTTTAGTCGATCGCCGGATGTTCGTAGGTGGCGGCGCGCGGCTCGGTGGCCTTGATCCGTGGGCGCGCCGCACGCGTCACCTTGTACGAGCGGGACGCGACTAAAATATACTCGTGCAGACAGAAAATCTCGCGCGCGCTTGGGCGGTCGGCCGGACCGTTTTTTTCACCGACTCGAGGGCCCAGACGGCGCGGCGCTTCTTCGCCCCGACGATCATCGGGTGGCCGGCGAAGACGCGGCGATGGGCGCGCCGCTTGACCACTCTGGACTTTCGGTGGCGTCCGCTGATTCGTGAGCTCGACGCTCGGCCCGTCGACGTGTTGTCTCTCGGGAGACCGTTAGGAAAAATCCCGCGTCAACCCCGTTCATCTATTTCTAGTCTGGGCGATCTTATGACTATTTTCTCATTAATTTTCTGGAGCCGAGCGTCTGCCCGTGGCCATTTTTTTGGTTGGCTCATCGTGGGGCTAATCGGGGTCGCGCGAGCGGCTGAAGCGCCGGTGGAAGATGCGACCGCGCGGGCCGCGTTGCCGGAGTTTAAAACCATCCCCGCGGCGACGGCGGCGGAATTAACGCCGGAGATCCCGGTACCGATGGCGCCGATGGCGCGTTGGACTCGCTCGCAGGGAGACAATGGCGCCCGTCGTTATTCCACGCTGCGGCAGATTACGCGGGAAAATGTCCGTGACCTCGAGGTGGCGTGGACGTATCGATCGGGCGATGGTGCCGCCAACATTCAATGCACGCCCATTGTTGTCGACGGTTTGTTGTATGCCCCAACGCCTGGGCGGGCCATGGTGGCGATTGATGCGGCGACCGGAGTAGAGCGCTGGCGGAAACAACTGGAGCCGTCGCGACCAGCGCGTACTCAAGATGCGCCGGCGCGTCGCGGGCTCGTTTACTGGCCGGGTGATCGCGAAAATAAGGCGCGCCTGCTGTTCGGGGCGGGTGATTGGATTTATGCGGTTGATCCCCTGTCGGGAAAATCTTTGCCGGAATTTGGTGACGCGGGGCGAACGCCGATTCCCACGGGAGCCACGGCGAGTGGCGCAGTTTTCGAGCATGTGTTTGTCACGACGGGCTTGTCCGGCGATGTGTACGCGTATGACGTGCGCACCGGGCGCTCCCTCTGGCGGTTTCACTCCGTCTCGCGCGAGGCCGAGTTTGGCGCGGACACGTGGGATGGGCCGCAAGCCGGGGCTAATGGTTGGAGCGGCCTCTCGATTGATGACCAGCGCGGCATTGCTTTCATCGCTCTCGGTGCGCCGCGGCCTGATATGGTCGGCGTTGGTCGGTTGGGCGATAATTTGTTTAGCAACTGTGTGCTCGCGCTCGATGTCCGGACCGGTCGGCGGCTTTGGCATTTTCAAGATGTGCGCCACGACATCTGGGATCTCGACGTCTGCGCGCCCCCGAATCTCGTCACGATCGCGCGCGAGGGCCGGCGGGTGGATGTCGTCACCTGCCTGGGTAAATCGGGTCATTTGTTTGTCTTGGATCGGTTGACGGGTAAACCGATCTTTCCCGTGCGCTTACGGCGGGCGCCGACCTCGAAGCTACCGGGTGAGCAGACGGCCCCTTACCAACCGGACCCCGAGCTCCCCGAGCCGATCTCGCGGAGCGAGTTTAACCCCGCGGATATTACGGATCGTTCTCCCGAGGCGCGTGACTTTGTACTCAAGGTCGTGGCCCGTTCAAATTACGGTTTTTTCGAGCCTTTTACGGAAGGCAAGCCCACGCTTTTTACGGGTTCGCGTGGTGGTGCCGAATGGTCCGGCGCGGCGGTGGATGTTCCTTCGGGCCGGCTCTATGTGACATCTAATCGTTGGGTCTCCAAAATCACGGTGATCGCCAATGACGAGCGCGAGCGCGATCCGAAGTTTCCTGCGTCGGCGGGGGAAAACATTTATGCGGTCCACTGCGCGGCGTGTCATGGCCCCGGGCGCGCGGGGCTGGGCATTTCGCCTCCGTTGATTGGCGTCAAGGCGCGTTTAACCACGGAGGCGGTTTCGGCGATCATTACCCAGGGGCGCGGCACCATGCCGCCTAATTTATTACTCAACGCGGTGGAAAAAAATGCGCTGATCGATTTTATCTTCCGTAAAAACCAACCGCCGGCGCGCGGGGCCGGGGCGGAATCGGCGGCGAGTGATCGGCCTAAATATGTTTTCGATGGGTTTCATTTTCTCGTCGATCACGAGGGCTACCCCGGCGTCAAGCCACCGTGGGGTCTGCTCAATTGCTACGACCTCAGCACGGGGCGGGCGCTCTGGCGCGTACCGCTGGGTGAACTGCCGGAGCTGACGCGCCAAGGCATGCCGATTACGGGTTCGCAAACGCTCGGCGGCGCTTCCGTCACGGCCGGCGGCTTGGTCTTTGTCGCCGGCACTGCGGATGAAAAATTGCGTGCGTTCGATGTGGATACAGGCGCGGAGTTGTGGGCGGCGCGGCTACCGTTTGCAGGAACGGCGGCGCCGGCAATTTACGAGGTGGCCGGCCGGCAGTTTGTCGTGATCACGGCGACCGGCGGCGGTCGCGTCGGTGGCGCCTCCGGGCCAGGAGACGCGTACGTCGCGTTCGCATTAAAAAAATGAGCGGGCACTTTGCGAGTAGGAGGCTCCTCGATGAGTTGGCGTCGAGGCACCCCCGCCCTGGCTGCAGCGGACCGAGATCGTGAACTGCCCGCGCGAGAGGGTACGAACGCCCCCGCCGCTATTTATGATTTCTCGCTAGCGAGGGTCAGGACGACGTCCCACTTAAAGTGGATGAAACGGTGGAGCGCCTCCTCCAAAATTCGCTCCTGATCGCTGTGCGCGCCGAAACCCATCGCCGCGTCTTCGGCGTCGATCATCGGGCCGATCCCGAAGCATTGCACCCCGACGGCGCGTAGAAATGCCATGTCGGTCGCGCCGGTGCTCATGGTGGGCAGGGTGATCACGCCGTAGTGCCGCTTGATCGCCGACTCGATTACTTCGAAGGCTTCGGTATGAAGGCTGGACGGCGGGGCCCCTGGGCGAGTGTGACCGGGGGCGCGCTCCACGTCGACGGCGGGGTCGTTGATGATCCGGCGGAGTTGCTCGATGAAGCGGTCCATGTCCTCGTCGGGTAGTGAACGCACGTCGAGAGTGGCTTCAGCTTCTGAGGGGATGACATTTACACGGTAACCGGCCGCCATCATATTGGGAGATATGGAGGTGCGGAGGGTCGAGTAGTAGCGGGGTTGTTTTTCCGCGAGAAATTCTTGAGCGGAGCCGGATTCGTCGCCTTTGAGAATGGCGCGATAGCGAGCGGCCTCGTCGGCCGGGCTGATGGTGGCGAGCCGTTCGAAAAATGCGCGGGTCGTTTCGTTGAGCCGGAGGGGTGTTTGCCAGTCCGCGACATTCGCGATGGCGCGGGCAAGGTGAACGACCGCGTTGGAGCGAAGAGGGACCGAGCCGTGACCAGCGACGCCGCGTGCGACGAGCCGGAGGCGGTTCGGAATTTTCTCCGTGGTCTGAACGCTACCATATTGGATTTGGCCGCTGCGGCGCACCACACTACCACCCTCGGCGAGACAGAACTCAGCGTTAATTTCCGCCAAATGTTCGCGCACCATAAATTCAATGCCGAACGCCACGTTGCCTTCCTCGCCGGCTTCTGCCAGAAAGATGACGTCTCGGTCCAGTGGCACGCGGCTCCGCTTCAGCAGGAGCATGGTCATCAAGGCCGCCGTCACGTTATCTTTGTCGTCGAGCGTACCCCGCCCATAAATATGTCCGCCCTCGCGGGTCGCGGAAAAAGGAGGATGGCGCCATTTTTTTTCATCTACGTTGACGACATCGGTGTGGCCCATGATCAGCAGCGGACGTTTGCGACCGTTGCCTCGCAGCCGTGCGACCAGATTTGGTCGCTGGGGATCGATCGAGAAAATTTTAACCTCAATACCTTCTGCAGTAAGAACCCCTCGAAGATAGTCGACGACGGGCAATTCGCGGCCTGGAGGGTCACTGGTATCGAGGCGGACGAGCGCTTGAAAGTGGCGTAACGACTCCGCGTCGACCGCGGCCCAATCAATCGGCGCAGTTGGCCGGTCGGCGGCGCGCAGAGTCTCCGCTAGGCTGGGACCGAGCAGGCCGAGGATTAAGTACAGGGTAGCGAATAGTGGTAGGCGCATAGGGGTCGGGTGAGGCGTGCAGAATTACGTTCGACGGTCGCGGCGAATCCGCTCTTCGGCAAATCACGCGGAGAAAATTATTTGAGAGGAAACCTCCGGGTTAAGGGACGAGTCAACCAGGGTCTGGTACCCGAAAGGTCAGGGGCGGGCGCTCGCCATAGAAAATGGCGGTGAGGTCTAATCTCCACCGTATGTCGAGCCGGGGCGGGCGCGTTTTCAGACCTTTTTTCGAAGTGCCTTCCAAAGATCCAGACAGCGTTGCGCGGTTTCTATCTCGGGAAAACGGCTACCTTCTTGTTCCAATAAATAATACTCCACGCCGCCCACGGATTCCGCAGCGGCGATAATTTCGCGCCATGGGGCGACGCCCTCGCCAAAAAGCACGCGATAGGCCTTTTCCTCGGCCTTGGACCCAGGCGTCCAGTCCTTCAAGTGGACGCTTTTGATGCGACCGGGATTACTCTTAATCCAAGCCACGGGATCGACGCCGGCCTCGAGTGCGGTGCCAACGTCGAGTTGGAGTACAAATTCAGGCGGTGTGTTGGTGGCGATCACGTTCATGATATGGCCACCGCCCTCAAGAGTTTTCCACTCGGTCTGGTGGTTGTGGTAACCGGTCGCGAGACCGTGAGGTTTCAACTGTTCGACCGCTTGGCTAAAGAGTTCGCAGGCGCGCTTCCACCCTTCGACCCCCGTGGTATCGCGCGGCGGGCTGGCAATGATGATATGGCGCGCACCGAGAATCTGATTGAGCTCAATGGCTTTTGCCATCGATTCGCCGGGCATGATGGACTGGGCGCCGTTGTGCGTCGAGTAGCAGCGCAGGCCGAGATCGTCGATGAGGGTGCGCACGCCCTTCGCAAACGGAAAAGTCCATGATGCGTACGGTGAATAAAACTCGACGGCCTCGTAGCCCATTTTCGCGACGGCGCGAAGGGTATCAGGGAGATTGCGCACCAGCTCGTTGCGCACGGAGTAGAGCTCAAGACCGATCGGAATCTTCTTGGCGGCCTTGGGCATGTTCGCGGCAGGCGTGGCGCTCGGACTGGTTGCGCCGAAGACGGGCGAGGTCAGCGAGGTGGCGAGCACCGTCGCCGGAGCGATGGAGGTCAGCGCGAGAAATTGACGTCGGGATAAGCATGACGAAAAATTGCCGGGGACAGTCGGGGTGATGGAGGGAGTTGACATAAAAAAGAGAATAAAGCCGGAGAACTTGCGAGCATGCCGGCGGGGGCCGTGGCGATGGCGGTAAGACCGTTAACTGTGCAGAGAAGGTTAAAGCGACCGCGAGCCTTTGGAAAGAAAAAGTGCGGAGCCAGCTCAAATCGCCTCGTTGAAATCGGCTCGTTGGGGTCGGCTCGTTGGGGTCGCTACGAAGGGCCCGCCTCGTTGTGTCAACCGAAGGCCCGCCTGAGAAATATTCACGATTTCTCGTGGTCGTCTCGATCGCTGAAAGGAAACCCGGGCGGCGCTGGCGGCGGCCTCTCTCGTTCGCGTAGTTTTGGATTTAATACGTTTAAAAATAAGGACGTTCTTGTGTGGAAATGACTTTCTCGCGGTCGCGAGGCCGGTGCCGGTGGTTCGCCGAGCGTATTTAAATTGGCGGTGAGATGTGCGCGCGGAAAAAGGTGACTCGAGGCGAATTTAAAAGAGTCCCCGGATGATTTTTAAAATTATTTTGAGGGTAGGACAGCGAATGGCTCACCCTCATGGTAGACTCGTGGCGTGAAAATTAATCAACGTACTTGTTATGGCATCTATGATCTTTCGCGTCAGGTAGCCCGGCGCGCGCGCAAGGAATGGGAGAGTGTCGAAAGCCCGCCGCTCCCCCGGCGTTTATTCGGCGAGGTCGTCGCCTTTCCTGATCGGCGTGATCCCTGGCCGCCTCCGGCGGATAAGCGCCCGCAGGCGGCCTGAGAGTAATTTCAGAACGGGCGCGGGTGGCCGCGTGGGGTGTTCGCCCGCGCTCGGTGGTGAGGCGCGGGCACGCGCTTTGAAGGCGTGCCCGCGCGGGGTCCTCATCGGGTTTTGATTTTCAAAGGGCAGGCTGCGGTCGCGGTTTCGCGAGGTTAGGATGAGACCGCGGGCGTCGCCGGCTTTTCGTTTGTACTGGGCGCCATCGGTCTTTAGCGAAAAAGGGTGTCCACGGCTTATCTTCGGTTTTTAAGCGAC
>Ga0114966_10002715_pt1 | contig 15722 bp, 15 predicted proteins | sample M_130207_XF_Meta_FD_87029 | JGI IMG/M metagenome (GOLD analysis project Ga0114966, IMG submission 87029) | Freshwater microbial communities from Lake Montjoie, Canada to study carbon cycling - M_130207_XF_MetaG | ecosystem: Environmental > Aquatic > Freshwater > Lake | place: Lake Montjoie... | reverse complement strand
GCTGCTGGCGATCCCCTTCTTCCTGCTGGCCAAGTTCCTCAATATGGTGGACACCTATCCCGCCATGGTGCTGGCCCTGGTGGCTATCAACCAGCCGTTCACGATCTGGCTGATGCACAGCTTTTTCGTCGACGTGCCGCAGGAGATCGACGAGGCCGCCGCCATCGACGGCGCCAGCGAGTGGCAGGTCTTCTTTCGGGTGGTGCTCCCCATCGTGCGGCCCGGCCTGTGGGTGACGGCGCTGTTCAGCCTGCTGCTGGCCTACAACGAGTTCCTGTTCGCGTTGGTGCTGACGGGTCCGCACACCAAGACCCTGCCGGTCGCCATTGCCGAATACGGCGGCGAAGACCTGAACTACTGGTCGCTGTCCGCCGCCGCGGCCATCGGCATCATGATTCCCATCATGGCCTTCATGGCCTTCATGCAGCGGCACCTGGTGCGCGGCCTGGCCCTGGGGGCGGTCAAGTGAGCATTCCGGGCATGGTCGACGCACACCAGCATCTGCTGCAGGTCGCGCGCCATGATTACTTCTGGCTCGAGCGCGGCTCTGCGATTGATCAGGACTACGGCCTCGAAGACCTGCGTGCGCAACTCGGCGAGGTGAGCGCCACCGTGCTGGTGCAGGCGGCCCCCAGCGAGCGCGAGACGCAGGACCTGCTCGAAGCGGCCGCCGCCTCCGGGGGACTGGTCCGGGCAGTTGTGGGCTGGATCGACCTCGCTTCGCCGGCTGCGCCCGACGCGATCGGCCCGCTGGCCGCGCGCCCGCTGCTGAAGGGCGTGCGGCCCATGCTCGGCTTCATGGAGGACACGCTCTGGATCCTGCGGCGCGAAGTCCAGCCCGCGCTGGCGGCGCTGAGCCGCGCAGGACTGAGGCTGGACATACCGGCCCGACCGCGCCACCTCCCTGTGCTCGCGAAGCTGGTACAGCGCCACCCGGAGCTGACCATCGTCATCGACCACGGCGCTAAGCCAGCCATCGCGCGCGGCGAGTTCGCGCCGTGGGCGCGCGACATCGCGCTGGTGGCGCGCGAGACCAGCATGTTCTGCAAGCTGTCCGGCCTCGCCACCGAGGCGAGCCCGGACTGGGACGACGAGCAACTGCGCCCTTACGTCGAACACCTGCTCGCCAGCTTCGGCCCCGAACGCCTGATGTGGGGCAGCGACTGGCCCGTGGTGGATCTCGCCGGCGGGTACGCGCGCTGGCGCGACGCCTGCCTGCGCCTTCTGCCGGCCTCCGTGCATGCCAGCGTCATGGGCGCCACCGCCCGCGCTTTCTACGGCCTCGACGCCAGTGCGACCTCCTGAACCAACCACGAACGAAGTCCCGAATGCCTCTTCCTACCACCAAGCCGCTGCCGCTTTCCAGGCTCAAGGTTCTCGACGTCAGCCAAGTCATGGCCGGTCCGTTCTGCTGCATGATGCTGGGCGACATGGGCGCCGACGTCATCAAGGTGGAGCCGCCCGGCACCGGCGACCAGACCCGCCGGGCCATGGGCTTCACGCTCAAGGGCGAAGACAGCGGCGGCTTCATTGCGCTGAACCGCAACAAGCGCAGCGTTGCGCTGAACCTCAAGTCCGAAGCCGGACGGGAAACTTTCTACGAGCTGGTGCGCGGCGCCGACGTGATGGTCGAAAACTATCGCCCCGGCGTCGCCGCCCGGCTGAAAATCGATTACGAGCGCCTGCGTGCGATCAATCCGCGTCTGGTCTACGCCAGCATCTCGGGCTTCGGCCAGACCGGCCCCTGGGCCGGCCGGCCCGGCTTCGACCTGATCGCGCAGGCGATGAGCGGCGTCATGAGCGTCATGGGCTATCCGGGCATGGCGCCGGTGAAGTCCAGCGTGCCGGTGGCCGACCTGGGTTCCGGCCTGTTCGCGCTGTACGGGATCCTGAGCGCCGTGATCGGGCGTGACCTGACCGGCGAGGGGCAGTACGTTGACGCCTCGCTGTTCGAGGCGGCCCTGGGCCTGTCCATCTGGGAAACGGCCGAATACTGGGGCACCGGCCAGGTGCCAGCACCCATGGCCAGCGCCAATCGCATGAGCGCCCCCTACCAGGCGGTGCGGGCGGCTGACCGGCACTTCGTCTTCGGCGCCGCCAACCAGAAGCTGTGGCAGAGCCTGTGCCAAGTGATAGCCCGCCAGGACCTGCTGGAGGACCCGCGCTTTCTCACCAACTTGGACCGCCTGCGAAACCGCGAGCCGCTGATCGTGGAGGTCGAGAAGAGCTTCGCCGCCCGCCCCGCGCAGGAGTGGGTCGACGCCCTGCTGTCGGCGGGCGTGCCGGCGGCGCCGATCCTCGACTACGCTGAGGCGCTTGCGAGCGAGCAGGCGCAGGCGCGCGGGATGGTGATGGAGATCGACCATCCGGTAGAGGGGCCGATGCCCTCCCTCGGCTTCCCGGTGAAGCTCAGCGCCACGCCGCAGCAGGTGCGCTACCCCGCGCCGCTGCTGGGCCAGCACACCGAGCAGGTGCTGGCCGAGTTCGGCCTGGGCCCGGCAGCCCTGGATGCACTGCGCGAACGCGGCGCCTTTGAACAATAGACAATAAGCAGGAGCAGACAAGAATGGAAATCATGAACTACCTTCGCCGGGCTGCGCTGGGCGCCACCCTCGCATGCATCGCCGCCTCTGCCGCGGCCGACACCTGGCCATCCAAGCCGATCCGGATGATCGTCGGCTTCCCGGCGGGAGGAGGCGCGGACATCGTCGCGCGCTTGCTGGGTGCCGAACTCTCCAAGTCGTTGGGACAGAACGTCGTCATCGACAACCGCGGCGGCGCCAATGGCGTGATCGGCACCCAGGAGTTGGCCAAGGCCGTGCCCGACGGCCATACGCTGATGCTCACCATCTCCTCGCATGTCACGAACGCCCTGCTGTACCCGAAGGCCCCTTACGACGCCATGAAGGACTTCGCGCCGGTGTCGCTGGTCGCCACCTCGCCTTTCGTGCTGGTGGTCAACCCGGCACTGCCTGTGAGCAACGTGGCGGAGCTCGTGGCGCTGGCGAAAGCGCAGCCGGGCAAGATCAACTACGGCTCGCCCGGCAACGGCTCGACGCAGCATCTTTTCCACGTGCTGATGAACCAGAGCGCCGGCATCAACATGACCCACGTCGCTTACAAGGGCGGGGCGCCCATGGCCAACGACCTGCTGGCCGGCCACGTGCAGGTGGGATTCACCACGCCGCTATTTTCGCAGACGCTGCTGCAGCAGGGCAAGCTCAAGGCGCTGGCGGTCACGAGCAGGAAGTCGATCGCACAGCTGCCCAACGTGCCGCCGATCGGCGACACCCTGCGCGGCTACGAAGCCGAGGTCTGGTACGGCGTGATCGCGCCGGCCGGCACGCCGCAGGCCGTCATCAACAAGCTGTCGGCCGAGATTGCACTCATCGTGCACGCGCCCGCCGTTAGGGAAAAGCTGGTGGCCCAGGCCGCCGAGCCGGTCGGCAGCACGCCCCAACAGTTCACTGGCGTCATGGAGGGCGAACTAAAGAAGTGGTCGGCCGTGATCCGCGAGACCGGGATCCGGGCCGAATGACATGCTGTACGAGCTGCGCATCTACCACCCCATGCCCGGTCGGCTGGACGACCTGGTGGAACGCATCGGCGCGGTGATGCCGCCTTTCTTCGAGCGCCACGGCTTCGCGCCGCGGCTGGGTCAATGGGTTGGCGTGGCAGGCTCGCCCACGCCGGTGTTCGCATGGCTGCTGCGCTGGCCCAGCCTGGAACGACGCATGGCGGCTTTCGCCGCGCTGGGCGCGGACGAGGAGTGGAACGCCGTGCGCGTGCGGACCAACGGGCCCGGCGAGATGGTGCGCCGCTACAACCTGCGCCTGCTGTCGCCCTCACCCGCCGCCGCGCCCGTCGACGCCGAGGCGCGCGGACCCGCCTGCGGGCTGTACGAAGTGCGCGTGCTGCCGGTCGCCGTGGGGCGCACGCGCGCGGCTGCGGAGGCTTTGGCCGCCGTCGACCTGCCGGCGCTGGCCGCGACGGGCACCACGATCGTCGGCGTCTTCGACAATGTCTTCGGCGGCGCCACACCCGGTGTCACGCTGCTGCTCGGCTGGCCCGACTTCGAGCGCCGGCGCGAGGCGCTGGCCAACTACGAGCGCCAACCTGAAGTAGCCCGGGCGCGCCGCAGCGAGCGCCAACAATATGCGGGCGAGCACCTGCTCGGCATGGCGAGCAGCCTTCTGCTGGAGCCCGCGCGCTACGGCGCCATCGATTTGCAGACCCAGCAATCCCCAGGGAAGAACCCATGAGCAACGACAAGCAAACCCACGATCCGTTTCAGGTTAAGAAATACTACGACCCGTTGCGCGTGGCGGACGTGTGCGACGCCCTAGACGGCATCGGCTACTCCAACCTCGGCCTGGTCTCGCCCGAGATCCGCGCGCTTCAGCGCGGCACCAGGTTCTGGGGGGTGGCCTTTACCGTGCGCTGCGTGCCCGCGAACCGCCCCATGTGGATTCTGCCGACTACGCCCGAGATCGTCGATTCGCACGACATCTGGTTCAAGAAAGTGGGGCTGGGGGTCTGGCGTTTTTATGACCAGCTCAAGCCCGGCCACGTTGTTGTGACGGACACCGGGGGCGCGCCTCCCGTGGGCCTGTGGGGCTCGGAGAACTCGCTTCGCGCCGTGCAGAAGGGCGCCGTGGGCATCATCACCGACGGACAGTGCCGGGACAGCGGCGAACTGCTGCAGCAGGGCACCCCGATCTGCTCTCGCGGCGTGGCCCGCACCATCATCCCGGGACGCATCGAGATCATCGAGACGCAGACCCGCATCGGCATGGGCGGCGTCCAGGTCTGCCCGGGCGACATCGTCGGTTGCGACGACGACGGCATCGTGGTCGTGCCGCAGGCGGTGGCAGCGGAAGTGGCCGGCCATGCCCGGGAAGTGCTGCTGGCCGATATGCGCAAGCGCGCCAAGCACTTTGCCGAACTGAACTATCCGGCCAACGCCAGTGTCGATGTCGCCGGCGTGGAGAAATACTACGCCGGGCTCGACGCCGCGGCCGCAGGCACGCACCGATGAAATTGGGCGAACCCTTCATAGACGCCCACCAGCACTTCTGGGACCTCGGGCGCAACCCGTATCCGTGGCTGCAGGATCCGCAGCCCATTCCTTTCCGCTACGGCGACTATTCGACGCTGAAGCGCAACTACCTACCGCCGGACTTCGAGCGCGACACGAAGGGCTTCACCCCGGTGAAGACCGTGCACATCGAAGCGGAATGGGACCGCGCCAATCCGGTGGCCGAGACCCGCTGGCTGAGCCGCCTCGCGGCCGACACCGGACGGCCGTCGGCCTGCGTCGCCCATGCCCAGCTGGACGGCCCCGACATCGAAGGCACCCTGACGCAGCAGGCGGCCTTCCCGCTCGCGCGCGGCATCCGCCACAAGCCGGTGACCGCCGCCGTGCGTGCCGACGCGCACCGGGGCTTGCCCGGCTCCATGGACGACGAGCGCTGGCGCCGCGGCTATGCGCTGCTGGCGCGCCACGGCCTGTCCTTCGACCTGCAGGCGCCATGGTGGAACCTGGACCAGGCGGCCGACCTGGCGTGCGACTTCTCGGGCACGCAGATGGTCATCAACCACACTGGCCTGCCCGTGGACCGCTCGCCCGAGGGCCTCGCGGGCTGGCGTGCGGCGCTGGAGCGGGTGGCGCTCAGCCCCAACGTGGCCCTGAAGATTTCGGGTCTGGGGCAGCGCGGGCAAAGGTGGACGGCGAGCGCCAACGTGCCGGTCATCCGCGACGCCGTGTCGATCTTCGGCCCCGAACGCTGCATGTTCGCCAGCAACTTTCCGGTGGATAGCCTGGTGGCGAGCTACGAAACCATCTTGGTCGGCTTCCTGGACGCGATCGCGGACCGGCCGCAGGCCGAGCGGCGGCAACTGCTGCACGACAACGCGCAGCGGATCTATCGCTTGTGAACGGGCTGGCCTTACGGTCAGTCCTGGTAAAGGCGCGTGATCGAGAACGTTTCCGAGTCGCCCGCGCCGTGCTGCTCGACATAGGCGCGGTACTGGCCGATGGCGGCCTGCAGCAGCGGAAGCTCGAGGCCGCCGGCGGCGCGCGCGGCGTCCACCACGCGCAGGTCCTTGAGCAGCTGCGCGGCGCGGCCTGAAGGCGGTTCGAAATTCTCCGCCGCCATCCGCGGCCAGAGCTTCTGCAGCCCGATCGAATCGGCCAAGCCGCCTTCCAGGCAGGCAGGTACCCGGTCCAGCGGCAGCCCCATGTGGCGCGCGAGTGTCAGTGCTTCCGCCAGCAGGACCGCCGTGCCGCCCACGATCGCCTGGTTGACCACCTTCATCTCCTGGCCGCTGCCTACCACGCCGACGTGGGTGCGGCGGCTTGCCACTGCCGCCAGCACCGGCTCCACGGCCGCGATGTCGTCGTCTGCGCCTCCTATCATGATCGTGAGAGTACCGGCCGCCGCGGCCGACGGACCGCCGGAAACCGGCGCGTCGATCCAGCGAATGTCGAGTTCGCGCGCCTGCAGGGCCAGCGCCCGCGTCTGCCCCGGCGGCACCGTGGAGAAGTCTACGATCCGGCGCGGCACGCGCGGCGCCTGGGCCAGCCCGTCGGGGCCGAACACGACGTCCTGCACGGCATCGCCGTCGATCACGCACAGGCAGATGGTGCGGCAGCGCGCGGCGACTTCGGCGGGAGATTCCGCCACCACGCCCCCGGCGGCGGCAACCTTCGCGCAGCGCTCGGGCTCGCGGTTCCACACCACGAGCGGCAGGCGTTGCTGCAGCAGACGCAGAGCCATGGCCTGCCCGAGCAAGCCGAGGCCAATGAATCCGATGGGAGATTGCTTGGTAGTCATGCTTCAGGCTCTTTCAGGCTCGTGGCGGTCGGGGAACAGGATGCGCTGGTCGATGCCGGCCAGTTGGGTCTGGCCGCAGAACGCCATGGTGAGGTCCAGCTCCTTGTGGATGATTTGCAGCGCCTTGGTCACGCCGGCGCCGCCGAGGGCCCCGAGCCCGTACAGCATGGACCGCCCAATGTAGGTGCCGCGCGCTCCCAGCGCAAGCGCCTTCAGCACGTCCTGCCCGGAACGGATACCGCCATCCATGTGCACTTCGAGGCGGTGGCCCACTGCCTCGGCAATGCGCGGCAGCGCGACGATCGACGAAGGCGCCCCATCGAGCTGGCGCCCGCCGTGGTTGGAGACGATCAGCGCATCCGCGCCCGTGCCGACGGCGATGCGCGCGTCCTCGGCGTCCTGGATGCCCTTGAGCACCAGCTTGCCGTCCCACAGCGAGCGGATCCAGCGCACGTCTTCCCAGTTCAGCGTGGGGTCGAACTGGCGCGCACACCATTCGGACAGCAGCGCGTTGTCCCCCAGGCCGTCGATGTGGCCCACGATGTTGCCCAGCGTGCGGCGGCGCGTCTGCAGCATGCGCAACCACCAGCGCGGCTTGCCCGCGATGTTGGCGAGGTTGGCGAGCGTCAGGCGGGGAGGCGCAGACAGGCCGTTCTTCAGGTCCTTGTGGCGCTGCCCGCTGATCGGCAGGTCCAACGTCAGGACCAGCGCCGACACATTGGCGGCGCGGGCGCGCGTGATCAGGCGCTCGACAAAGCGGCGGTCCCGCATCACATAGACCTGAAACCAGAACGGATGCCCGCCTGTGCCCTCGGCCACGTCCTCGATCGAGCAGATGCTCATAGTCGACAGTGTGAACGGGACGCCGAAATCGCGCGCCGCACGCGCCGCCAGGATCTCGCCGTCGGCGTGCTGCATGCCCGTGAGTCCGGTCGGCGCGATCGCCACCGGCATGGCCACGTCTTGGCCCAGCATGGTGGCGCGGGTGCTGCGCTGCTCCAGGTTGACGGCGACGCGCTGGCGGAAACGGATGCGCCCGAGGTCCGCCTCGTTGGCGCGGTAGGTGCCCTCGGTCCAGGAGCCGGAGTCGGCGTACTGGTAAAACATGCGCGGCACGCGTTGCTCGGCGAGTACGCGCAAGTCCTCGATACTGGTGATAACGCTCATGGGCTGCCTTCGGGAATGCCGCCGGCGCTATCGCCGCGGCACGCAGCAGTGTAAGGAGGACGCCTCGCAGGAGACAACCGAGTTTTATTCACGCGTGGGCGAGAAAATCTAGGCAAGCTCCACGTGGCTTGCCCGCCCTTCGCGTGCACAATGTCCGACATGGCCCGCCAACTTCCCCCGCTGAACCCCTTGAGGGCCTTCGAGGTCACCGCCCGCCACTCGAGCTTCACGAGGGCGGGCGAGGAGATGTGCGTCACGCCCTCGGCGGTGAGCCACCAGGTCAAGGCACTGGAGGAGCACCTCGGCATTCCCCTGTTCCTGCGGGAAGCCAAGACGCTGACGCTGACCGCCGCCGGGCGGGCCTACCTGCCGGCGGTGCAGCAGGCGTTCCACCTCCTGGCCGACGCCACCCGGCAGCTCAGCGCGGAACTGGCTCCCGTGCTGCGCGTGGACATCCCGCCCACCTTTGCTGCCAAGTGGCTGATCCCGCGACTGGACCGTTTCGTCAAGGCCCACCCGGAGATCGACATCCGTGTGTCAACCAATTCGGGGCCGCCGGACTTCGCCCGCGACGACTACGACCTGGCGGTCCGGTTCGGACGCGGGCACTACCCGGACCTGCACGCCGAGCTGTGTCTGGCAGTCAAGGTCTTCCCGGTGTGCAGCCCCGCGCTGATGGAAGGCGCCCACCCGCTGCGCGAGCCTTCGGACATGGTCCATCACACGCTGCTCCACGACGCCAGCACCTACGCCGATGGCAGCAACCCCGACTGGGCCGCCTGGCTGCAGCACGCGGGCGTAAAGGACGTAGATGCCTCGCGCGGACTGTCTTTCACGCCCAGCCACCTGGTGATCAACGCGGCAATCGACGGCCTCGGCGTCGCTCTGGCGAAAGACAGCTGGGTCGAGCAGGACCTGGCGCAGGGGCGCCTGACGCGCCCGTTCGGCATCGCCCTGCCCGTCGAGTCGGCATACTACCTGATCTATTCCAGGCACCGCGCCAAAGACGTACGCATCGCGACATTCGCAGACTGGGTGCGCAGCGAAGCGGTCGCGGTCTAACGACCCACGAACGCCGCTCGCTCCTTCGCGAGAAAGGCCTTCCATCCGATGCGGAAGTCCTCAGTGTCGAAACACAGGTGCACTTCGTCGCGCTCTTCGGCAGTCAACGGCGCCGACTGCAGCATGCGGTTGATGAACTTCTTGTGCCAGCGCGCCACCAGCGGTGCGCCCTGCGCGATGCGCCGGGCCGCCGCGCCGACTTCGGCTGCGACGTCGGCATCGGCCACGAAGCGGTTCACCAGACCCTTGCGCAAGGCTTCCTCTGCGCTGAACACCCTGCCTTCGAGCAGGATCTCCAGCGTGCCGGCCTTACCGGCCAGCGCCACGAGACCGCCCAGTTCCTCGTACGACACCACCAGCCCGAGCCGGTTGATCGGCACGCCGAAGCGGCTCGACTCGCCGCAGATGCGCATGTCGCACATGGTGGCCATCTCCAGCCCGCCGCCCACGCAGGCGCCGTGGATCTGCGCGAGGGTCGGATGGCGGCATTCGGCGATCGCGGCCAGAGCCGCCTGCGTCACCTTGGAGTAGGCGCGCGACTTCTCGGCACTGTTGCGTTCGCGCTCGAATTCCTCGATGTCGGCGCCGGCGGAAAACGCCTTTTCCCCCGCGCCGCGCAGGACGATGCAGCGCAGCGAATCGTCGGCGGAAAGGCCTTGGAAGGTCTGCGCCAGCTCGCGCCACATGGCGAGATCCAGGGCGTTCATCTTCTCCGGCTTGTTGAGGGTGACGGTGGCGACGTGTTCGGTGCGTTCGACGAGGATAGACATAGTGAGAGTGGATGCGACGGGGCGCCAGTCTAGGGCCTGGCAGATGCACGCGCCAGCGAGAAAAATTCGGGACGGCGCGAAAAATTGTCGTTTGACCGGGAGCCGGGGCCGCGCGAGACTGAGCGCGAGTTCACCGCTCTAGGAGCCTGGCGCCGCCCAGGTGCAGCAGCGCGCCGCGGGTGCTGGTGCTTTTGGGCAGCTGCTTGCACAGCAACCGGTAGGTGTCCAGGTCGAAGGCCAGCGGCTGCCGGTCGGCCAGTGCCTCGTCCAGTTCGGCCTCGTCGCTGACCGTCGCCAGATGGCACCACTGGTCGAACACATGGAGCTCGCTGCGCCCGCTGGCAGCATCGTGTTCGCGCAGTCCGACGCGCCCGGCAAAGGGCCAGGCTTGCAGGCGTTGCGCCGCCAGCGCCTGTAACACCCGCAGGCGGTGGCGCCCGGCCGACTCCTCGGCGCAGCACGCGCCCCTGCAGCGCCCCAGCTGGTGGGCGAAGCAGCGGCCGCTGCTGGGCTCAATGCCCAGCACCATCGGGCACAGCGCGTGCTCATCGGCCAGCGCGCGCAGCGCCAGCAGGGCCTGGCGGCGCGAGCGGTAGACGCCGTACAGGCCGGCCATTTCCTGCGCCTTCAGAGTGTCGGCCTGTACCAGGCTCAGCAGCGGCCGCGCGGCCGGCGCATCGGCAAGGCGCCAAGTGCACAGCGAGGCCTCGCGGCGCAGCAGCCGGTTGTAAACCGGCTGCAGTGTCTTGACCAGCCGCGCTTCCAGCAGCAGGGCGCCGAACTCGCCTGCTGTCGGTCGGGTTTCGATACGCCGCGTTTCCTGCGCCAGGCGCATGCCGCGACCGGCCTTGTGGTCGGACTGGAAATGCGACAGAACCCGGCCGCGCAGGTGCACGCTTTTGCCCACATACAGGGCCTGCGGACCGTCTCCGTAAAAGAGGTAGACGCCCACGCTGTCGGGAATACCGGCGATGGCGCTTTCAAGATGCGGCGGCAGGCTGTTGCTGGCGCCGAGCAGTTCCTGCGCGGCCTGGGCCAGCTTGTCTGGCCCCAGTTCCGACGATGCGCTGCGCAGCCATGCCAGCACCAAGTCGACGTCGCCCATTGCGCGATGGCGCGCTTGGGTCTGCAATCCGTGGCGCAGCATGATCGCATCGAGCCCGTGGCCACGGTGCTGCGGATACAGCTTGCGCGACAGCCGCACGGTACACAGCAGCTTGGATCGCAGTGCGATGTCGATGCGGCCGAACTCATTTTTCAGGAATCCATGGTCAAAGCGCGCGTTGTGCGCCACCAGCACGGCGCCGTCGAGCAGCGCCAGCAGCTTGGACGCCACCTGCTCAAAGCGCGGCGCGTCAGCCACCATCGCGTCGCTGATGCCGGTCAGCGAGCTGATGAGGGCCGGTATGCGGGTGCCCGGATTCACCAGGCTGCTCCAGCGGGCCACCTCGCGACCCGCTTCGATCCGAACCGCTGCAATCTCGGTGATCCGGTCGACCACCGGGTTGCCGCCAGTGGTTTCCAGGTCGAGCATCAGGTACGAAGGCAGCATGGGCTGATTGTGCAAGAACAGCGCGAAGCCAGACAGGTGCTTGTGCGATCATCGCAGGGAAAGTCCCACTGAGCGCAGCCGCGCTGGCCAGGGGCCCGTCACCGACCCGGGAGCATGCCGTGCGCGAACACCACAGCGAAAGAGAAGACCTGACGGCGGCGCTGCGCTGGGCCGCCCAGCTCGGGCTCAACGAAGGCGTCTGTAACCATTTCTCGCTGGAGGTCGGCCCCGACCGCTACCTGATCAATCCGCAGGGACTGCACTGGGGCGAGGTCTGCGCCGCCGACATGCTGCTGATCGACGGCCAGGGCCGGGTGGTGGAGGGTCGACACGCGATCGAGCCCAGCGCCTTCTTCATCCATAGCTGGATACACCGGCTGAACCCGCACGCCAAGGCCATCCTCCACACCCATATGCCGTACGCGACCGCGCTGACACTGGTTGACGGCGGACGGCTGCAGTGGTGCAACCAGAACGCCCTGCGCTTTTGGGACCGGGTGGCCTATGACGAGATTTATGGCGGCGTCGCGCTTGACGACGCCGAAGGCCGGCGGATTGCGCACGGCGTTGCCGGCAAGGACGTCGTGTTCATGGCCAGCCATGGGGTAACCGTTGTCGGCGCCACCATGGCCTGGGCTTTTGACGACCTGTATTACCTGGAGCGCGCCTGCATGCACCAGACGCTGGCGCTGCAGGCCGCTGACGGAAAGCCGCTGCGCAGCATCGACCCGGCCGTCTGCCGCGCCACCGCAGCCCAGATCGCCGGCGAGCGCCAGCAAAGCGATCTGTTCTTTGCGTCGATCAAACGACTACTCAACCGCGACCAGAGCGGTTGGCGCGCGCTGGACTGACAGGTCGCGAAGCCGCAGCGTGCTGCGCCAAGTAGCGCCCCGACCTCAGGCCTGCAGCGCGGTGTACAGGATGGACGGCAGCTTGAGCAGGCTGGGCCGGTACTCCATCGCGGTCAGTTTGGGCCCCAGCTTGTCGGCGCTGGCATGCGTGACCCACCAGGGCGGCTTGACCATCGCGCGAAAGGGCCCGCGCAGCACGGTGCGCTGCGCGCGGTCGAACATGAAAGCGTTGTGCACGCTGCCGCGTCCGCTTTGCACGTCGTCGAGCGGGTGGCCCGGAAAGGCGCCCCAGGGTGTGGCGGGCGTTGCAAAGCCGAAGGCCGCCCAGACATTGACGCCGATGCAGCCATAGCGCAGCGCCTGCAGCAGTTCATCGAAGCGTCCACCGAGCTGCGACAGCGTCGCGGGATGGATGATGATGTTGGCGCTGAGTGTTCCACGCAGCTCGCGGTTGGCAAAATCAATCGCTGCCTGCAGGAACGGCTCGGGGTCCGATTGCGGCAGCAGCATGCGTCCGAGCACCGGACAAAAAACTTCGTTGTCCAGAAAATATCGGTCCTGCGGCGCGGTGTCAAAGGGGATGTAGACGCGCTCGCACAGCGCGTTGGGCCCGCTGAGCAGTTCGGCCATCGGGTAGCGCTTACGGATATCCTGCAGCCGCTGCCGGGCGCCGGGGTAATAGGCAACGCGCTGCGGCGCCTGCGCCAGCGCCTGCTTGACCAGCTGCTCAAATCCGGCACCAAATTCCCAGCCCGCGCTGAGCAGCATCAGTTGACTGGATGCGCAGTTAAAGCCGCAGTTTTGCAGTTTCTGCGAAGCGACGGCCTGCGCCTGGTGCTGCAGATCGGCTTCGTTCCAAGGCCCGGGGACGATGATGGTCGGGGTGACAGCGCCGAGCTCGGAATGAACGGGCCGCGGGTTCTTCGGCGTCCCAGCCCGTTTGCGATCGCGCGCGTCGTCGCCCACGCCCCAGACGATGGCGTCGTGAACGGCTTCGGAACCGGTGATATGAATGGCCTGCACCAGCGGGTGCGTGCTGAGGTAGGCGCCGAGCTCGGCGCCCCCCTTGACGATCCGCACAATGCCCAGATCGATAGCGGGTTGCAGCATGGCCGAAAAATACGGCAGCATGTATTCGTTGACCGGGTTGAGCTTGAGGATGCAGACCTGGTGTTCGGCCAGCAGCTTGTGCAAAACGTCCAGTGGCGCAATCGACGACACATTGCCGGCGCCCAGCACCAAGGCGATTTTTCCTTCGCGGCTGGCCTCGGGCGTGTTGTAAGCCTGTGCTGTGTTGCTGGCGAGGTTGTCGGCGCTGACCCCGGGCTCCATCCAAACCTCGGCGCTGACGCCGCCTGACAGCACTTTTTCCAGCAGCGTGCGGGGAAATACTTTCACCGCGAGTTGGCCTCCGGGCAGGGTTCGCTGGCTCAATGTCTCCAGATGGACCTTGAGCGGCAGCGCACCCAATGCCTCGCTATACAGGTTGAGCGCGAGCATGCAAGCGTAGGGCCCGCCCAGCCATTCCTCGCCAAATAGCGCCGAGCCGCCGGGAATTCCCTTCTTCTGCGCCGCGGTGACCGCCCACTTGGCCGCTGTGGCCATTAGGCCGCCCTTCATCGACTGCAGCATCGCGATGCGCGCAGCCACCGGCGTACGCGCCCAGACATGCTTGTTGGCTTCCAGCGTTTGCAGCGCTGCGTCGATGGCGTCGGTGGCCTGCGGGCGGGAATTTTCGTCGGTGACGGTCATGGTGTGGATTTCATGTCGGGAGCGCTTGCCGCAGATCGCGTGGCTCCAGTGTAGACAACATGGCCGCAGGTGGCGGTGGGCGTGGCAGCCCACAGTCGCGGCTGTCTGTCCAGGCGGCCCGGGGCCGGCCGAGCATTTACCATCGGCGGATGCATCCATCGCAAAGCCCCCAACTGCTGGCATTCGACATTTTTGGCACCGTCGTTGACTGGCACGGCAGCATCAGCCGCGAGGTCGATGCGCTGGCACTCGGCGTCGATGGCGGCGAGTTTGCATTGGCTTGGCGCGCCGGCTACCAGCCCGCGATGCGACGCGTGATGGCGGGCGAACTCGGCTGGACGCTGATCGATGACTTGCACCGGATGATCCTGGACCAGTTGCTTGCGCGCTTTGGCATTCGCCACCTGAGCGAGGCCGACAAGCAGGACCTGAACCGGGTGTGGCATAGGCTCGACACCTGGGGCGACGCGGTAGCCGGACTGACCCGGCTTAAACGCCGCTTCACGATCGCGAGCCTGTCCAACGGCAACATCGGACTGCTGAGCAATATGTCCAAGCGCGCCGGACTGCCCTGGGACTGCATCCTGTCGGCCGAGCTTTTCCGCGCCTACAAACCAGACCCTGCGGTCTACCTGGGCGCTGCCAAAGTGTTTGACCTGCAGGCCTCCGAAGTGATGCTGGTTGCGGCGCACCAGGACGATCTGGCTGCAGCGCGGGCCTGTGGCTTGCAGACCGCCTATGTCGAGCGCCCGCTCGAATTTGGGCGGCTCCACTCCAAGGATGTTTCGCCGGACCCGGCAAACACGCTGCACGCACGGCACTTGATCGATCTGGCCGATCAACTTGGCTGCTAATTGCGGTCGGTTCTAAAGCCGCTCGCCAAGCGCGACATAAACGCCCCCGTGAAATAGCAGCGGCGGCGCATCGGAGTGGGTGAAGCGCTCGACCTCGGCGATGAAGAGGCAGTGGTCACCGGCGCTCTGGTGCGAGATCTGGCGGCACTCGAACCAGGCAGCACAATCACGAACCATCGGCACCCCATGCGCGTTCTCGTCGTACGCCAGTTGGTCGAACTTGTCGGGTGCGGCCGATGCGAACAGCCGTGAGATGGCGATCTGAGCCGGTGCCAGCACATTGACGACAAAGCGCTGCTGGTCGGCGAACCGGGAGATGTTCGAAGACGCCAGGCGCAGCGACCAGACGATCAGCGGCGGGGCCAGCGAGAGCGAGGAAAAGGAGTTGGCCGTCAGGCCGGCCAGTTCGCCGTGGGCGTCACGGGTAGTGATCACCGTGACGCCGGTTGGAAAGCGCCCAAGCGCCGAGCGCAGCGCGCGTTGTGCCGCCTGCGCGGCATCGGCAGCGGATTGAACGGGGGCGGCTCCGGGATGTCGCATCGGCATCGATCATAAGGGAGCGCGCCCGCGCGTTTGGCATGGCCCTTGCCACGCCCACGGCGATAATCCGGCGATGACCCGATCTCCACCGCAAACGACCGATCCGCCACGCCCCCGGCCGGCATCATTGAGCGACCTGTTTTGGTCGCTGACATGGCTGGCCATGCAGGGCTTTGGCGGCGTACTCGGGGTGGTGCAGCGCGAATTGGTCGACAAGAAACGCTGGCTGACGCTGGAGGAGTTTGCCGAGGACTGGGCAGTCGCGCAAGTGATGCCCGGGCCCAATATCGTGAATCTGGCCTTGGTGCTGGGCGACCGTTATTTCGGTGTTCGGGGCG
>Ga0114966_10002714_pt1 | contig 15723 bp, 15 predicted proteins | sample M_130207_XF_Meta_FD_87029 | JGI IMG/M metagenome (GOLD analysis project Ga0114966, IMG submission 87029) | Freshwater microbial communities from Lake Montjoie, Canada to study carbon cycling - M_130207_XF_MetaG | ecosystem: Environmental > Aquatic > Freshwater > Lake | place: Lake Montjoie... | reverse complement strand
AGATCTTAAAATTCAGAAAATAGCTTTATATTTGATAGTTGGCAGTAAACTATCAACTATCAAATGACAGTAAAACAAAATATAGAAAAGCTATTAGACGTTTATAACGAATTATCTGTTAATGAAATCTCTAATAAGTTAAATGTATCCAAGCAAATGGTGCATGTGGCCATTAAGCAATTGTTGGAAAACAGCATCATTATCAAACTTGGGGCCCCACCAAAAACTATTTACCGCAAATTATCTGAAACAAAAAAAGCAAAGGAAATTCCTAGTTTAAATTTAACGGAAGACGAATTAATTTATTTAGCTCAAAATTTTTTAATTGTCACCGATGTGGGAAATTTATTAGACGGAATTGAAGCATTTAGTTATTGGTGCCAACAGCGCAATTTGTCAATTGAAAAAACAGCAAAAGAATTTATATTAACAAAAGATAAATATAAAAAATATCAGGATAAATCAGGTTTTATTGATGGCATAAATAAACTCGTAAACACAAAAGATTATAAAAAAATTTGGCTTAACAAGCTTTATTACCTTGATTTTTATGCGATTGAGCGATTTGGAAAAACACGCTTAGGAACTTTATTACATTATGCTAAACAAGGGCAAAATAAATACCTAATGCAAATTATGATGAATGAAATTGAAAAACAAATCAAAGATTTCATCAAGAATCACAAAGTAGATGCTGTTGCGTTTGTCCCGCCAACGGTAAGGAGAGAAGTGCAAATAATGAAATTCATTCAGCAAAAACTAAATTTAAGTTTACCGCATGTAGAGATTCAAAAAATAAGTGGCATTATACCAATTCCTCAAAAGTCATTATCAAAAATGAATGAGCGCATTAGAAACGCTGAAAATACCTTTGCGGTTGTGGATAATCGAAACTTTAAACACGTTTTGCTAATTGATGATGCTGTTGGTTCAGGCTCTACTTTAAATCAAATAGCAGAAAAAATTAAAAATAAAGAAGTAGCAAAAAATGTAACTGGACTTGCTATCGTGGGAAGTTTTAAAGGCTTTGATGTGATTACCGATGTTTAAAAAATAATAAAATAGCACACTAGAATTTAGAACCATTCCAAATAAGCAATATTTCATAGTTGTTTAAACCAATTTAGGCTTATTCTTGTTGTTTAGTTGATAAAAGCACTAAATTTTATTGCAATAAAGGCTTCACAATTATACATTTGCGAAGTAAAAATTAAATACAATTTGTATTATGAATTTTTCATCGTTCAAAAAAGTATAAATTTTATAAAAATGATGCTAAAATCATAAAATAATTAAAACAACAAAATCAACTTTATGAGTCAAGGATTTTTAAAAACATCAATCGGAAAAAAAGTTGTAATGGGCGCAACAGGTTTATTCCTTATTACATTTTTAGTAGTGCACTGCTTTATTAATTGCCTTATCTTTTTTAATGATGGCGGTTTAACATTTAACATTGGTGCTGATTTTATGGCACACAATTGGCTAATCAGAGCAGGAGAACTTGTGCTATTTGCCGGATTAATAATTCATGTTTTTCAAGCCTTAATTTTAACCTTAGAAAATAAAAAAGCCCGTCCTGTTGGATATTTAAAAGTAGATGGCGCTGCAAACTCTTCATGGTACAGCCGCTCAATGGGATTATTAGGAACTTTATTGCTGATGTTTTTAATTATTCACTTAATACACTTTTGGGTAAAATCTCGCTTTACCGGCTTGCCAGGTCATGATGCTAATGGTAACGAGAATTTATATGCAGTTATGCAAGAAACATTTAAAATGTTATGGGTAGTTATTTTATATACACTAGCAATGATTTCGTTAGCATACCATTTATTACACGGGTTTCAATCGGCATTCCAAACTTTAGGACTAAATAATAAATTATATACACCAATCATTAAAAAGGTGGGTATTTATTTTTCAATTTTTGTTCCATTCATTTTCGCATTAATGCCAATACTAATGTATTTAGGTATCATCAAATAAATTTAAATCAAGGTTTGTCACCCTCAGCGAAGTCGAAGGGAAAAACATATTAACGAATTAATCATTATACAATATGAGTAAATTAGATTCAAAAATACCTGAAGGAGCCATCGATCAAAAATGGACAAAATACCGTTCAAGCATAGCGCTTGTAAATCCAGCTAACAAACGTAGTTTAGAAGTTTTAGTGGTAGGGTCAGGACTAGCCGGTGCATCTGCAGCAGCAACATTAGCTGAGGCAGGGTACAAAGTAAAAGTATTTTGCTTTCAAGACTCTCCCCGTCGTGCGCATTCAATTGCAGCGCAAGGAGGAATTAATGCTGCAAAAAATTATCAAAATGATGGCGACTCAACTTACCGTTTATTTTATGATACAATAAAAGGTGGTGATTACAGAGCCCGCGAAGCAAACGTTCATCGTTTAGCGGAAGTATCAACTAGTATTATTGACCAATGTGTTGCACAAGGCGTTCCATTAGCTCGTGAATATGGTGGATTACTTAGTAATCGTTCGTTTGGTGGCACACAAGTTCAACGTACATTTTATGCAGCTGGTCAAACTGGACAACAATTATTGCTAGGAGCATATTCTGCTTTACAGCGTCAAGTTGGCTCAGGTAACATCGAACTATGTCACCGTCACGAAATGCTTGATATTGTAACCATTGATGGTGTAACTCGTGGAATTATTGCGCGTAATTTAATTACTGGCGAAATGGAAAAACATTTTGGTCATGCCGTTTTATTATGTACTGGTGGTTACGGTAACGTATTTTACTTATCTACTAACGCTATGGGAAGTAATGTAACAGCTGCTTGGAAAGCTCATAAAAAAGGAGCGTTTTTTGCAAATCCATGCTACACGCAAATTCACCCAACTTGTATCCCTGTTTCAGGTGATCATCAATCTAAATTAACGTTAATGTCTGAATCGTTGCGTAACGACGGACGTATTTGGGTTCCTAAAAAAGAAAATGATACTCGTAAGGCAACAGATATTCCTGAAGAAGAAAGAGATTACTATTTAGAGCGTCGTTATCCTGCCTTTGGAAATTTAGTTCCTCGTGATGTGGCTTCTCGTGCAGCTAAAGAGCGTTGCGATGCTGGATATGGAGTTGGTAAGTCAAAAATGGCGGTGTACTTAGATTTTGCATTTAACACGGCGCGTTACGGCAAAACGGAAGCTATTAAGCAAAATATTCATAACCCAAGTCATGAGCAAATCATGACTTTAGGAAAAGCTGTTGTAAAAGAAAAATATGGTAATTTATTTACCATGTATGAGCAAATTACTGGCGAAAATCCTTACGAAGTGCCAATGCGCATTTATCCCGCAGTTCACTATACAATGGGTGGTTTATGGGTAGATTACAACTTAATGACAACTGTAAAAGGGTTGTACGCCTTAGGTGAGGCTAACTTCTCTGATCATGGTGCTAACCGCTTAGGAGCTTCTGCTTTAATGCAAGGTTTAGCAGATGGATATTTTGTTATTCCTTATACTTTAGGTGTTTATTTATCTGCAGAAGTAACTCGTATGAGTGCAGAAAAAGATAAATCAGATTCAATTGATAAATTAAAGACAAACCATCCTGCATTTGAGACTGCATTAAAAGAACAAACAGATTTAATCAATAAATTTTTAAATATAAAAGGAACAAAATCTGTTGAAAGTTTCCATAAACGTTTAGGATTAATTATTTGGAATAAATGCGGTATGGCTCGTAATAAGCAAGGTTTATTAGATGCTATTGCTGAAATTCAAGCTTTACGTAAAGAATTTTGGAGCGATGTGCGTGTGTTAGGAACAGCCGATGAATTTAATCCTGATTTAGAAAAAGCGGGTCGTGTAGCCGATTTTATTGAGTTGGGAGAGTTAATGTGTAAGGATGCATTGCAGAGAGAAGAAAGTTGTGGAGGCCATTTCCGTGAAGAACACCAAACAGAAGAAGGTGAAGCAAAACGTGATGATGTAAACTTTGCATACGTTTCAGCTTGGGAATACAAAGGTGTGAGCGAATGGGAATTAAACAAAGAAGAGTTAAAATACGAGAATATTAAAATTGCACAAAGAAGCTACAAGTAATTAGAAATAAGAAAACAGGCAATAGTTAATAGTGAAAATAAACTCATATAGGAATTTAATTGTTTGGCAAAAATCCGTTGCATTAGTTACCGATATTTATACTCTTACTAAGTCTTTTCCTCAAGAAGAAAAATTTGGAATAGTTTCTCAATTAAATAGAGCGAGCGTTTCAATTCCTTCAAATATAGCAGAAGGTTGGGGAAGAGAATCTTCTAAAAACTATTTGCAATTTTTGAGAATTTCAAGAGGTTCTTTGATGGAGACAGAAACGTTATTAGAAATTTCTAAAAACTTGAACTACATCAACGAGAGCGAATTTAAAGTTATTTCTGATAATATTGAGGAGGTGAGTAAAATTTTACAAGGATTAATTAAAAGCATTCAACAAAAAATTAAAATAACACAAACTATTTAGCAAAAGGCACTAATGCCTAATGCCTAATCACTAATAACAAAATAAAATGGGATCAGGAAACGGAACAGAATTGAATCTAACTTTAAAAGTTTGGAGACAAAAAAACACTAAGGCAACGGGTAGTTTTGAAACGCATCAATTAACAGGCATCTCAACAGACATGTCGTTTTTAGAAATGTTTGATGTATTAAACGAAAAATTAATTAGCGAAGGAAAAGAAGCCATCGCTTTTGATCACGATTGCCGCGAAGGTATTTGTGGCATGTGCAGTATGTATATCAATGGTCGTCCGCATGGACCAAAACAAGGCGTAACAACTTGTCAGCTACATATGCGTTCATTTAAAACTGGTGATACAATTATTGTAGAACCTTGGAGAAGTGGTTCTTTTCCGGTAATTAAAGATTTAGCAGTTGATAGAAGTGCATTTGATAGAATTATTGCAAGTGGTGGTTACATCTCCGTAAACACTGGTAATGCGCAAGACGCAAATAATATTTTAATTCCTAAAACAGATGCAGATGCAGCTTTTGGAGCAGCAGCTTGTATTGGTTGCGGAGCTTGCGTAGCAGCTTGTAAAAACAGTTCGGCAATGTTATTTGTTTCAGCAAAAGTATCTCAATTAGCATTATTACCTCAAGGACAAGTTGAGCGTAAAGAGCGCGTATTAAAAATGGTTGCGCAAATGGATGAAGAAGGATTTGGTAACTGCACAAATACAGGCGCTTGCGAAGCTGAATGCCCTAAAGGAATTTCTTTGGAAAATATTGCACGTATGAACAGAGAATTAATGGGAGCAACTTTTAAGTAAAGAATTTTATAACCGGAAATATATAGTACCTTCTATTTCTAAAAATAGAAGGTATTTTTATGATGTATCCTGCAACAATTTATTCTCCAAATTGTCTTTATTGTAAAACTTACAAGCTCATTTAGATGAATGATTTTGTTTAATTTACTTTACACCAAACACTATGAAATTTTATAACATTAAGAGCACGCAACATTTACCAATTTCGTTAGAAGAAGCATGGGATTTTTTTTCGTCTCCAAATAATTTAGCAAAAATTACTCCTCCCGATATGGGTTTTATTATTACATCTGATAAAAAAGATGGACAAAAAATGTATGCCGGACAAATTATTACTTATATCATTAAACCAATGTTTGGAATTCCAGTAAAGTGGATGACTGAAATTACGCATGTAAAGGATGGCGAATATTTTATTGATGAGCAGCGTTTTGGTCCTTATAAATTATGGCATCATCGCCACTCATTTGCAAAAACAGCAACAGGCGTAGAAATGAATGATGAGGTAAATTATGTTTTACCATTTGGAATTTTTGGAGCCATAGCGCATGCATTATTTATTAGAAAACGTGTAGAAGAAATTTTTACATACCGAACTAAAGTGGTAGACAAATTATTTTCAATTAAATAAAATAGGTAACTTACCTTTTTACAAAAATCGGAGTCGGATTGTAGTAATATTTAATCTAAATTTGCAGTATGTTTACGGGAATTATAGAAGGCCTTTCAAAAGTTGAAGCAATTGAAAAAGAAAACACAAATGTTCATTTTACATTTAGTTGTTCTTTTACTCATGAATTAAAAATAGACCAAAGTGTTGCACACAATGGAGTTTGCTTAACCGTTGTAAAGATTAATGGAAATCAATATACCGTAACTGCCATTGATGAAACTTTACAAAAAACCAATTTGGGAAATTTAAAAATTGGGGACGATGTAAATTTAGAACGTTGCATGCCCGCTAACGGCCGCTTTGACGGACACATAGTTCAAGGGCATGTTGATCAGACAGGTATTGTATATTCAATTATTGACAACAAAGGAAGTTGGACTTACACTATTCAATATGATCATAAATTGGGTAATGTAACAGTAGAGAAAGGAAGTATCACGATAAACGGAACAAGTTTAACAGTTGTTGATTCAAAGGATGATTCTTTCTCTGTTTGCATTATTCCTTATACTTTTGAAAATACAGTGTTTAAAAATTTAAAAGTAAACGATGTTGTTAATTTAGAATTTGATATTGTAGGAAAATATGTTGCTCGCTTACTTAACAAATAAATCATGCAACAAAAGGTAGATTTTTTAATTATTGGTAGCGGAATTGCAGGTTTAAGTTATGCGCTTAAAGTTGCGGAGCATGGCTCAGTTTATATTGTTACCAAAAGTAACGAAGACGAATCTAATACCAAATATGCTCAAGGTGGCATTGCCGCTGTTTGGCATGATAAAGATACGATTGAAAAACACATTCAGGATACGCTAATTGCCGGAGCGGGCTTATGTGATGAAGAAACGGTGCGATTGGTTGTAACTGAGGGTACTCAACGCGTAAGAGAATTAATTGAACTAGGCGCTAATTTTGATAAAACCAAAGAAGGTTCGTATGATTTAGCAAAAGAAGGCGGGCATTCTGAACACCGTATTTTGCATTATAAAGATATTACTGGTTATGAAATTGAACGCGCTTTGATTGAGCAAATTCGCAAGCATAAAAATATAACAGTACTTGATCACCATTATGCAATTGATGTCATTACTCAGCATCACTTGGGGCAAGTAGTAACTTCTCACTCAGAAAACATAAAATGTTTTGGCGCCTATATCTTAAACACAAAAACACAGAAGATAGACACTGTACTTTCTAAAATTACACTGATGGCAACTGGTGGAGCAGGGCATGTATATGCTACCACTACTAATCCCACTATTGCAACTGGCGACGGCATTGCAATGGTTTATAGGGCTAAAGGTCGTGTAAAAGATATGGAGTTTGTTCAGTTTCATCCAACATCTTTATATAATCCGGGCGAGCATCCTAGTTTTTTAATTACAGAAGCAATTAGAGGCTTTGGAGCTGTGCTAAAAACGATGGATGGAAAAGAGTTTATGCAAAAGTATGATGAGCGATTATCGTTGGCGCCTCGCGATATTGTTGCTCGCGCAATTGATAATGAATTAAAAACACGAGGCGAAGATTTTGTGTATTTAGATTGTCGCCACATCGATAGAAAATCGTTTATAGAACATTTTCCAAACATTTATACTAAATGCATGAATTTAGATATAGATCCTTTTATTCATTTAATTCCAGTTGTTCCTGCTATGCATTATTTGTGTGGTGGTATTTTGGTTGATAAAAGTGGTTTGTCAACAATAGGAAATTTATTTGCAGTGGGAGAATGTGCATGCACTGGTTTGCATGGTGCAAATAGATTAGCTAGTAATTCATTATTAGAGGCAGTTGTATTTGCACATAGGGCTGCAACATTGGGAGTTGAAAATTTATCTACAATTTCGTTTGAGGAAAACATTCCTAACTGGGATGCGGAAGGTACGGAACATGCTGAAGAAATGGTATTAATTACACAATCGCAACGTGAAGTGCAACAAATTATGAGTAATTATGTTGGCATTGTTAGGTCTGAATTACGATTAAAAAGAGCATTCGATCGGTTAGAGATATTGTATAAAGAAAATGAGGCGCTATACGATAAAACAACGGTAACTCAAAAGCTTTGCGAATTACGTAACTTAATTTGTATTGGCTATTTAATTATAAAACACGCTGTAAGGCGCAAAGATTCAGTTGGTTTGCATTATATGGTAAATTACAACAAGTTAGATTCAAATTAATAAGCTAGATTGGATTTCGTGTTTCCTCAGTAATTAATGAATCAAAATTTCATGGAAGTAAAATAATCATTTCACTAAATAAATTTTCCACTTATCTTTCTTTTTCCTTGACGAAAAAGAAACAAAAAGTCAAGACAATTCGCCAACCACCATCTACCCCGCAAAAGCCTACCAAAATGGTGGTTCGCACCGAATTGACAAAAGGCAGCCGCACCATTACAAGCGGATGAGAGACTTACACAAAATAATATTAAATAGTTGTTAAATGCTTTTCAAATTCTTCTTCTGTCGACAATTCGCTTGTAGTTCCAACATCGTGTAACAAATCGTAAATAAAATTTCTATCAGGGAATATTTTGGCGATATGTTTTGTAACAATTCCTTTGCTTCCAATAAAACTAATTTCATCAAATTCATTATTGCTAATAATTTTAAAATAGTTCTTATTGTTTTTGTATTTACGATAGGTTGGAAAATTAATTTCTGATTTTATGTCACCTTGAACGGAGTCGAAGGGGACTTCTTTTTTAAAATTCATATGTGATGTTTCGTTTAAGCATCGTTATTAATTCCTGAATTATGTTCAAACAATCGTCTTTCAATAGTATTTGTTATTCCGGTGTAATATGATTTATCATAACATTTTAATATACATACAAAGTAATCAAATAGTTTCATTGGCTTTTATTGGGCTTCGACTGCGCTCAGCCTGACATACTTTGACATTTTACACCTTCGCTTGACACAACATAATTTTTGCACAAAAAAAAGCGTCCGCCAGCTGGCAGACGCTTTTAAGTTTTTAAAAAAACTACATACCTTGTGGTTGTTGTTGTTCTTCGGGCATTAACTCCTCCATCGGAACAATAGCGGTTAAGCGTTTCATTAATTCCTTTGAATGTGCATCTTCTTTAAATTGTTCAGCTAACATTACTAAACGGCGCATAATTTCTTTTGCTTGGTCAACTTCTCTATTAAATGCTGCACGACGAATTGGCTTTTGTGCTTTATACACTTGTAAGTCATTTTCAAAAATAGTAAATAATTTTCCAGACAATTCAACGGCTTTTTTCTTATTTCCAATTTGGTAATAGCCTGCAATAACTGTGTAAAGTGTAGCTTCGTAGCGCACGTTTTCATCAGGCATTTTTGCCAAACATAAATCCAATACTTTTTCAGCTTTTTGTTTTTGACCTTTATTAATAAGCGCACCGGCTAACGTTGCCATTTGCATGCGCATGTTAGAAGCCATACGCGTACAGTTTTCATCTAAACTAACACCTGGCTGATTTAAACCACCCCATGCAAATTTATTCATAATGTTATCGTACATGATGTCAGTATTTACTCGTCCACCTTGAGCCATTTCATTTTCTGTATTTTTAATTGGAGTTAAGCGATACGCTAATCCTTCTAATTGAAAATACTCTTCCAATCCTAAATAAGCTTCAGCGCCTGTAGTTACAGCAAAATAAATAGGTCGCTTCCAATCGTTATGTGCAATTAAATCTAACACCATTAAATCGTTTTTAGTTAAGTACTGGCGATTGATGCTCCATTTAATAGATTTTACTAATCGTGCCGTATCTTTAACTGTAATAACTTTTTCACGCATAACTTTAGCGGAATCTACAGGTACATAAAATGTTTTTGAAGGAAAATAATCTAATGGTTTATTTCCGTAATCTAGCTTATTTTCTATATCATCTGACACCACAAAGTCAATTGCTTTTTTCAAACTCATTGGCCCCGCGCCTTTATCCATGATGTATACTATTTCACGTTTACTTTGCGTATACTTTTCAGCCGGAATAGTAAATGGTACTGGTGCAGATTCATAAGCCGCTCTGCGCTGCTGATTAATATACCAATCTGTTTGCAATAAGCTTAAATTCACAACACGTACATCTGTTCTAACGCCTTCCACTTCCTGAGCGTACCAAAGAGGGAATGTATCGTTATCACCATTTGTAAATAAAATAGCATTAGGTGCGCAAGTGTTTAAATAGTTTACAGCAAAATCTCTGCTCATGGTTCGTTTAGAACGATTATGATCATCCCAGCCTTCTGCAGCCATTAAAGTTGGAATTATTAAACCCAAAACAGTTGCTAAAATTGAAGCTGTTTTTGCATTTGTTTTTTTGCTTAATAAGTCAAAAATAAATAATACACCAAGTCCAATAAAAATGGCAAAGGCATAAAAGGATGCGACGTAAGCATAATCACGTTCACGCGGTTGATATGGATACTGATTTAAATAAACCACAACCGCCAAACCATTTAGCAAAAACAATAAGCTTACAATCCACATATCATTTTTATTGTTTTTTACATGAAACATAAAACCTAAGCATCCTAAAATAAAAGGTAAGGCATAAAATGAATTATTAGCCATATTATTAGAAGCCGCATGAGGTACAAATGAGGTATCTGTATCTAAAATAAAATCATCTAAGCCGCTCAATCCGGTTTTCCAATTACCTTCTAAAGGGTTACCATTTAAACCCTGAATATCGTTTTGACGACCAATAAAATTCCAAGCAAAATAACGCAAGTACATATATTTTACTTGGTAGCTGATAAAGTAGGTTAAGTTAGCTGTAAATGTTGGAATTTGAACTTCTTCCAACTGCCCACTTTGTTCGTTCATTTTTTGCTTTGTTTTATGATTACTTTGCACATCTCCCCAATAGCGATAGGCCGCTTCGTGGTTTCCTTGCTGGCTCCACATACGAGGAAACACAGTACAATATTCTTCTTCATAAGCAGGTATGTTTTTTTTACGATCATCAATTACCACGTATTTATTTGATTTTTCATCCTTTGCATAAATAGGATCTTTATCACCAAAATACTGTTGAGATTTGGTAGGTGCATTATAGTAATTACCATACGTTAAAGGAAAATCGCCATATTGATCACGACTTAAGTAAGGTAACATGGTAATTGCATTTTCCGGATCATTTTCATCCATTGGTGTATTTGCCTGCGAACGAATAATCAAAATAAAGAAAGAAGAGTATCCAATTAATAAAGACGTAAAGCTTATTAAAATAACATTTAAAATATTAATATTTTTAGATTTTAAATAATGGATTCCGTACAATAAACCTCCTAAAACAGCTAAACGAGACAAAAATGGAGTAAGACCATAACCTGTTCCTGAAATAATTACTATCCCTGCAAATACAATGGCCGTATAAAATCCAAATTTATAATATGACTCTTTCTTTTTTACAGTATAAAGAATTAAAGATGTTAAAGCTGTAAATAATAAAACAAAATAAATTAATGAACCAATATTAAAACCCATGTGCAATTTATTTACAAAAAACACTTCGTAATCAGCCGCAAATTTTACAATTTTTGGAATCATAATGTTTTGAATACCACCCAACAATACCAACGAAATAATTCCTGTAATGAAAAACGATTTCCAAGTAAACACATGTTTTTTATAATAATAAATAAAACAAATAGCCGGTATTGCTAATAAATTTAATAAATGGACACCAATTGATAATCCCATTAAATAGGCAATAACCACTAACCAACGCATAGCGCCAACCGGGTTTGTTGTATCTTCTTCTTCCCATTTTAGAGCTGCCCAAAAAACTAAAGCGGTGAAAAAAGAGGACATGGCGTACACCTCTCCCTCAACAGCCGAAAACCAAAATGAATCAGAAAAAGTATAAGCTAAACCACCAACAATACCCGCGCCAATTACTGCCCATTGTTTACCCGAAGTAAATTCTTCTCCTTTTTTAACTATAGCTTTGATTCCTAAACGAGTAATTGTCCAAAATAAAAATAAAATAGTAAAGGAGCTGCATAATGCAGACATAATATTAATCATTTTACCAGCTAATGCAGGATCTCCGCCTGCTAATAAAGCAAACATACGCCCAACAATCATAAAGAAAGGTGCTCCGGGAGGGTGACCAACTTCTAATTTATAAGCACAGGCAATGTACTCGCCGCAATCCCAAAAACTGGCTGTTGGCTCAATGGTTGATACATAAGTAATTGTGGCAATGGCGAAGACAATCCACCCAATAATGTTATTTAATTTTTTAAACTGCATATATTTATTTTTATAAGCTTTGAGATGCGAATTTAACTAAAAAATGGCGTTATTGTGAATGAAAGTTTTTTTTATGAATTATTTGTTAATGAATTATTTTTGCTATTTTTGTCGCCCGAACTTATAAATAAGTTCACATTGTCTGATGGTGTAACTGGCAACACGACTGATTTTGGTTCAGTAGAGTCTAGGTTCGAGCCCTAGTCAGACAACATAAAAACCCTCCTAATCAATGATTAAGAGGGTTTTTTAGTTTAAAACATCTTATTTAAAACCGTTTCTTGTTAAAATATCCTTAATGTGATTGTTTGTAATTGTCTCTGTGTCGCTTTTATCGTAAATAGTAACTAAAACTACTCCATGCTTAACCAAATTAATAACTAACTCGTAAACAATTAATCTTGCCCCACCACTTTTGCCTTTACCTTTAGATTTTATTGAAATTCTAATTTTACGGACATTACTACCTAAATCGATTCCTATGTTTGGATTAGCAATATAATCTGATTTAAACTCTCTTAAATCATTTGGTAACGAATGATACTTTTTCTTGAGTCGTTTAAACTCTTTTTCAAACTCATGAGTCGTTAAAAATTCAATCTTACTCATTTAACAAATCATCCAAAGTTTTTGCTTTTTTTTTACCATTTATAATTTGCTTCAAATCTTTTAAGCCTCTATCAATGCTTTGAGCAGTTTCGTTTTCAATAACGGGTTTATCCCCTAACTTTTTAGCGAGTTCAAATAGCAACTTAATGTTTGATTTTGATTTTGATTGTATTACTAATGTTTCCATACAGCTAATTTACAAAAAATAATGATTTATAAAATGACCTTTTAAAAAATTTAGTGATGGTGTAACTGGCAACACGACTGATTTTGGTTCAGTAGAGTCTAGGTTCGAGCCCTAGTCAGACAACCACTTAAAATAAAAAACCCTTGAAAATTTGATTCTCAAGGGTTTTTTGTTTTTGATACATAAAATAATTTAATCGGATTTTTTTATACCAAATCAGTGTTTTATTTATTTTGGCGTGCCCCATTCCGCCAGCTGGCGGATCGGGTCAGGCTTTCACTTCAATCTTTTAATACCATCGCTAACGCTCGGTTTTAAAAGGATTTACGTTCTATCCTTCACGCAGTTTTTTTGTAATTTATTATTTCTCGCCACTAGTGTTGTTAACTCCATTACTGACATTAATGATGCCAACACCAACAAGGGCAGTAGTATTCCAATTAAATTATTTTTGTAATGGTACACAAAGCATTTATCTTTGTTATATCGGGCAATAGAATATAAAATTCGATTTATGCCATATTGATTAAAAAGAAAATGCAAATAAGGAAATCTACCACAGCAGATCTTGATGAGATAATGAAAATTTATGATTATGCTAGAACGTATATGGCTGCTAATGGAAATGCTAATCAATGGTTAGATGGCTATCCAAAAAGAGAATTGGTTATTTCAGACATATCAAACGGAAAAAGTTATGTTTGCTATAACGATAACATTATTTTAGGAACGTTTTATTTTGGAATTGAACCAGAGCCAACCTATAAATGCATTTATGAAGGTAAGTGGATTAATGATGAAAAATACGGAGTCATACACAGAATTGCTACAAATGGCATTCAAAAAGGAATTGCTGCGCAATGCATAAATTGGTGTATAGCAGAGATTGGCAATATTAGAATTGATACCCATAGACAGAATATTCCGATGCAAAAAGTTATTGCAAAATGCGAGTTTATTTATTGTGGCATTGTGTATATGCAAAATGGGGATGAAAGAATTGCTTTTCAAAAATTGTGGTAAAGTTTAGAATGAGTAATACCCAAAAAAAAGCAGACTACTCGCGTGCCTGCTTTTCCACTTTCATCCCAGTTTTTCATGGTACAAAGTACTTGATAGAATTTCTTAATTTCATTTATCATCAATAAACATTAATGAGTATTATAAAATTTGGTAAGTTCGTGTAGAGTGAAAATAAAAAATGCTGCATCATTGTGATGCAGCATCTTTAAATTATTTTTTATATATTAAAAATCATCTTTAATAATATTTATTAAATCGATAATTGCCCAAATTCCACAACCACCACCTGTAAGAATAAATAAAATATTCCAACCAACTGGTTTTTTCTTATACCATCTGTGAGCAGCAACTCCTCCTAAAAAAATCCATAATAAAATAGTAATTAATTTTTCATTGTCACCACCTTTAGAAGGAGTGTTTGCATTAACTTTATCAGTTTTAGAAACTGATTTAAATTGAGCTTGAACTTTTGAATCTAAATTACTTTTTGTAATTACAACTTGTTCAGAAGCTACATTAACATTGTTTACTTTTTTTACAGGAAATGAAGCTACTGCAACAGATCCAATAAACAGAAGACTTGCCGTAATAAAGCCTACCAATTTTGTTTTGTGTTTCATAATGTTTTGGTTTTTAAAGTTTATATTTGTTAGTTATTAGATTCAAATATAAACATTATAATATTAAAATATGTTGAATGCCAATTTTTTTTTTAAAAGTTTTGTAATAGCTAAGAAATTTTTTTTTACACTTTTATTATTTTCAAAAGCCGCCTCATTTTTAGCACAACAAAATGAAGAATTTGAATTTATTGGCGTGTTAAGATTACAAGATAGTTCCTTAATTACATATAAAATAAATTTTAAAGAAATTAATAATCAAAAAATTGAAGGCTATTCGGTAACTGATTTTTATGGCTCTGAAAAAACAAAAACAAAGATAGAAGGCTTTATTAATAAAGATAAGAAAACTATTTCTTTTTTTGAAACTACAAATATAGCCACTAAATCAAGCGCAGATATAAGTGAGTTCTGTTTTGTTCATGTTAAAAACGCCAAAATAAAGTCAAAAAACAATAAGAGTATTATCCAAGGGAAGTTTACGGGGAAATTTGAAAATGATACAAATTGTATGACTGGAACTTTGTATTTAGTAGGTACCGATTTTTTAACTAAACCTTCAGTAAATGCAGATAGCGCAAAGAATGCAGGAAACCTTAAAAATGAAAACATTACCGAAATGCTAAAAAAAGCAGATGATTTATATTTAACGTCTGCAGATGTTTTGAAATTGAACTGGTCCTCAAATGATATTAAACTTTCACTTTGGGATGGTTCGAAAGTTGATCAAGATAAAATATCTGTTATTGTTAATGATAAAACAATACTTGAAAATTTTGTTATTTCTAAAGAAAAAAAAGTGATATCAATTCCGTTCACTGAAGATGTTTGTAAGATCGTAATCCTTGCGGTTAATGAAGGTAAAGCTCCGCCAAATACTGTAAATATATTATTAGAAGATAAAAGTAACTCGACACCATTCATCACTAAATTAAAAACTTTGGAGAAAACTACGATTGTTTTAAATAAACGAAAGAAGTAAAACACTACATTTTATGGGTATGAATAGTCAAAATAAATCAAAACAAAAATTACATTTT
>Ga0114966_10002712_pt1 | contig 15725 bp, 10 predicted proteins | sample M_130207_XF_Meta_FD_87029 | JGI IMG/M metagenome (GOLD analysis project Ga0114966, IMG submission 87029) | Freshwater microbial communities from Lake Montjoie, Canada to study carbon cycling - M_130207_XF_MetaG | ecosystem: Environmental > Aquatic > Freshwater > Lake | place: Lake Montjoie... | reverse complement strand
GGGTATGAAGCCAAAACTGAGATTCGCAAAGTAGTATGGCCGACAAGACAAGAAACAACGCATACAACTTTGATAGTGGTAGTAGTTGTAGTCATTCTTGCGGTTATACTTTGGGCGTTGGACTCAAGTGTAAGTTGGATAATAGCCAAGTTAATTGGTGTTTAAAAGTATCAAAATCTGAGTGATCTGTCAGATAAACTTCGTACAGTTTAAATTGATGTAACCAACTGTTCGGACTAATAAATATGCGAGTGAACACGACAAAATTTTCTTGTAAAAACGGAATAAAGTAAGGGTCAGCTATGTCAGTCGTTGCAGAAAATAAGCGGTGGTATGTTGTACACGCTTATTCTGGATTTGAGCGCAAAGTCAAACAAGCGCTGGAAGAAAGGATAGCATTAGCCAATCTCTCTGATCAGTTCGGTAGCATACTTGTACCAACTGAAGAAGTTTTAGAAATGCGTGGTGGGCAGAAGCGCAGAAGTGAAAGAAAATTTTTCCCAGGTTACGTTCTTATCCAGATGGTTCTAAATGATGAAACTTGGCACTTGGTCAAGGAAACGCCGAGAATTATGGGGTTTATTGGAGGGACAGCAGATAAGCCGGCTCCGATCACTCAGCGTGAAGTAGATGACATACAGAGTCGACTAGAGGAAACGGTTGACAAACCCGCTCATAAAATCGTGTATGAACCGGGAGAGTTGGTCCGCGTTGTGAATGGGCCATTCAATGATTTCACTGGAACGGTTGAGGAAGTCAATTACGAAAAGAATCGAGTGCGTGTAGCGGTGTTGATTTTCGGACGTTCTACCCCTGTGGAATTAGAATTTTCCCAGGTTGAGAAAGGTTGATTTAGAATTTTTATTAAAGATGGATTATTTCTTTATTTTGATTGAAGTGCTGATAGAAACAATAAAAAGTCTTGGCGTAGATATTGTTGGTTGTAGTTTACTGTTACCAAGCGTCTAGAATTTTGTTTTACAAAAATATTTTCAAACTTGATCTTTTCCATTGCCGGAAGAGGTCTACAACAAAGTCGCATGTTCGGGTTTAAGTGCTCCGTCATGTGCCAGGGGAGTTTGCCAGTGCAAACGCTTGCACCCAAAGAGGAGTAGAAAAATGGCAAAGAAAATAACTGCATATATCAAGCTGCAAGTTGCAGCAGGTAAAGCTAATCCAAGTCCTCCCGTCGGTCCTGCTTTAGGGCAGCACGGGGTAAACATCATGGAATTTTGTAAGTCCTTTAATGCTCAGACTCAAAGTCTGGAGCAAGGCATGCCAATTCCTGTGGTTATTACTGTCTACGCAGATCGTAGTTTCACATTTATAACTAAAACTCCACCGGCAAGTGTGTTGCTTAAAAAAGCGGCCGGTATAGCCAGTGGTAGCAGTCGGCCCAACACTGAGAAGGTTGCCAAGCTGAGCCGCGCTCAGTTAGAAGAAGTAGCTAAAATGAAAATGCCAGATTTGACAGCTGCTGATTTGAACGCGGCTGTGCGTACACTGGCTGGTACTGCTAGAAGTGCGGGTATTGAGACTGAGGGTGTAGTGTAATGGCCAAATTAACTAAACGTGCAAAACTGATAGCAGAAAAAATTCAAATTGGAAAAGCTTACTCTGTAGAGGAGGCTGTATCTCTTCTTAATGTTTTTGGGGTTGTAAAATTTAAGGAATCTATAGACGTTGCTATTAATTTGGGCGTAGATCCACGTAAATCCGATCAAAATGTGCGTGGTGCAACAACTTTGCCGCATGGCACTGGTAAAACAGTTAGAGTGGCTGTTTTTGCGCAAGGCGCAAATGCAGAAAAAGCAAAAGAAGCGGGTGCTGATATTGTAGGTTTTGATGATCTTGCACAAAGTATAAAGGCCGGGAACCTGGATTTTGATGTTGTTATTGCTAGTCCGGATGCCATGCGAGTAGTTGGTCAGTTGGGTACTATTCTGGGTCCTAAAGGTTTAATGCCTAACCCTAAAGTTGGGACCGTAACTCCTGATGTGGCTAGTGCAGTAAGAAATGCAAAAGCTGGCCAGGTTCGTTACCGTACAGACAAAAACGGCATAATCCATGGTGGTATCGGCAAGGTAGGATTCAGCGCCGATGCAATCAAAGGAAATCTTGAGGCTTTGTTGTCAGATTTAAAACGAGCGAAACCTTCAACTTCCAAAGGCATTTTTGTACAAAAAGTGGTGTTGTCATCCACGATGGGGCCAGGTTTGCTTGTTGATCATTCGATACTAAATTTTTAATAAATTTTAAGCGCCTCTGGTTAATTCCAGGATGCTGTAACTATTTTCAAAAATCAGCGTTATGTTTTGAAGATGGTGCAAAAGACTTTGGGGTGCTGCTGTTGCCTAAACAGGCGCAGCAGGGCTGTCAAAGACCGCAGGTGATAGTTGTCCAATTTTTTTGCCAATATAGGCAACAAAGACAATTACCTTAATTTCCTGCGCAGATGGTGTACCCGGGCTTGCCGCAACTTTGTATGTTGCTAAGCGTAGGCTCTTCACCAGACATGAGTCCCGTCACTTTGGGTAACCTCAGTGCGGGGGAAACAACCTGATAATTTGGGGGCATTAGATTGCACCTAATTATTTATTAAGGAGTTAAGTAAGTGGCTATTAGACTTGAAGACAAACAACAGATCGTCTCTGAAGTCAGTGCCGCTGCTAAAAGTGCTTTGTCTGCAGTGATCGCGGATTACCGTGGAATTACTGTGACGAATCTTACTGCATTACGAAAAACAGCCCGTGCAAGTGGTGTTTATCTGCGAGTTGTCAGAAATACATTACTCAAACGTGCTGTTGAAGGTACTGAATTTGAGTGCCTTGCTCCCGCATTAAGAGGTCCGACAATTTTGGCATTTTCCCAGGATCATCCGGGAGCCGCAGCACGCGTGCTCAAGGATTTTGCAAAGACTAATGACAAATTTGAGATAAAAGCACTTGCTATAGGTGGCAAATTGTTACCACCAGAACAGATTGATGTGTTGGCAAATCTACCAACCTACGATCAGGCTATCGCCACGCTGATGAGCGTGATTTTGGCTCCGGTAACAAAACTCGTTCGTACCATCAATGAAGTACCTACAAAGGTAACCCGTGGTGTTGCAGCAGTACGCGACCAGAAACAGCAAGCAGCTTAAAGCTGAAATCAAGATAATTTTAAACGCTAGTTTTATACAATTTAACGATAGGAGATAAGGGTCATGGCTCTTTCCAAAAATGATATTCTCGAAGGTATTGCAAATCTTACAGTAATGGAAGTTGTGGAATTAGTTTCTGCAATGGAAGAAAAATTTGGTGTGTCTGCTGCTGCTGCTGTAGCTGTTGCTGCTGCACCTGCTGCTGCCGCAGTTGTAGAAGAAAAAGACGAATTTGACGTAATCCTAGCCTCCTCTGGCGAGAAAAAAGTAAACGTCATTAAAGTAGTACGAGAAATTACTGGTCTAGGCTTGAAAGAAGCCAAAGATCTTGTGGATGGTGCACCTTCAGTCATCAAAGAAGGTGTCAACAAGGTAGAAGCAGAAACTGTTAAGAAAAAACTAGAAGAAGCTGGCGCTACTGTTACTCTGAAGTAATGCTGGTTTTATTGTTTTGAAGTCAGAAGACGGTTCCCATATTTGGGGGCCGTTTTTCTGTGTTAATTAGTGTTCAGTCAAAAAAAGGCTAGACATGTATAAAAGCAGAAACTGAAGGTTCGACCTTTCTTTAGGGCTGCAACAGAAAGTGATGTTGGTGTTGCGCAGAGAGAATTCTCTGGGTAACGGGATCGGGAAACACGCTTGTTAGGGACCGCTGATGGCTTACACATATACCGAAAAAAAACGTATCCGCAAGGACTTTGGCAAATTGCAAAGTGCCATGGATATTCCTTACCTTCTGGCTATCCAGATAAATTCTTATAAACAGTTTACCCAAGCTGAGCTTCCTGCTGATGAACGATTGGATCAAGGGCTGCAGGCAGCTTTTAAATCCATATTTCCAATAGTGAGTTATTCAGGAAAAGCTTTACTTGAATATGTTTCCTATCGGCTAGGCAAACCTGAATTCGATGTAAGTGAATGTATTTTGCGTGGTGCAACTTATGCTGTTTCCTTGCGCGTCAAAGTTCGATTGATTATTTACGAAAAAGAATCTACCGCAAAAATAATCAAAGACATCAAAGAGCAAGAAGTATACATGGGAGAAATTCCGCTTATGACTGATAGCGGAACATTTGTTATCAATGGGACTGAGCGTGTTGTTGTGTCACAGTTGCATCGTTCACCTGGTGTGTTTTTTGATCATGATAAAGGCAAAACACATAGTTCTGGCAAGCTACTCTATTCCGCACGAATTATTCCTTACCGTGGTTCTTGGCTAGATGTCGAGTTTGATCCAAAGGACATGGTGTACGTACGTATAGACCGTCGTCGTAAATTGCCGGCAACCATTTTGCTGCGTGCGCTTGATTACAGTACTCAGGACATTCTTGAAATGTTCTATGACAATAACAAATACTTTATAGCCAAAGATGGCACTTTCACTGTCGATTTAGTGCCATCACGACTGCGTGGGCAAGTGCTTAATTTCGAAATCAAGAATGGTCGCACCGTATTGGTAAAATCAGGGGTTCGTATCACTGCTCGTCATATTAGAGAAATGGAGAAAGCCGAGCTTAAATCACTAGAAGTTCCAAGCGAATTCATTATTGGAAATGCGCTTGCCAAAGATGTTATCAACAAAGAAACTGGTGAAATACAATTTTTATGTAATGAAGAAGTAACCCAGGAAATGCTAAATTTTCTGTCAAAAAATGGCTTCAAGGATTTTGAAACTATCTATACCAATGACCTAGATTGTGGCCCTTTCATTTCGGATACGTTGCGGATAGATCCAACCAAGGTTCGAATGGAAGCATTAGTAGAAATATATCGTATGATGCGCCCTGGCGAACCACCAACTAAAGAATCGGCTGAAAACTTGTTCGGGAATTTATTCTTTTCCTTAGAGCGCTATGACCTATCAGCTGTTGGACGGATGAAATTTAATCGCAGATTGGGGCGTGATAGCTCGACTGGTGCTGGAGTTCTCAGTCGTGGTGATATAGTTGATGTTGTAAAAACATTAGTAGAAATACGCAACGGTTTCGGTACTGTGGATGATATCGATCATCTTGGAAATAGACGTATACGCAGTGTCGGTGAAATGGCGGAGAACCAGTTCCGTGTAGGACTTGTAAGAGTAGAACGTGCTGTTAAAGAGCGTTTATCTATGGCGGATAGCGAAGGCTTGATGCCACAAGACATGATCAATGCCAAACCGGTAGCAGCTGCGATCAAGGAGTTTTTTGGCTCGTCACAGTTATCGCAATTCATGGATCAAAACAATCCACTTTCTGAAGTAACACATAAGCGCCGTATTTCTGCACTTGGGCCAGGAGGATTGACACGCGAACGCGCCGGATTTGAAGTACGAGACGTGCATCCAACGCATTACGGTCGTGTATGTCCGATCGAAACTCCTGAAGGTCCCAATATTGGTTTGATCAACTCGTTAGCAACCTATGCTAGAACTAATGAATATGGTTTTCTGGAAAGCCCTGTTCGCAAAGTGAACAATGGTCTTGTTACTAATGAAATTCATTATTTATCAGCTATAGAAGAAAGTGGCTTTGTAATTGCCCAGGCTTCTTCGCCCATGGATGAAAAAAGTCGACTTACCCAGGACCTGGTGTCTGTCAGGCATAAAAATGAATTTACCCTGATGTCGAGCGACTCTGTGAATTATATGGACGTATCGCCACAGCAAGTAGTTTCTGTGGCCGCCTCATTGATTCCATTTTTGGAACATGACGATGCCAACCGAGCTTTGATGGGTTCAAATATGCAGCGCCAAGCAGTGCCTACTCTTATGGCACAAAAGCCTTTGGTTGGTACGGGCATGGAACGTAATGTTGCGCACGATTCCGGTGTTTGCGTGGTCGCGAAACGTGGCGGTGTAATAGATTATGTTGATGCTAGTAGGATAATCGTCAGAGTAAATGACGAAGAAACCAAAGCTGGGGAGGCCGGGGTTGATATTTATAATTTGATCAAATACACCCGTTCTAATCAGAATACTTGTATTAGCCAACGCCCACTAGTGAAAAATGGTGACTTAGTTTCAAAAGCCGACATCCTTGCGGATGGTCCATCAATCGATCTCGGTGAGTTGGCGCTAGGACAGAATATGCGTATCGCATTCATGCCTTGGAATGGATACAACTTCGAAGATTCGATTCTTATTTCTGAACGTGTGGTAAAAGAAGATCGTTTCACTTCGATTCATATACAGGAACTAACCTGTATTGCTCGAGATACAAAGCTGGGTGCAGAAGAAATAACTTCTGATATCCCCAATGTGGGTGAAAGTGCCTTGGCTCGTCTGGATGAATCCGGCATTGTTCATATTGGAGCAGAAGTTGATGCGGGAGATATTCTTGTAGGTAAAGTTACACCAAAAGGTGAAACTCAGCTTACTCCAGAAGAAAAACTCTTACGCGCAATCTTTGGTGAGAAAGCGTCAGATGTAAAAGATACATCTTTGCGTGTCCCAAGCAGCGTAAAAGGAACAGTAATTGATGTTCAGGTATTCACACGTGATGGTTTGGAAAAAGACCAGCGCGCGTTGGAAATAGAAGGTATGCAGCTGACTAAAGTACGTAAAGATATTGAAGATGAATATCGTATTGTAGAAACAGCAACTTTTCAGCGTTTACATAAGGCCTTGCTTGGTCAAAAAGTCGCAGGCGGCCCCAAATTGAAGAAAGGGGATGCTCTCACTGAAGATTATTTGACAAGTTTGAAACATGAAGATTGGTTCAAATTAAGATTGATAGACGACAAACTTAGCGAGCAGCTGGAAAGAGCTGGGGCACAGTTGGCTGAGCGTAGAGCGACTTTGGATGAGTTGTTCCAAGACAAGAAACGTAAATTAACCCAGGGCGATAATCTGGCTCCGGGTGTCTTGAAAATTGTAAAAGTCTATCTGGCAATAAAGCGTCGTATACAGCCTAGTGACAAGATGGCAGGTCGTCACGGTAACAAAGGTGTCATTTCAGTCATTATGCCTGTTGAAGACATGCCGTACGATGAAACAGGTAATCCTGTTGATATTGTGCTTAACCCACTGGGTGTGCCCTCACGAATGAATGTTGGTCAGATTCTGGAAACGCATCTTGGCGCGGCTGCCACAGGTCTGGGCCAAAAAATAAATGCAATGTTGCAAGAACAAGCGAAAATCACAGATATCCGCAAGTTCCTTGACAAGATATACAACGGCACTGGGAAGGCGCGTCGCAAGGAAAATCTGAATAGTCTGTCTGATGCGGAAATCATTGAATTGGCGCATAACCTGAAGGCTGGTGTGCCAATGGCAACTAACGTGTTCGATGGAGCCACCGAGTTGGAAATCAAAGAAATGCTCAAGCTTGCTGGTATGAGTGAAGACGGCCAAGTGACGCTCTATGACGGGCGTACTGGGCAGGCTTTTGATCGCAAGGTCACGGTCGGAGTAATGTATATGTTGAAACTTAACCATCTGGTTGATGACAAAATGCATGCTCGATCCACAGGTTCTTACTCATTGGTAACTCAGCAACCGCTCGGTGGAAAAGCCCAATTTGGTGGTCAGCGTTTCGGAGAGATGGAGGTATGGGCACTTGAAGCTTATGGTGCAGCATATACCCTGCAAGAAATGCTTACGGTCAAATCTGATGATGTAAATGGCCGAACCAAAATGTATAAAAATATTGTCGATGGTGATGATCGTATGGAAGCCTTTATGCCTGAATCGTTTAATGTATTGCTTAAGGAGATCCGTTCCTTGGCAATCGACATGGATCTCGATGTCGATAACTAATTTTGGTATCCATAATAGGTAGAAACGGAAGGTTAGAATCAGAGTTTGACTCGATTTACCTTTCTCACCAGTCAACCCGGAACTTGAGCTTTGCGCAGGGCGGAGATTTAGCATGAAAGACTTGAATGCTTTCTATAAGGCACAAAAACAATCGGATGATTTCGATTCCATAAGAATTGGATTGGCATCTCCACAACTGATTCGTTCATGGTCTTTTGGCGAAGTTAAAAAGCCTGAGACCATCAATTACCGTACATTTAAACCAGAGCGTGACGGTTTGTTTTGCGCCAAAATCTTCGGGCCTGTAAAGGATTACGAATGTTTGTGCGGCAAATACAAACGCCTGAAACACAGAGGCGTGATTTGCGAGAAATGCGGTGTTGAAGTGGCTCTTACCAAAGAACGTCGCGTTCGTATGGGTCATATCGAGTTAGCAAGCCCTGTTGCGCATATCTGGTTCTTGAAATCATTACCTTCACGTATTGGTTTGATACTCGACATGACCCTGCGTGATATCGAGAGAATTCTTTATTTTGAATCGTTTGTAGTAACCGATCCTGGCATGACAACACTTGAGCGTGGCCAACTATTAAATGATGAACAGTACTACGAATCGCTGGAGCAATTTGGTGACGAGTTCGAAGCCAAAATGGGAGCAGAAGCTGTTCAAGACTTAATGCGCGATATGGATATTGATACAGAGGCTGCGGGATTACGCGAAGAAATACCTAATACTAATTCTGAAACCAAACTTAAAAAACTCTCCAAACGGCTGAAACTGCTTGATGGATTTATTAGTTCAGGCAATAAGCCAGAGTGGATGATTTTAAATGTATTGCCCGTTCTGCCGCCTGATCTGCGTCCACTTGTACCTCTGGATGGAGGTCGCTTTGCCACCTCCGATCTGAATGATTTATATCGACGCGTAATCAATCGCAACAATCGACTCAAACGTCTTTTGGATCTCAGTGCTCCCGATATTATCGTGCGTAATGAAAAACGTATGTTACAGGAGTCAGTTGATGCGTTGTTAGACAACGGTCGACGTGGTCGCGCGATAACCGGATCAAACAAGCGTCCTTTGAAATCCTTGGCTGACATGATTAAAGGTAAGCAAGGCCGATTCCGACAAAACCTACTGGGCAAGCGTGTAGATTACTCCGGACGTTCGGTAATTGTTGTAGGTCCAACACTTAGACTTCATCAAGCCGGTCTGCCGAAAAAAATGGCATTGGAACTATTTAAGCCTTTTATTCTGGGTCGACTGATATTGCGTGGTATCGCAACCACCATTAAAGCTGCCAAAAAAATGGTAGAAAAAGAAACAGCGGAAGTCTGGGATATTCTTGCAGATGTAATACGTGAACATCCAATATTACTCAACCGTGCACCAACACTTCACAGATTGGGAATTCAGGCCTTCGAACCAGTATTGATTGAAGGCAAAGCAATTCAATTGCACCCACTAGTATGCGCTGCATACAACGCCGACTTTGACGGCGATCAGATGGCAGTTCATATACCGTTGACGTTGGAAGCGCAATTGGAAGCGCGTACGCTGATGATGTCGACAAACAACATCCTTTCGCCAGCATCGGGTGAACCTATTATCGTGCCTTCACAAGACGTGGTTCTTGGTTTGTATTACATGACAAGATCTCGCATTAATGCCAAAGGTGAGGGGATGAAATTTGCAAGCGTGAATGAAGTTATTCGCGCCTTCAATTCAAATCATGTACATGTCCATGCGCGAGTTGAAGTTAGACTAGAAGAAATATTGTTCGACGTTGACGGGAAAAAAATTAGCAAGATAAGTCGTTTCAAAACCACAGTTGGCCGAGTAATTTTATACACTATCGTGCCTGATGGTCTCCCGTTTGCCTTGGTTGATCACAAAATGACCAAGAAACAGATCTCCAATATTATAAACATGTGTTATCGAAATGTTGGACTAAAAGAAACTGTTATCTTTGCTGATCAGTTGATGTATATGGGCTATCGGTACTCTACTTTGTCCGGTGCATCAATTGGTGTGAATGATTTTGTAATACCGGCAGAGAAGGCTCGACTAATTGCCAATGCTGAGGGAGAGGTTGCCGAAATCGAAGCTCAGTTCGCTTCTGGTCTTGTAACTCAAGGAGAAAAATATAATAAAGTAATCGATATCTGGTCGCGCGCAAATGATCTTGTAGCTAAATCGATGATGGATGGTTTGTCAAAAGAAAAAGTTATCAACAAAGAAGGTAAAGAAGAACTACAAGAATCATTCAACTCTGTTTATATTTATGCTGACTCCGGCGCTAGGGGTTCCCCTGCGCAGATCCGTCAATTGGCGGGTATGCGTGGTCTTATGGCCAAGCCAGATGGCTCCATTATTGAAACGCCAATTACTGCGAATTTTCGTGAAGGATTGAGCGTATTACAGTACTTTATTTCGACTCACGGTGCTCGTAAAGGTCTTGCCGATACTGCATTGAAAACCGCTAATTCAGGCTATCTGACTCGTCGTTTGGTGGACATATCTCAAGATTTGGTAATTAAAGAATACGACTGCGGAACTGAAGAAGGTCTAACCATGACCCCGATAATTGAAGGTGGTGACATTATCGCTGCGTTGGGCGAGCGCGTGTTGGGCAGGGTTGTAGCCCAAGATGTTATGAATAGCGAGAAAGAAACAATTATCCCTAGTGGTACTTTAATCGACGAACGCATGGTTGAAATTCTTGAAACCAATGGCGTGGATGAAGTGTTGGTTCGATCACCAATCACGTGTGCTGCTGGAGCGGGTATTTGTCGGCTATGTTATGGTCGCGACTTAGCACGTGGTCATCTCGCTAATATAGGTGAGGCAGTTGGTGTTATCGCTGCCCAGTCGATTGGTGAACCAGGCACACAGCTCACCATGAGAACCTTCCATATAGGTGGTGCTGCATCAAGAGCTACCGCCAGTGATAATGTGCAGGTGAAAACGGAAGGTGCAATTCATTTGCATAACATGAAAACTGTACAGAGAAGCAATACTCAATTGGTAGTTGTATCTCGTTCAGGTGAGCTAATTGTCAATGATACCAATGGTCGTGAAAAAGAAAGATACAAATTGCCATATGGAGCTGTTATCCATGGCACAGATAAATCCAATGTAAAAGTGGGTCAAATAGTCGCTACATGGGATCCGCATACTCACCCTATCGTTGTTGAGATTGCAGGCAAAGTTTCGTTCGAGGCAATGGAAGAGGGATTAAGTGTCAAACGTCAAACAGATGATGTAACCGGTCTCTCAAGTATATCTGTTATGGATGTTTCAGAGCGAACAACTGCAGGAAAAGAATTACGACCGGCAGTAACTTTGTTGGATGAAAAAGGGAAATATCTTACCTTGCCAGGAAGTAACGTCCCCGCGCATTACTTCTTACCTGCTAAAGCCATTGTTGGTGTTGAAGACGGTAGCGCAGTAAAAATTGGTGATGTTATTGCTCGTATTCCGCAGGAAGGATCCAAAACCCGTGATATCACAGGTGGTCTGCCTCGAGTTGCCGACCTGTTTGAAGCGCGTAAACCTAAAGAACCAGCAATCCTGGCGGAAATTTCTGGCACGATAAGTTTCGGTAAGGAAACTAAAGGCAAACGTCGCCTCATTATTACACCCGCTGATGGCGTAAACCCAATTGATGGCAGCTCACATTACGAAGTTCTTATTCCAAAATGGAGACAGATGACAGTCTTCGAAGGTGAGTTTGTTGAAAAAGGTGAGGTTGTATCAGATGGTCCCCCCAGCCCTCACGATATTCTGCGTTTGAAAGGCGTAGAATCTTTAGCTCAGTACATTGTCAATGAAGTGCAAGATGTATATCGCCTGCAAGGTGTGCGTATCAATGACAAGCATATAGAGGTTATTGTTCGGCAAATGTTGCGTAAAGCAGAGATATTGGAAATGGGAGATTCCAGTTTTATCAAAGGCGAACAGGTTGAATATATCAAGGTTATGCTTGAAAACACCAAGTTACGCGAAAATGGTAAACAGGAAGCTAGAATTGAGCGTGTGTTGCTAGGTATCACCAAAGCTTCATTGGCAACAGAATCATTTATTTCTGCGGCTTCGTTTCAGGAAACTACTAGAGTGCTTACAGAGGCTGCAGTAACTGGCAAACGTGATCATCTACAAGGATTGAAAGAAAACGTAGTAGTTGGCCGTCTCATACCTGCTGGTACGGGTTTGACCTATCACGAAAATCGCAGAAAGGTAGCAGAGGCGCGACGTATACAGGAAATGGCATCGGCTCGTGAAGTTGAAGCAGCATTGACAGAGGCGTTGAATGCCGAAATTGATCAAGACTCTGGCAGTAAGAAAAATTAATAAAATAGTTTTTTTTACAGATGCGGTGTAAAAATTACCAACACTAATTTTTTATTTTTAATAATAGAAAGTACTCGTAATACGGTCGAGGTGTTGTTGACTAGCAAGGGGTGGCTCTTTAGAATGCGCGACCTCTCGCTAACACTGTTAGTGGCTCCCCTTATTTATAAGGGTTAAGTGTTTATTTAAAACAAGTTCCAGGAGCGTAAACGCCCCGGACTATCAGGAGATTTTGATGGCAACTGTTAACCAATTGGTTCGCAAGCCAAGGCAAAGTAAAGTTGAAAAAAGTGGTGTTCCCGCTCTTCAGGGAAGCCCTCAGAGACGTGGCGTGTGTACACGCGTGTATACAACCACTCCTAAAAAGCCAAACTCTGCTTTGCGCAAGGTATGTCGTGTTCGTTTAACCAGCGGTTATGAGGTCACATCTTACATTGGTGGTGAGGGTCATAATTTGCAAGAACACTCCGTGATCTTGATTAGAGGGGGCAGGGTAAAAGATTTGCCAGGTGTTCGTTATCACACTGTCCGTGGTTCACTCGATACCTCTGGTGTTTCAGCTCGACGACAAGGTCGTTCCAAATACGGAGCAAAAAGACCTAAGTCCTAAATACTTATTTAACAACAGTAAGGCCGGATTTCACATGTGTGATTATTTCGGATTACCCTGAAGAGAGAGAGCCATGCCTAGAAGACGCATTGCGGCGCGCCGCGAAGTTTTACCTGATCCAAAATTCGGAAGTATAACCCTCGCTAAATTCATGAACCATCTGATGGTTGATGGTAAGAAGTCAGTAGCTGAAAAAATTGTCTATGGTGCTCTGAATACCATTACCGAGCGCGGTAATCCTGATCCGTTGAAAACATTTGAAACTGCTCTAGATAATATTGCGCCCCTTGTGGAGGTAAAATCACGCCGTGTTGGTGGTGCTACCTATCAAGTCCCGGTAGAGGTTAGGCCAGATCGTCGTAATGCGTTGTCTATGCGCTGGCTTGTTGAATACGCTCGTGGTCGAGGTGAAAAATCTATGGCTTTGCGGTTAGCTGGCGAAATTATGGATGCATCACAAGGCCGAGGCAGTGCTGTCAAAAAGCGTGAAGATGTTCATCGCATGGCTGAGGCAAACAGGGCGTTCTCGCATTATCGATTCTAAGTTTTAAACCTGTTTTTACCTGAGGTCTATGCAGTGGCCAGAAAGACCCCAATCAACCGCTATCGTAATATTGGTATTGTTGCGCACGTGGATGCCGGCAAAACCACAACTACCGAGCGTGTACTGTTTTATACCGGTGTCTCGCATAAAATCGGGGAGGTTCATGATGGAGCCGCAATCATGGACTGGATGGAGCAGGAGCAGGAAAGGGGTATCACTATCACTTCAGCTGCCACTACTTGTTTTTGGAAAGGCATGAACAAGCAGTTTGAAGAGCATCGTATAAACATAATTGATACACCTGGTCACGTAGATTTTACCATTGAGGTTGAGCGGTCTTTACGTGTGCTTGATGGTGCTTGTGTTGTTCTATGCGGGAGCTCAGGTGTGCAGCCGCAGACCGAAACTGTTTGGCGTCAGGCCAATCGTTACGAGGTGCCACGAATTGTTTTCGTAAACAAAATGGACAGATCGGGTGCCAACTTTCTTCGTGTTGTAAAACAGATGAAAGATCGGTTGAGTGCCAATCCTGTTCCTATTCATTTACCTATTGGTGCTGAAGAAGAATTCAAGGGTGTTATAGATCTGGTCAAGATGAAAACCATTGTTTGGAGCGAAGAAGATCAGGGGACTAGTTTCGAGTACAAAGAAATTCCGGAAGATATGCAGGCAGAATGTGCCGTTTGGCATGACAATCTAGTTGCGGCTGCTGCAGAAGCTAATGATGAGTTGATGGACAAATATCTGGAAGGAGTCGCTTTAACTGAAATTGAAATAAAGTTTGGTCTACGTGCTCGCACTCTGGCCAGCGAAATTGTGCCTACACTTTGTGGTTCTGCTTTTAAGAACAAAGGTGTGCAGGCAATGCTCGATGCAGTCGTGGAATACCTACCTTCACCTACAGAGGTGAAAGCTATAGAAGGTATTTTGGATGATGGAGTTACTGTCGCTACACGTTCTGCTGATGAGAACGAGCCCTTTGCTGCCCTTGCGTTTAAGATTGCCACCGATCCATTTGTAGGTACTCTGACTTTTTTTCGTGTTTATTCCGGCAAATTGAGTACAGGTGATTCTGTGTTCAATCCAGTTAAAGATCGAAAGGATAGAGTTGGTCGAATGGTGCAGATGCACGCCAACACAAGAGAGGAAATCAGAGAAGTTTTTGCGGGTGATATTGCGGCAGCTATAGGCCTAAAAGATGCCACTACGGGTGATACATTATGTGCTATCAACAACAAAATAACTCTCGAAAAGATGGATTTTCCTGAGCCAGTTATTTCTGTTGCAGTAGAGCCTAGAACCAAAGCTGATCAAGAAAAAATGGGTATTGCCCTGAGTAGATTGGCTCAGGAAGATCCATCTTTTCGTGTGCATACTGATGAGGAGTCTGGTCAGACAATCATTCGTGGAATGGGAGAGTTGCATCTCGATATTATTGTTGATCGAATGCGGCGTGAATTTCACGTCGAAGCCAACATCGGTAAGCCTCAGGTCGCTTATCGGGAAACAATCCGTAAAAAAGTAGAAATTGAAGGCAAGCATGTCAAACAGTCTGGTGGTCGTGGTCAATATGGTCATGTCTGGTTACGTTTGGAGCCGCTCCCTGCAGATTCAGAATACGAATTTGTGAATGAAGTGGTAGGAGGGGCTGTCCCCAAAGAATATATATCAGCTGTCGATAAGGGCGTGCAGGAGCAACTAAAAAATGGCTGTCTTGCTGGTTATCCTCTATTAGCAATGAAAGTAACAATATTTGATGGTTCTTATCATGATGTGGACTCCAGTGAAATGGCTTTCAAGATCGCTGGCTCAATGGCTCTTAAAAAGGGAGCTTTGCTTGCTGATCCCGCTTTGCTTGAGCCGATAATGAAAGTGGAAGTGGTCACTCCTGAAGAATACATGGGTGACATTATGGGTGATTTGAACCGACGACGGGGCATAGTACTTGGTATGGAGGATATTATTTCAGGCAAAATTGTCACGGCTGAAGTGCCACTGGCTGAGATGTTTGGTTATTCCACAGTGGTGCGTTCCGCCTCTCAGGGCAGAGCTACATTCACAATGGAATTCAACAAATATGCTGAAGTGCCGGGTAACATAGCTGATGGTGTTATCGGCAAGAGTAAATAAGTTCTAATTTAATTAAGATAAAAATTCAAAATTTTAAAAAATTTGACTGGGAGTGAAAATCACCTCAGACAAAACTTAACAGGAGGCATTCGATGGCGAAGGAAAAATTTGAGCGTAAGAAGTTGCATGTAAACGTAGGAACTATTGGTCATGTTGACCATGGTAAGACGACGTTGACTGCGGCATTGACTCGTGTGTGTGCAG
>Ga0114966_10002711_pt1 | contig 15726 bp, 15 predicted proteins | sample M_130207_XF_Meta_FD_87029 | JGI IMG/M metagenome (GOLD analysis project Ga0114966, IMG submission 87029) | Freshwater microbial communities from Lake Montjoie, Canada to study carbon cycling - M_130207_XF_MetaG | ecosystem: Environmental > Aquatic > Freshwater > Lake | place: Lake Montjoie... | reverse complement strand
GGGTATCGCGCTTCTTGCCGGTCGCGAAGACGGTGTCCGGGCGCCGCGTGATCTCAAGGGTCCGCTGCACGCTCTGGAGCCCATTAAGGGTCGCCAAGAATCGGACAGTCCCATTCCGGGCCTGCGCGGTGACGACTCCCGCTGGCGTGATCGTCAGCCCGGTGTCAAACGTGACAAAGGTGAATCGCGCCCCGCTAATCACGGAGCCGACGCTGTTGTACGCCAGCGGATGCAGTGGGGCTGTGACGCCGAGCGAGTCGCGAAGAGTGTCGCCTGAGACGATGGCGGGGAATGCCGTCGTGTCGAACTCCAGCGATACCGCACGACCGGCATCCGTGGTCACCGCGGTACACGCCGCGCCAATCGCCGCGGCGAGCGCAAGCACGAGCGGCGCGAGCACGCGGCGATTCATGGGCGGAACCGTTCGGCCAGTTTTGTCGCGAGGTTCACGTAGGCCTGCGACGCCGGGTCGGAAGGACTCCGTACGACCGCCGGCACACCGGCCGAGAAGGCATCGCTCACGGCCTCGCTGCGCGGAATCGTAAAGTCGAAGAGCAGCTTGGCCGGGATATGCTGCCGCACATGCGCGGCCGTCCGTTCGCAGGCGGCATTCCCCGCCTCGTACATCGTCAGGAGGATGCCGTCGAAGACGAGGGTGGGGTGCGTGGCGACCACGCTCTGGATACCCCGGAGGATCTGCGGGGTTGTCTGCAACACGAGCGGTTCGCACTGCAGCGGCACGAGCACACGGTCGCTGCACTCGAGCACGCGTCGGGTAACGGCACCCAACCCGGGCGGGGTGTCCACGACCACGATGTCGCATCGTTCGCGCGCCACTGCGAGCATCTGCGGGAGCAGGTCACCGACGACCATCTCGCTCGCATAGTCCGAATGGTCAGCGTCGTCGGCCACGCTTCCCACCAGCATCACGCGGAGCCAAGGGAGCGACGTCGGCAGGATCACATCACGGAGTGCGACCTGGCCGCGCAGGTAGTCCGCGAACCCGAGCGTCGCATGACCACGCCGGAGCCCCGCCCCGTAGCGCACGGAGCCCTGCGGATCGACATCCACAATCAGCGTTTTGAGTCCACGCCGAGCGAAGGCCGCCGCGAGGTTGACCGCGGTCGTAGTCTTGCCGACTCCACCCTTTTGACTGACGACTGCGAGGATCGAGCCCACCCTTATCCCTCGCTTGGGGATGTGGCGCCACCGCCGCCACCGCCGGTGCCGCCGGTGCCGCCGGTGCCGCTCGCGTCCTGCCGCAGTTGGTCGAGCGTCGACTGCGCGTGCCGGATCCAGCGTTCAGACTCCTCGCCAGCTGGAGGGCGGGAGAGGAAGGCGGTCAGATGCTTTTCGGCTCCAGCCGGATCGTTGCGTTTCATCAGCAGAAAGGCCAGCCCGTAGTGTGCGCCCGAAAGGGTCTGATCAATCTCCAGCGAGCGGCGATACGCCCGCACCGCTTCTTCCAGACGTCCAGTCCGAGAAAAGGCGATGGCCATATTCTGGAGCACCTTCAAGTCGTTCGGGTTGTCGCGGAGCGCGAGCCGGTACGAGGTGAGGGCCGCGTCGTAGTCCCCCTGACGCTCCAAGACCAGCGCTTCGGACAAATAGTCCAAGCGCTGCGGTCTGGGGCTTGAGTTGGAGTTGCCACCGAAAAGGCGGCTCAACCAGGACATAGGCGCGGGGGCAGGGCAGGGAGACAGTCGGGCGTTGGGGGACACTTCCCCCACACAAAGACGCGCCGCTCCCCCTCAACGGCACAAGCTAGGGGCACACGTGAGGGCGAGCAACCTAGGTTGGCACCCCGAGCCCCTCAGGGACCCCCGAGTACCCAGCGGAACGCGGGCGCCATAGCTTCCAGTATGCCCACCAAACGGACCCTCCGCCCGCATAAGGAATCCTTCATCGTCGACTGGCCCGTCTTCGGTGAGCTCTCGCGTGCGCTTGCGCTCAAAGTCGCCCGAGAGTTCGACCCCGAGTTGGTCATTGGCGTGGCCAACGCCGGTGTAGTGCCAGGAGCGGTCGTCGCCGCGATCCTCGACCGCCCATTCCACTCGATGATGGTAAGTCGCCGGTATCAGTCCGAGACGGTCCGCGCGACGCCTTCGGTCTTCGGCGAGGCCCCGTCCGATGTGCGCGGCAAGCGCGTGCTGATCGTCGACGAAACCTGTGACTCGGGCGACACGTTGCGACTGGCGATTGCCGCGATTGTGGACGCTGGGGCCCTCGAGATCCGCACCGCCGTAAGCTTCAAGACGGGAAACTTTGTCCCCGACTTCCATGCGATGGCACTCGAGAACGCTATCGTTCTGCCGTGGGACCGCGAAATTCTCGTGGACGGCGAGCTCTCGCCGAACCCGAAGTACGAGGGGCTCGACTAGCCTGCGAGCGACGCGACGGCACCGGCGGAGTCCATGCCGGTCGCCATCTGTTCGTAGATCGCCGTCAGCACGCTCTCGCTGCCAATCAGAAAGCGGCATTGCGCTCCGCCACACGACCGGCACTCGACCTCGAGGGCGGCCAGTGGCGCGTCGGCAACATGGCTGAAGAACTCGGCAAGCAGTCCGGCTGAGTAGTGGCAGCTCGGATACGGGAATGCCGTACCAGGTTCAGACTCGGCCCAGTCGGGGGCATCGAGCGCCGCGACCAGACCGTGGAGCGAGGCGACCGTGACATCGCCCCAGCCGCTCTCGCGGAAGAACTGCGCCGCGAGCGCGCGGAACTGATCGAGGCCCAGCGCCGAGGGCGCGTCGAATCCTTGGGCAGCGGTCCACCGTTCAAAGGCGGCGAATACTGGGGCGCCAGCGGCGAACCCGCCTTCCTGCAACCAGGTGGCAGCCGCGTCGCCCGCGTCGCGACGCATCGCCGCGCGCAACGCGAGGAGCGATTCACGCGGAAAGGCGACGAGAGCGTCGGCGGGAAGATTCAGAGGGGCGGTCACTGACTCAAAGAAAGGCTCAGCGCCCAACACGGCGCAAGAGTTCCGCCTCATCAATCACTTCGGTGCCGAGTGCGCGGGCCTTGTCGAGCTTGCTTCCGGCGTCGGCTCCCACCACCACAAGGCTCGTCGCCTTCGAGACAGAATCGGTCACTTTGCCACCGGCGGACTGAATGAGCTCCTTGGCCTCGTTGCGACTAAGGGTCGGGAGTGTTCCCGTTACCACGACGGTGAGTCCCTTGAACACCGACGACACCTCGGCCTTCTGGGGTTCGACCGTATTCACGCCGTACGTCGTGAGCCGGTCCAGCAATCGCTGCACATGCGGATCGGTGAAATAATCGTGCACGGACGCGGCGATAATTGGGCCGATGCCGTGGACCGCTTCGATCGCGTCAGGCCCCTGGACGGCAGACGCGGCGAGTGCGTCGAGCGTTCCGAACTGTCGCGCGAGCAGCTGCGCTGCCTCGGCGCCCACGTGCCGGATGCCGAGCCCAAAAAGCAGGCGCGAGAGGGGCTGTGCTTTGGATGCCGCAATAGCAGCGACCAGCGCCTGCGCGCTCTTCGCCGCGAACCGCTCGAGTTCTACGATCTGCGCCGCTGTTAGTTGGTAGAGATCTGCGGTGTCGTGCACCATACCGCTCTCGACCAACTGCTCGATGCGCGCGGTGCTGAGGCCGTCGATATCCATCGCGCCGCGTGAGGCGAAATGCACGAGCGCTTCGAGGCGCCGGCCCGGGCAGCGATCATTCTCGCAGAAGATGTCCTTTTCATCGCGCCGCACGGCCTCTCCACACGACGGGCACACCTCGGGGAACGCGGTCCGCGCTGGTGGGTTCGCTGGATCGCGCTTCTCCGGGACCGGCCCAATGATCTGCGGAATTACCTCGCCGGCACGCTTCAACAGCACCACGTCGCCGACGCGCAGATCCTTGTGCGTGATCAGCTCAAAATTGTGGAGGGTCGCATACCGGACGGTGGTGCCGCCGACCTCGACCGGCTCGAGCACGGCATACGGATTGATCTTCCCGGTTCGGCCAACGTTGACCTCAATCGCAAGCAGCCGCGTTTCTACGATATCCGGCGCGAACTTTCGGGCTATCGCCCAGCGCGGCACACGGCCGCCGACCACGCCGAGCTCGCCCTGCAGCGCTAATGCGTTCACCTTCACGACTAAGCCGTCAATACCAAAGTTGAGCGCGGCGCGTGTGGTGGTCTCTACCTCGTGCGCGTGCGCGTGCACCTCGGCGAGTGATCCGCACCGCTTGCGATACGGGGCAACCGGAACGCCCCACGATACGAGCGTGTCGAGCAACTCCCACTGCGTGCGGAACGGGAGCGTCGCGCTACCAGGGACGGCAAAAGCGTAGCCAAAGAAGCGCAACGGACGCGCTGCCGTAATCGCCGGATCCTGCTGCCGGAGGGAGCCCGCGGCACTGTTGCGCGGGTTTGCAAACACCGGCTCTCCAGCCTTCGCGCGCTCCTCATTCAGCTGCTCGAATCCGTCGAACGGAAAGTACACCTCCCCGCGAATCTCAATCACCGAGGGATGCCCCGTGCCGTGGAGCCGGAGCGGAATCCCACGAATGGTGCGGAGGTTCGCGGTAATGTCCTCGCCCACCGCCCCGTTGCCACGCGTCGCGCCCGTGACGAACACCCCATCACGATAGGTGAGGCTCACCGCCGCGCCGTCAATCTTGAGTTCTGTGCAGTACCCGTCGGTCGCGACAGCCTCGCTCACGATTTTCACCGCGCGCGTGTTCCAGTCCACGACTTCGTCGTCACTGAACGCGTTGTCGAGCGAGATCATGGGCACCAAATGCGCGTGCTTCGCGAAACTCGTGGCGGGCTCCGCCCCAACGCGCATGGTCGGCGAGTCCAGTGTCCGCAGCTCCGGGTGCGCACGCTCAATTGCCTGCAGTTCACGGAACAGCAGATCGTACTCGCGGTCCGCCAGCGTTGGCCGATCGAGCACGTAATACTCGTGCGACGCCCGTTCGAGCAGCTCGCGAAGTTCAGCGGCGCGGGCGACGGTCTGCGTCATAGTTTGCGGAGTTTCTCCGCGGCAAGTCGCTGATACACCTCGTCATTGAACTCGCGAACCGGCGCCGCAATGATGACTTCATAGGTCGCCCGCGCTTTGGCCTTCATCCTCCGGTCGGCGTAGATCGCAGCGAGGTCCATGCGGTGCACCAAGCGATCGGGGTCCAGCGCCACCGCCTTCTCCATGAGTCGCTGCGCCTCCTCCCAACTTGCGATCTTGAACATATCGGTCTTGAAGAAGGCCCGTGCGAGCGCACGAGAAATGATGTCGGTGCGCATCACCTCGGCATGCCACATCCCAAGCACGTGCAACGCCCCGGCGTGCAGGGAATCGCCCTTGAGGGCCGCCAGCGCCTCATCGCGCACAAGCTCCGCAAACTTGATCCGATCTCTCGGGGTCACGCTCAGCGCTCGGCGCCCCGCGGCGCGCGACAGGGCGAAGTGCCCGTCTGCACCGAGTGGGTTTACCTCAGCGGCTCGCCGCCCATACGATTCGGCTTGGCTCAGCGCCTCGTCTTGGGCTTTTCCTTTCCCATAGGACTCGGCGAGGTCCACCTGGGCCCGTGACGCTTTCCACAATGCATCGTAGTTCTTAGGTTCCGATTGGAGCGCGGCGCGATATCGATCAAGCGCGGCGGGCACCTTGCGGAGCGTGTATTCGTGGTCGCCGAGCGCGATCTGCTCGCGCGCGGTGGACTGCGACAATGCAGGACGTGCGCTCGCCACCAAAGCGGCAAGCGCGATTCCGAAGCAAAGGACTGCTGTACCCCGCCGACCCAAGGCCATGCGCCACCTGCGAAAGAAGTTTCCCCTGCACTACCCGAATGTTCGCCACCCCCGCGGACGGGGTCAATGACATTTCGCGACTTGATCGAATGCAAGCGCGACGGCGGTGAAATCTCCGTCGACGCATGGCACCAGTTTACGCGCGACCTCGCCGCAGGAACGCTCGCCGACTATCAGGTGTCTGCGCTCCTCATGGCAATCTATTTCCGGGGGCTGACAGAGCGCGAAACCACCGCCCTGATGGAGGGCATGCTCGCCAGTGGCCGGTCGCTGGAGCTGCGGCATTTGCCCGTCGGCCGCGTGGACAAGCACAGTACCGGCGGGGTTGGGGATAAGGTATCGATCGCCCTAGCGCCAATCGTCGCCGTGTGCGGGGTTGCCGTGCCGATGATGTCTGGGCGCGGGCTCGGACATACGGGGGGAACACTCGACAAGCTCGAGTCGATTCCGGGCTTCCGCACCCGCATCCCACTCGCCGAAGCCACGCGCCAGCTTGAGCAGCTCAACTGCGCATTGATGGGCCAGTCCGGCGAGATCGCGCCGGCGGATCGGATCCTTTATGCGCTCCGCGATGCCACGGCGACCGTCGAGAGCATTCCCCTGATCTCGGCATCAATCATGAGCAAGAAAATGGCGGAGTCGCTCACCGGTCTTGTGCTTGACGTGAAGACCGGTGCGGGCTCCTTTATGCCGAAGCTTGAGGATGCACTGACGCTCGCCCACACGATGATCGCGATTGGCGCGCGGCACGCGGTTCCCGTGGTGGCCTTGCTCACGAATATGGACGCCCCGCTGGGCGAAGCCTGCGGCAATGCCAACGAGGTCGCGGAGTCTATTGACCTACTCAAGGGCGGAGGGCCAGCCGATTTGCGTGCACTCACCCTTCGGACCGCCGCCGAGATGCTTGTGCTCGGTGGCACCGATGCCACGCTCGAGGGTGCGATGTTGCGCGCGCGTGGCGCCGTGGAGAGCGGGGCCGCGCTGCAACGATTCCGCGAGATTATCGCCGCGCAGGGTGGTGATCCGCGCGTCTGTGACGATCCGGCCGCGATTCTGCCGCAGCCCGCGCTCCGTATACCGTTTGTGGCTGAGCGCGACGGCATCGTGCAGCGGGTGGAGCCACGGATCGTGGGCAAGGGGATTAGCGCGATGGGTGGCGGGCGCAACACGATGGCGGATACCATCGATGCGTCGGTCGGCTTTCGTATCACGGCACGGCCGGGCGATGCGGTGCGTGTAGGTGAGACTCTCGCGATGATTGAAGCGCGCGACGCGCTCTGCGCCGAGGCGGGACGTGCGGCGTTGGCGGCTGCCGTCGTGATTGGTCCGGGGGCCGTTGTACCGCGGCCGCTGATTTCCCATCGCGTCACGACTAGCGGAGTGGAACGGGTCGCCTAAATTCAGTAAGATTCGGCCGAATCGAGGGATTCCGCCATACGAACTGGAACTACTGGGAGCGCATCCGATGGAGAAGTTCGAGAAGCTGGCAGCACAGGGTGCGTTAGCGATGGCCGGCGGTCTTGTTGGCGTGTACGGGCTATTGCTGTACGTGTGGCGCCCGACCCTCACCGGCGGAGCGCCGGGTGCGACGGGCGGCATCACGCCGCTCCTCTGGGCCGTGCTCGCGATTGCGATGGCCGTTCCGGTCGCGGTTCTCGCGGGTGTGCACGTGGTGTTCGCACGCGACCTCCAGGGCGGCGCCAAGCCGATGCATTAGGAAGCCTGTACAAAAGACCACGCCGGCGCGAGCGCCGGCGTGGTCTTTGTGTATTGAGGGCGGCCTTCACTGCCGCGCGGCGACCTTAGATGTCGAGGTTGCTCGCGAACTTGGCGTTGGCCTCGATGAACAGGCGACGTGGTTCGACTTCGTCACCCATCAGCGTCTGAAAGAGGGAGTTCGCGTGCACGGCGTCCTCGACGGTGACCTGGAGGATGGTGCGCGTCTCCGGGTCCATCGTGGTCTTCCAGAGCTGGTCAGGGTTCATCTCGCCGAGGCCCTTATAGCGCTGGATGTTGATGTTCGACTTATTGGATTCGCCTCCGCCGAGGCGCTTCGTGATCTCTTCACGCTCGGCCATGTCGTAGGCGTAGTACTCTTCCTTTCCTTTAGCCACGCGGAAGAGCGGCGGCTGCGCGATGTACACGAAGCCCGACTCAATCAGCTGGGGCATCTGCCGATAGAAGAAGGTCAGCAGCAGGGTGCGGATGTGGGCGCCGTCGACGTCGGCGTCCGTCATAATGATGATCTTGTGATAGCGGGCGTTGCCGATCTGGAACTCGTCCTCGCCGATGCCGGCGCCGATCGCGGTGATGATTGTCCGGATCTCGTCGTTCGAGAGGATCTTGTCGATGCGCGCCTTCTCGACGTTCAAGATCTTGCCGCGCAGCGGGAGGATCGCCTGGAACATGCGGTCGCGTCCCATCTTGGCGGAACCACCGGCCGAGTCACCTTCGACCAAGTAGATCTCGCACATCGCCGGATCGCTCAGTGAGCAATCGGCGAGCTTGCCCGGCAGGTTGCCGACGTCGAGCGCCGACTTCTTGCGGGTGAGGTCACGCGCTTTGCGGGCCGCTTCGCGGGCACGAGCCGCCGACAGCGCCTTCTCGAGGATGATATTGGCGACGCGCGGATGTCCCTCGAGGTAGTCCGCCAGCCACTCGTTCACGACCGTCTTGACCGCGCTCTCCACTTCGGAGTTTCCGAGCTTGGTCTTGGTCTGGCCTTCGAACTGCGGTTCGCGGACCTTCACTGAGAGCACAGCGGTGAGCCCTTCACGGACGTCGTCGCCGGTGAGCTTGATGTCCTTGTCCTTCTTGGCGAACGACGACTTGTCGAGATGCTTGTTGATCACGCTCGTGAGCGCCGACTTGAAGCCGGTGAGGTGGGTGCCACCCTCGTGCGTGTTGATGTTGTTCACGAACGAGAACATGGTCTCGCTGTAGCCGTCGTTGTACTGAATCGCGAGCTCGATCCCGATGTCGTCCTTCTCGGTGTCGAGGTGGACGATGTCGGTATGCAGTGCCTTCCGGCTCTGGTTCAAGTACGCGACGAATTCCTTGAGCCCGCCCTTCGCGTGGTAGTGCTCGGACTTCTCCTGCCCCTCTCGCTCGTCGGTGAGCGTGATCATCACGCCCTTGTTCAGGTACGAGAGCTCGCGGAGACGCGATGCGAGAATCGTGTAGTCATACACGAGCTCGGTGAAGATCTCGGCGTCGGGCTTGAACCAGACTTTGGTGCCGGTCTCCTTCGCGGCGACCTTGCCGAGCACCTTGAGCTTCGTCGTCGTGTCGCCACGCGTGAAGTCCATGTAATGCTCTTTCCCGTCGAGCTTGACCCACACCTTGAGCGTCTCGGAGAGTGCGTTCACGACGGACACACCCACGCCGTGCAGACCACCAGAGACCTTGTACGAGTTTTTGTCGAACTTACCGCCGGCGTGCAGCACCGTCATGGCCAGTTCGATGCCCGGAATCTTCTCGACCGGGTGGATATCGACCGGGATGCCGCGCCCGTTGTCTTCGACGGTGATCGAGTTGTCGCCGTGGATCGTGACCTTGACGCTGTCGCAGTAGCCGGCGAGCGCTTCGTCGATCGAGTTGTCGACGACCTCGTACACGAGGTGATGCAGACCACGACCACTGGTGCTGCCGATGTACATGCCCGGGCGTTTGCGCACCGCCTCGAGACCCTTCAGGACCTGGATGTTGGAGGCACCGTAGGTGGAATCGGCAGCGTCGTTCGTCTTGGCCATTGGACTCGCAGGAGGAGGCGGAACGGGGGGCGGAACGGGGGGCGGACCGGTGTGGACTCCGGCGCGAAGAAATGCCGAATCTCCCTACTCGACCGCGACACTGAAAATTAGGCATTTGCGCGCGGAGGCGCAATCGCCGGAGCGGCATGGTCCACAGCCCCAGCACAGCCCGCAAAGAGCCGTCCCCCAAGGACTTACCAGCCCCCTAGCGGATGAGCTCCCACCGGATGCGCTTCACCGCGGCTGGTCCCGGATGGGCGTTGATTTTGGCAACCAACGTGCGCTCCATCATCGAGAGTTCCTGCATCCATCCGTGCGACTTCACGCCGACAAATAATGTGCCGTCGTCGGTGAGCATACGCGGGGCCGTTACGCCCGCGATTTGTGCTCCGACGATGGTGTGCCACTCAACCAACACGCGCGCGCGTCCGACGCGCGCATCCAGCCCGCTCTCCCTGAGAAAACTTGCGAGCGCGTCGCCGATACTACTCGGCTTACTCTTGGGTCGTTCGTCGCTCACCGGAGCCTCATGCGGCGCGCACCGGGGTGAACACGCCGTCGATCACACGCCACCGCTCGAGGCGGGTAAAGCCGTCGGGAATCTCTTCTTCCCGTGGTACGCAAAGCACGGTCTGTCCGAGTCCATGCGCAGAGGCCGCGTCGATGAGCGCGAGCACGCGGTCGGCACGCCGGCGATCAAGTTCCGCGAATGGGTCGTCGAGCAGAAGCAGCGGCTGGGCCCCGCGCGCACGGAGGGTCGCCGCTTCCAGGAGACGGAGCGCGATTGCCGCAGTGCGCTGCTGGCCCGCCGAGCCAACGGTGCGCAAATCGCGACCATCGAGCGCGATGTGCAGATCGTCACGGTGCGGCCCCGCGTGCGTGAGGCCGCGCCGGATATCGTGGTCGCGCCCGCGCTGGAGCGCATCAGCGAGTGCGCCGCGGCAGTCGTGCGCGTCGGCGAGTGCCGAGCCGTACGCGAGCCTCATTGGCGCGCGCTCTCCAATGGCGTGCACAAGCCGTGCGAACTCGTCGGCCTGCGCCGCGACCCAGGCGCGGCGTTCCTCGATGAGTACGGCCCCGTGCTGCGCCAGCATCGGCTCCCACGCGGCGACCGACGCTGCCGCCGCGGCGCTGCGTGCGGCGTCGCGGAGCGTGGCATTCCGCCGAGCGAGCGCCGCGCGGTACTGGCGCAACGCATGCAGGTACGGCGCCGAGGTCAGCGCGAGCACGATGTCGAGATAGCGGCGTCGTTCGGCGGGAGCGCCCGCAACCAAGACGACATCGGCAGGGGAGAATCCGACTGAGGGGAGCGCGCCGAGGGCATCGGTGAGTCGCGTGATTTCAACACCGTCGAGCGTGACTTTTTTGCGGCCCGCGCGATCCGCGCCGGCGCCGCAACTGCGCGACGGTGCGCCTTCCATCGTCGCGCCGATATGAAACCCCGTCGCCCCAAAGCGGATCAGGTCGCGGTCGCGGGCTCCGCGCGTCGAGCGGAGGAGTTCCAGATAGGCGATCGCTTCGAGCAGATTCGTCTTGCCGTGCCCGTTCTCGCCGATAACTGCGACACCGTCGGCGGGGAAGCGCAACTCCGCGGTGGCGATGTTACGAAAATCGCGGAGTGCGAGCGCGGTGAGCGTGACGCGCGCGCTGATTGGTGCCCCGAGAGGTGCCCCGAGAGGTGCCCCGAGAGGTGCCCCGAGAGGTGCCCCGAGAGGTGCCCCTGCAGCGCGCGCCGGTACGGTCACCACCAGTGACACGCCCTGCTCAGGCGCCGCGAAAGGTCGCGGCGCGCTTCTCCAGAAACGCGGTCGTGCCTTCCTTCATGTCGGCGGTGTTCGCGAGCCCTCCAAAGACGTCAGATTCCAGCTCGAGCGCCTGGTCGAGCGGGAGATCGAGTCCGCGGTCCACCACCGCGATGACTGCGGCCAGCGCGAGCGGGCCGTTCTTGAGAATCGCCGTCGCCATCGCGCGGGCGCTGTCGAGTAAAGCCTCGGGAGCGACCACGGCATTCGCGATGCCGAGCCGATACGCTTCGGTGCCGTCGATGGGATCGCCGGTGAGCAACAACTGGAGCGCCCGCCCACGTCCGACGAGCCGCGCGAGGCGCTGCGTCCCGCCGTAGCCGGGGATGAGGCCGAGTTTTACCTCGGGAACACCCAGCTTGGCGCTCTGCGTGACAATGCGAATGTGACAGGCGAGCGCGAGCTCGCAGCCTCCGCCGAACGCGAATCCGTTGATGGCCGCAATGACGGGCTTGGGGCCCCGCTCGATGGACCGGAACACCTGTTGCCCAATCCGCGAGGTGGCGGCGAGCGCGGTCGCGTCCTGCGTGGCAATCGCCGCGATGTCCGCACCGGCCACGAAGGCGCGTCCGGCGCCTGTCAGGATGATGGCGCCGACTGCAGGATCTGCGTGGAGTGCGCTGACGCACAGCCCGAGCTCGCCCATGAGCGTGGCGTTAAGCGCGTTGAGCTTGTCGGGACGATTGATCGTGATCGTGGCAATGCGGTCCACAATCTCGACAAGCAGCATCTCGTATGACATGGCAGGGCGGTCGGAGGGGGTGAGCCTGAAATCTATCCGCGAATGCCGCCGCGCGTGGGCGGGGTTAAGTTTCCCCCCTGTGGAACCCATTCGTGCTGTGCAGTGGTCGCCCGTGGGCGACGCCCTCCGCATCATCGACCAACGCCTCCTCCCGGACGCCTTCGTTGAACGGGAGTTGCGCACGGTCGAGGAGGTCATGGAGGCCATGCGCACGCTCGCCGTACGTGGGGCGCCGGCGATCGGGGTCGCGGCCGCGATTGGCCTCGTGGCCACACTGCTCCCCTTCGGCGACGAGGATCCGCACCTCTTCCGCGCGCGGCTCCAAGCGCATGCGGGGCTGATTGGCGGCGCGCGCCCCACGGCAGTGAATCTGTCCTGGGCCATGCGGCGGATGCTGGATGCCGCCGCCGCGCGCCCCGTGGCCACCAGCGCGGTGCTCGTCGACCTGCTCCGACGTGAGGCCACCGCGATTCTCGACGAAGACATCGCGATGTGTCGAGCAATCGGGACACACGGGGCCACGCTGATTCCGGATGGCACGCGCGTGTTGACGCATTGTAATGCCGGCGCGCTCGCGACCGCCGGCATTGGGACCGCGCTCGCTCCAGTCTACGTCGCGCACGAGGCTGGCCGTGCCGTCCACGTGTTCGCGGACGAGACCCGCCCCCTGCTGCAGGGGAGCCGGCTCACGGCCTGGGAGCTCGAGCGCGCTGGCGTGCCAGTCACCGTGATTACGGATGCCATGGCAGCAAGCCTGATGCGCGCCGGCGAGATCGACATGGTCTTCGTCGGTGCCGATCGAATTGTCCGCAATGGCGACGTCGCGAACAAGATCGGCACCTACAACGTCGCGGTGATTGCCAAGCACCACGGGATCCCGTTCTATGTGTGCGCACCGTGGAGTACAATCGATCACGCGACCACGTCGGGCGCGGCCATCGAGATCGAGCAGCGCCACGCCGACGAAGTGCGCCATGTCCGTGATACGGTGGTCGCACCGGTGAACATCCCCGTGCGGAACCCGGCCTTCGATGTAACACCGCACGAGCTGGTGACAGCCATCGTCACCGACCGCGGCATCTTCCGCGCGCCCTATGCGTTCACCTTCCCGCACGCTCAACCAAACTAATGCGCGCTGTCCTCGCCATTGATCAGGGAACCACGGGCTCCACCTGCCTCGTCATTTCGGCAGATGGTCGGATTCGCGGGCGCGGGTATCGGGAAATCACGCAGTACTTCCCCGAGCCTGGCTGGGTCGAGCACGACGCCGAAGAAATCTTTATGCGCACCGTTGAGGCAGCACGCGAGGCGATTGCACAGAGCGCCGCTGACGGCATCGTCCCCGAAGCGATCGGCATCACCAATCAGCGCGAGACGGTTCTCCTTTGGGATCGCGCCTCGAGCGTACCGATCGGACGAGCAATCGTCTGGCAGGACCGCCGGACCGCCGCGCGCTGCGCCGCGCTCACGCCGCAGCGTGACGCCATTGCGGCGGCCACCGGACTGGTCACCGATCCATACTTCTCGGCCACCAAACTCGAGTGGCTGCTCGAACATCGGTTGGGCGTCGCCCCGCGATCGCTCGACACGATCGTCGCCGGCACCATCGATAGTTGGCTCATCTGGCGTCTCACGAACGGCGCTGTCCACGCGACCGACCCGACCAATGCGTCGCGCACGATGCTGTACGACATCAACGCTAAATCATGGAGCGCGCCGCTCTGTGCACTTTTTAACGTGCCGATGTCCTTACTCCCCGAGGTCCGGCCGTCCAGCGGGTCGTTCGGAGTGGCCGCGGCCGAGCACCTCGGTCGCGAGTTGCCAATCTGCGGCGTGGCGGGTGACCAGCAAGCCGCGCTGTTCGGACAAGGGTGCTGGACCGCCGGCACAAGCAAGAACACCTATGGCACCGGTGCCTTCCTGTTATTGAATACCGGCACTGCACGTCCGACGGGTGGCCAAGGGTTGCTCACCACCGTGTGCTGTGACGCCACGGGCGCGCCGGCCTACGCCCTCGAAGCCAGCATTTTTATCGCGGGCGCGGCCGTACAATGGCTCCGCGACGGGCTCGGACTCCTCGAGCGCGCGGGAGATTCCGAGGCGATGGCGCGCAGCCTGACCTCAAACGATGGCGTCTACTTCGTGCCCGCGCTCACCGGACTCGGCGCACCCGACTGGGAGCCCGGAGCACGCGGCACGATCGTCGGCCTCACGCGTGGGACCACGCGCGAGCACTTGGTGCGCGCGGCACTTGAGGCCATGTGCTTCGGCACGGCGGACGTCCTGCAGGCAATGCGCGCGGCAAGCGGTGCACCGCTCGACGTCCTGCGTGTGGATGGCGGTGCCGCCGCGAATTCGTGGTTGATGCAGTTTCAATCTGACGTGCTCGGCGTTGCCGTGGAGCGCCCCGATATCGTCGAGACCACGGCCATGGGCGCCGGAGCATTGGCCGGGATTTCTGCTGGCGTGTGGCCAAGCGCCGATGCATTCCTCACCGCGCGCACCTACCAAAGGTTTGCTCCCGGCGAGGGAGCAGTCGCTGCGCAGCACGCCATAAAAGGCTGGCACCGCGGCGTGCGCGCGGCGGTCGCCTGGGCGCGTGACACCGAGTAATCGCCGATGAATTTCGTTCTCGTGTTCGCGCTCTGGAGCGGCCCTGCTCCCACGCCAGCATCTCCAGGCGACCGGTGGTTCGGTCCGGATAAACTCTTGCACTTCACGGCATCAGCGCTCATTCAATCGGTAGCGCATACGGCACTCCGTTCGCGCGGCATGACGTATGCCAATGCAAGCTGGAGCGCCGCGGGCGTCACTGCAGTCGCCGGTATCGGCAAGGAACTCTGGGACCTGAAACGGCACGACGATTTCAGTCTCCGCGATCTCACGTGGGACGCTGTCGGCGGCGCGTCGGGGGCGGTGCTTATGCGGCAGGCCGACCGGTGATGTGCCCATGACACTGCTCGGCCAGTTCGCACTGTGGGGCGCGTTCGTGTTCGCCGCGGTCGCGGTAACCATGGCGACGCTCTCGGGCGCGCTGAGGCGCCCGACGTACACAACCGGCGCCTCATGGGCGCTGGCTGGCGCGGCAGTGCTGACCTCCGCAGCGCTGGGCGTTCTCGCCCGTGTGCTGATTGCGAGTGATTTTACAATTCGCTACGTCGCGACCTTCACCGCATTCAGCCTCCCTGACGCATTCAGACTCGGCGCGATTTCCTCTGGTCCTCCGGGAGTACTCCTGCTCTGGTCCACCGGACTCGCTATCGCCGCGGCCTGTGCAGCTCACCACGGAGTCCGTGAGGATGCGCGCCGTGGGGCAATGCTCGTGCTCGCGCTCGCCGTGGTGGTGCTCTTTGCGCTCACCCTCTGTGCGATCGACCACAATCCGTTCATCCGCGTTGATCCGGCGCCCATCGACGGACTCGGTATGGATCCTGAGCTACAGCGCGGCTCCATTCTGCTGGCAACTCCACTTCTCCTCATCGGACTTGGCATTGCGACGGCCGCTGCGGTTGTCGGGGCGCTGGCCGCGCTGGGTCGTCCGTTCTCGGTGCGTAGTACTGGGTTGCTGCGGCAACTCGCGGCCGCCACGGAGCTCACACTTGTGCCCGGTGTTCTGCTCGGTGTCCGCGCGGCGTCTCAGGTTGGGACCGGAGGATTCCGCCT
>Ga0114966_10002709_pt1 | contig 15732 bp, 10 predicted proteins | sample M_130207_XF_Meta_FD_87029 | JGI IMG/M metagenome (GOLD analysis project Ga0114966, IMG submission 87029) | Freshwater microbial communities from Lake Montjoie, Canada to study carbon cycling - M_130207_XF_MetaG | ecosystem: Environmental > Aquatic > Freshwater > Lake | place: Lake Montjoie... | reverse complement strand
CTAGTTTGGGATTTCCTGGTACTTCAATTCCTCTAAAAACAGCACTAACGACTTGGTCCATTCGATTAAAACGGATGCCGCCTTGAGCATCTACGACAACGAAGGAAACTGCAAAACCGTTCTCTAAAGCAGTTTCGCGAAGCAGCCTCAATAAATGAGTTTTTCCTGCACCATAGTTGGCTTGAACTAGGAGGGCTTCTGGTGTCGTTGCTGTTGAATCAAGAGACGAAACGAGTTGTTTCAGTTGACGAGCTCGACCGACAGTAAAATTGCGAAGGTGTCCACTTGGTGGCGTGCCAAGGGTCAACCTTTCGACTAGATCTCGTGCCTCGTTTGTATTCATTGACGTTTGCAAATCAATCATCACCCAATGCTTCTAAAGCACTCTTGGTCTGAAGGTACGAATCAATTGGATTAGGTAGATCAATACCCTCGGCACTCAAGTCGAGAACGTTCACGCATTCTTGAATTACAACACGCCAACGACTAATTGCTTCGTATTGACCGTGTTCTGTAACAACAACATCAATTCTCTTAATAAGTTCGGGAACGGAGACGAGAGTCGCCTCAGATTCCGGATAGGCCTTGCAATAAATAGATCGGATCTTCTCAGCGGCTCTTCCAAAGTTTGCTAAATCAGTATCAATCGCATCTAAGTTCCATACTCTCTGCATGATTCGAGGTTTCTCGTTTGTCGGCATACCGACTCGCGATGCGAGGGCTCCATAAACTTTTAGGCCAGTGCGGTCATCATGAAAAAAAGGAGGAACAGCGGCATAAACCATTATTGAGTTTTCTAGTCGATCAATTCCATCAATCAACTCACGCAAATTGTTATGCGCGGCACTCAAATTGCTGCGGGACATCGTCGAATGCATCATTTCAGCTTCATCAAACAAAAGAAGAAGTCCGCTAAATCCAAGAAATCTTGTTAACGCTGATAGTGATTGTAAAAACTCACGAGCGTTGTCCCGCTTTAGAATCCGTTGAATTCCATACTCTTTCGGAAGAGCGGAAAGCTTGACATCTCCCATCAAATACTGCACCAATTTGTCCCGTGTGTCTAAAACCGTATTACTTGGAGCGGTGTATATAAAAGTTTCCCAGTAGCCGATGATTGCCCGTTTCCAATCCGCATCAATTGAATTGTCTGCCCAGAGAACCTGTTTCTCATCTTCAATCACCTCTGAAATATGGCGATCTGATGATTCAACGAGCCGAAAAATATGACGTTCTAGAATACTTCCTACCCCACTTACGTTTGATTTTGAACCATAAGTTTGAGATGAAGTCAGAGATCGGACAATTTCGCCCATTACTAATTCAAATTTATTGAATGGCGCTGAATCCTTAGATATCTCAACTATCGAAACGAGGAAATTTGAATTGAAACCTTCTTCTGTTAACAAACGAAATAAATGGGTCTTTCCGGAACCCCAAGAACCTGAGATGAATCGGACCAAAGAAACCCCGTTCGCTGCCGAACCGAAAACATGCCTCTTAGCGCTTGACATTAACTCTTCAAGCCCGCACGAATATAGGTTTGTATATTGTCTTGGGGGTAGGCCAGTTCTTAACCGACTGATGATTACTTCGGCTGTTCTTTGGTCAAGGTCGCTGATCTCCATATGAAATCCTTTGTGTTTACTAATTCAATGAAATTCGACCGACATAAAAAGAGTTCCCGGGTAGTAGCAATCCGGACTTTTCGTCTCGCGTGTGCTCTAAGTTAAAAACCTGCGGAAACTTCTTTTGAATATTGCTTAACCGTATTGCAAAGATTTCTCTAGGAATAACTGCTTCACCCAATTGAAGTCGTAACTCTTCTAACGAGACTGAGGCATCGCCGTCTATGTTTTTCGCTGCCCTTAATTTGGCAATAGTCTCGACAATTTGACCGATTAATTGCTGAATATCGAATTCTTCATTGAGACGATTAGTTTCGTATTCGACAGCTTCTGTTATCTTGCTGATGTCTGCAGATATTTTGTACTTACGGGCATTTCTTACTACGATTTCCGCTTCCCGCTTTTTACGATCGATCTCTATCTGAATTAGACCATTTTGGATTTTGAAGTTCGGAAACTTTGATTCTGTATCCAGATTAAAACCATTTTGCTCCAGGGCCTTTGGCAATGTCGAAGGTAATTCAGAAATGGCTATTTCAGAATTACTGGCAACTTCTTGCCTTACCAGATCAATTACTTCGCCGCTAAGTGGATCAAAGGAATTTAAATGACTATCGATTCTGCGATCAGAATTGAGGAGTATGAAAGATTCACACCACAATTGATTTCCCAATGCATTCAATAAGTGAGCCAAAGTACTTTCTAGTTCTTTGAGTTTTTTCTGTTCAGCTTTTATGGCCTTTATTTGAAGTTCTAAGTTGGATATCTCAGCATTTCGAATTTCGAGACCACTGATTGTCCGCCGCTGGAACATTTCAATTGCCGTGATACCTGAATCCATACTTGGAAATCTATAGCACGCAAAATCTATTCTCAAGAAGTTTTAGATCCTATATTGAGACAAATTAAGAATGAATACCCTGGAAGGGGAAACCGCTTTAGGTCAGATTTAATCTTTCGAACCTAAAATTTCGCTAATATCGTTATGTAATTCAAAAATCCAAAAATGGGAAGATTTGACCTAATTAAAGGTGGCAATAATCATGGAACCAAATCTGACAGGTGCCAAATCCACTAACTGGGCGATTGCGCAATTATCGTCCTCGTATTACGGAAATGCACGCCATCACGACCCCAAGATAATTGTCTTACCCTCGTACCAGCGAAGGTTTGTATGGGGACTAAAAAAGCGGGCGAATTTAATCGACTCAGTTCTGAAGGGGTGGCCAATTGGCGCCCTAATTGTCAGAAAAACAAATGAATTTAAACCAATTTTTGGAAGCGATGGCAAATTGGTCAATGCTGAGACCTATGAAGTAATTGACGGGCAGCAGAGATCCACGACACTATTGCTCCATTCACTGTTCCCCCTAGAAATTGCCGGACAAGGTAAAACATCGGAAGGAGACGGAGACGAGCTTTCCAAATTACTGAATGTTGTGGGAATCAATTTTGAAGAAATCCGTGGTCGCTATCAGGAGACTATTGGTTTACCTGTCAGTGATCAGTGGTTCGAAACGCAGCTTCGTGACTGGGCGCGGCTTAAGACTTTTACTTTTAAAACCTTTTTGGGTGCAGGTGACACGAAATCACAGTACCGCGTAAAGGTCTTAGATCAAGACAAATTGAAAGCTTGGGAATTGAAGAGTTACTTAATCAAAGATTCAAGAGATCCAAATGCAATGGCCAACGTCTTTAACGGTTATGAATCTCAGATTGAAAGCCTGGTTAAAAAACTTGGCGATCTCTATTTTGTTGACAAGATGGAAATACCAATAATCGAATGGTCGGGTCAACGATCCGATGCACCTGCGGTATTCGTCAGGGTAAATCAGGGTGGAGAAAAACTTAATAAATACCAGGTCTTAGCTGCTGCGTTTGCACATGTAATCACAGACGTTGAAGATGGGGAGGTGTGGGATCAAGCTAAGAACATTTTGAATCCTAAACCAGGGTCGACCCTTATTGAATTACAGGATGATTCAGGAGACAACAGATTAGATTTGTATTCTGCTCTGATAGGTCTCAGCTCCATATTGATCCTTAAGCATCCTCGTTTCTTTAAACCAGTCCAAAATGTCGCGATTAGTAGTGATGAACCTGGAGATGATGAAGAGGGCAAGGCGAAGGATCCCGAAGCAACAAATGTGAAAATAACAGTAGGCGAAACTAAGACACTTGAACCTTATGACGCTTTCAATATCGTGACCCTAATTTTTGGACTCACGCTGTCCATGGATTCAATGGGAAATTTGGGAGATCGCATCTTGGAAGAAATCGGAGCTGACATAAAAGGCTCCCTAAGGTTTAGGCAGGTAATCAATGCTGTTTTGCAAGGGATGGATCTGATAAAGGACTCGCTTGACTTTATTCGATATTCCACACGCAAAGATGGAAAGTATGACAGTGCACATGCGGAATTAATCTTTGCTCCATTAGTAGCTCGTGCATCATTATTATTTCTGAATAATTCACCTACCACTGAAATTAGTAAATTTAAAGAGGCAGTTCGATCTCACTATTTATTTGATAACTTAGGTGGATTCAATGTCGGCGAGGGCCACAATATTGATCAAATAGCCTTCGACCGGGTATGGGAACGCGATCCTAAGAGTCACGCACTTCATGTTAACGATCACTACCTGGTCAAGAAAGCAAAGACAGAAGTTGAAGAGATTCTTGAACAGGTTTGGATGGCTGATTTAGCAGTGGCAAAGAAAGATGGCGCGCTAGGAAATAGATCATCACCAACAGTTCGACAGCGATTGCTGCTCAAATATGAAGCTGCGGCTCACGTATCACTTAAATATTTCAGCCCTGGGAACTTATTTGATATTGATCACTCAGTCCCATTTGCTAAGTTAAAAACTTGGCAACAGATTAAAAATGAATTGGAAATCACAGAATTTGGTGAGGAAATTACCCGGATTCCCTACAAGTCCGTCGCTAATTTAGGAATCCTTCCGAAGCGTGTCAACGCAAAGAAGGGAAATCGGACGTTAGACGAAATGGCTAGTTCTGAGAAGGCAGATGATCGAGATCTGGCTAGAGAGGGCTTTGAGCATGTCTCATACATGCCAGGACAATTAACGGTTGATGGAAATGACGTTTCGACTGATCCCAAACTCTTTGTTGAACAACTTGGCGATCGATGGAAGACGATGAAATCGAATATTTTGGCAACTGCAAAAATCAAATAGTTCCGTCAGTAAAACTCACAAGATCACCCTAGAAGTTAGTCTTTAATTTGGTATTGAGATGCGGTGTCGCGTTTATAAATTGCGAGATGGCACTAACTTTTTTGAAAAGATTTTGATTTTAAAAAGCGGCGTCGGCTGGGTGGGTTCGTGACCCCCCACTCAGCCGACACACTCGCCTTCGGTACTTGCCAACGCCGAGGGGTTCGTGGTGGTCAAGTACTTCTTTGGGGATCGAAGTGAAAGTGTCGCCTCTCGCTTCGCTTCCTTCAAAATACGCCGTGCAAACAACTCGCTTGTAGGGACCAAGGTCCCGACAAATCTCGCAATAGTCAATTGCTAGAAGTCGTCAGTGCGCTTGGCGACTTTGCCGGTGAGGCCCAAGGCCTTCATCGCTTCGCGAACCGTGTTGACTCTCACCAACTTGATGTTGGCATCAACTTCGGGTGACTTCGCCGGCACAATCGCCGTCGAGAAACCAAGTCGAGCAGCTTCGGCGAGTCGGCGCGATGCATGCGGAACTTGTCGCACTTCCCCACCAAGTCCAACTTCACCAAACGCAACGACATCTGGTCGAATCGGTTGATCGCTCAATGCCGACAACACTGCCAAGCACAGTCCGAGATCGCTACCGGGTTCGGTGATCTTGACTCCACCCACAACCGAGGCATACACGTCGTTCTTGCCGACTGGCTGCATGAGTCGTTGACCCAGCACCGCTAACAACATGCTTAAGCGATTGTTGTCGAGGCCTTGCGCGCTACGACGTGGCGGAGTTTCACCCTTCACTTCATTAGTCAGCACTTGAAGTTCAACCATCAACGGTCGTTGACCTTCGAGTGTTGGAACGACAACACTTCCGGCGATTCCGGTTTGACGATCGGCCAAGAATAATGCACTCGGGTCGGGCACACCTTGCAAACCTTTTTCGACCATTTCGAAAAGACCGAGTTCGGTGGTGGGTCCGAAGCGATGCTTTGATGCACGCAATAAACGCAATGCGTGGTGACGATCACCTTCAAACTGCAACACTGTGTCAACAACATGTTCAAGAACACGCGGGCCAGCAAGCCCACCATCTTTGGTGACATGGCCGACCAAAATGATGGGCAGGTTGCGACGTTTGGCTTCCATCACCAACTTGTGCGCACACCCGCGCACTTGCACAACACTGCCGGGTGACGAACCAAGTTCGGGGTCGATCATCGTTTGAATACTGTCGATAATCACCAGCTCGGGTTGTAGTTCGTCCATGGTGCGAATGACGTGTGGAAGAACAGTTTCGGCAAGCAACCAAAGATCGGGGCGCACTGCATCAAGTCGTTCGGCGCGCATGCGAACTTGTTGCGCACTTTCTTCGGCCGACACATACAACGTGCGGCCCGGCCATGCAGCGAGTGCTTGTAATAACAATGTGCTCTTGCCGATACCTGGTTCGCCGCCGAGCAAAGTGACCGAGCCGGGCACTAAGCCTCCGCCTAATACGCGATCGAGTTCTCCGATACCGGTGCTGCGCGGTGAACCGTGAGTGGTGTCGACTTCGCCAATTAATTGTGCAGTTCCCGCCGGCACCAGAGCCAAGCCTGCAGCAAGTGATGCGATGCTGTTGGCGTTGGGGTCTTCAACATCTTCAATCAAACTGTTCCATGAACCACACGCGGTGCACTTGCCAGTCCATTTGGGATATGAAGCTCCGCAATCGGAACAGTTATAGACGAGTCGCAGTCGGGCCATGACCAAAACCTAGGCGTCGGGTGTGGCGCGATTATTCGCGCGTGTGGTTGATCGAGCGGTGCGACGACGGCGGGCAAAGATGACGAGCAAGATCAAGATGCCAATGATGATGAGCCACAGTCCAAGGATGTAGCCAATGACCTTGGCGAGTATTTGCCAGAAGCCGCCATCAACTTTTGATTCGGCAGTTCCGATGACGACTGCAACAGCAGTGCCATCGTTGGGTGCAGTCCAGATGACGCCACCTTCGGCTTCGGTGCCAGTGCTCTTTTTGATGTCGCCCGGTAGGTGAGCGACGAGGGTGACACCAACCGATTGCGTGGGATCAACACCAAGTTTTTCGGCGGTTGCTGCCCACGGTGCGGCGCCGATTGTTGCACTCAGGGTTGGGTCGCTAAAAGCTTCAATGCCGCCAACGAATTGCAGAGTTGCATCAAGAGTGGTGCTCACGGTGCGACCGTCGACGGTGCGTTTGAGTTCGGGGTTCAGCAGTGGGCCGTTAGGTCCGCTGACTTGGCGCATGGCCGTGGTTGCTTCGGCGGGAGAATCGAATACGTAACGCAAGATGACGCGCAGACCACCGCTATTGATTTGGGTGGGGCCTTCGATGACCCAACCGCTGGCGATGAGGTCGTCGATGCGCAGGTCTTCGGCGAGTCCGGGAACAAGGGTGACCGCTTCGGCATCGAGGTCGACTGTGACGGCGATGTTGCCTGCGCCGGTGTCGTCGGCCGTGACGTCGATGCGAACGTCAACGCGACAGGCCGACAAGAGAAAGATGAGTGCGCCAACGAGGGGAAGCAGGCGACGAATAGGCACGAGGTAGAGGATAGTTGCTGGTGAGGCGGGGTGCGGGGTGGGGTTGTGGGCACAACCGAGGGGTTGAGTGAAGAATTCAGTGTGACGTCGAATTGATACATATATATACGTCACTGATAGACGAGGTTGGTGCGTAATTCCAAACCCCAGTGTTGATGGGATAGTGGCCGGGGCTTCAGTCAATGATTGGAACGCAAAACGCCGTTTTTTGCAACGCTTTAAGAGGTTAAGTCGAACGAGTGGTTATTCAGAACAGTTTCGTCGCAGTGGAGGCGGAACCCATGTCGAAGCGAAACCCCACTGGAAGGCGTAGCGGAACAGTCAGTGCCGAGTCAGCGATTGAGTGTTATTTCATTTGGTGACGTTCTATGGTGATCAGTTCTGACTATCCATCCCAGACATCTAACTTGGTCAGATGCGCCCGATTTCGTTAGCAACCGATTTCGGATTTCGTTGCTGTTGATCAGCAAGTAATTTAGGGATTTCCGATCGCTGAACTTTCAGATCCTTCATTGCTCGCTGAATAACCCGTCCTATGTTCTTGGCATCGTCGTCGCTCAAGACCAGCACATTTCCGGAGTGGACTACTGCTCGACGGACAGGGTTCATCATCATCAGCCTGAGCACACTCGCCAGAGAAGATGTGGAAACACCTAGCTGGGTCAGAGAGTCAAAGAATTCCTCGGTTGTGTACACGTGACTACCCGTCATTGACAATGAATCAGCGAAAGACTCGAGTATCGAGTTCATTTGGTGTTTTGGATTTCGTTGCTTGTCCAAACGTGAGTCCACAAGCCATTCGGTGGCGGCGCCGTCGAAAACGATGGTTGGTTGTCCCATGGCAGCGCTGAGCAAAATCCAAAAGATGTCTCGGGGATCTGGCCATTGAACTTTGCCCGGGGCCTTTGTGAGGCAGCCTCGCATCCATTCTGGGAGATCGGCGACTCGAACACAGCGAGACACACGTTGCCGCCACAAATGGACAAGAGCATGGCTTGCCATCACTTCGTCCTCGGCAAGGCCGTTAAGGATCTGTCCAATTCGGTCCTTGCGTTGACTAATAGCTGACTGCTTAACTGCTGCTTGAAGAGCGATATTGCTGACGCTTGTCTCCTCGATCGTCCATCCAAGGATGAGCCGAGCTATCTCCTTGTTTGTTTCGTCCTCAGAGGCCCGGATTGCCCTGACGGCACTATGCAGCTTTACGACGGCGTCTTGGGAACTCTGTGAATCCCACCAGTCAAGGTGCTTCAGAGGGTTCTCAAAGGCAGATACGAGGGCATCGACGTGGTTTTGGGCCTCAGTCATTTCAAACCTAACGTTAGCAACATTTTCTTCATTTCAAATGTTGGAATAAAAATGCTCTAACGTTAGAAGAAAAATGGGGACAGATCGGTAAAAGTGGGTAAAGACCTGTTAAAGTGAGTTCAGGATCAACAAAGACCTCATAAACAGTAGAAAATATGCCCGAGAAGAAGGGAAACAGAAATGAAGCGAAATATAAGGCAATTTGAAGAACTGAGCTATTGCCTGGTGGCCAAGAAAAAGATGTTCGACCTGGTCAACGCCGAAAAGGTGTCCCGGGACATGCGCCGACGAAAAGACAGTAATCACCATGCCTACTTCTGTCCGGAGTGCCGTTGCTGGCACGTCGGATCAAGTGACCTTCACAGAAATATCAAAACCGGGCCCCAGCAACCATGGCGGCCCCTTCCCATCTCCCACTACCAACAGAAAGCAGCCTGACCATGTTTGAAGAACTGTTGATCGAATGCCCCAAAGGGCACACCCGTAACTTCCGCCAATATCACGACGGCTCGTCCCGCCTCCTCCGCCAATTTGGGGATGACGCCTTTAAGAGGTTCGCTTGGCATGGAACCGACGAGAGCCTGGCAAACGGGCTCTATTGCGTTACCTGCCAAGATTTCGTGCGATTGGCGATCGAGTGGGAAGACCTGGTCATCCACGGAATCGACGACGTCCCCCTCGCAGTCCCCGAACACGAAACTGCCGCTGGGCTCATCGTGGAACAGGTGTATGCCGCAATTGGTAACTCGACCTATGCGGTACATAAAGAGCCAGCTCGAGAAGCATTCTTTGGTGCTGAACCTGCTGGTCTGCAGCCCCAGGTGAGACGGTGCTTCCCGGATCGCCTCTACAGTCATCAGGCCGAAGCTATTGAAGCTGCTCTCAAGGGACACGATGTCGTTCAGACCACAGGAACCGGAAGCGGTAAGAGCGTCGGTCTTTGGGCACCGGTACTCTCCTCCCTCTCATCTGACTCGACGGCAACCACAATCGCAGTCTTCCCCCGAGTCGCTCTTGCCAATGATCAAGTTGAGCGCCTTGCGTCCTTGTCTACGCAGCATGTCTCTGAAAAGGCGTTCTTTTCGCTGGTATTGGGGGAAGGCCTAGAGCCAATTGAAATCGGCGTCATGAACTACCAAACCAGGGAGCATCATTCCCAAATATTGAAGAAGGCGCGGCTGATCATTACCACTCCAGACCAACTTCACTCAAAGATCCTTCCGTACATCAAGAAATCCGATCGATTGATCACCGGTCTTCGATTTGTGATTCTTGACGAGATTCATACTTATACCGGTCTCGAAGGTTCGACTATGGCCGCTCTTTTGCAGCGACTCCAGATCGACTGCATCCACACAGCAGGAAATCCACCTCAGTTCCTGATGTCCTCGGCGTCACTAGCAAATGTCGGTGAATTCTCTCGTCGCCTGACCGGACGTTCCAACATCATTTCGATTTCGAGAGATGGGTCCCCGAAACCGGAGTTCACCACGTTTGTCGTAGAGGCAAACCATCGTGAATTCATCCCGTCGTTCCACGCCGCCCTCGCCAAGGGCTTCAATGGAGCGCCCCCGACTGGCCTCACCTTTGTCCAATCGAAGGAGGGGGTTCGACTCTTGGCTGAAGCTTCACGAACAGCGATTGAGAACTCTGGATACTCTTCAACCGCACAGTCGGTCATTGCATATTCTGCCCAAGATGATGGCGCTTCTCGACTCAACAAAGAAGCGAAAATCGCTAATAGTGAGGCCCGATACGTACTGTCCACAAGTGCTCTCGAGCTTGGCGTGGACTTCTCTAATGTTCATTACTCGCTAACAACCGAGTATTCCGGACTTGTCATGGAGACTCGTCAAAGGCTCGGACGCGCTGGCCGGAAACACGCAGGCGTCGGAATCGCCCTGATCGAGCCCCGCAAGCAACCATCCTGGCCAACCACTCCGAACGAGGCTCTTGAAACCATCCGATTTGCGGACGCGACCGTCCAGGCCCCAGAGACCACGGCCCATGACCGGGAGCAGGTTGTCATCATTGGGCTCGCGCAGGATCTGGAAACGATCGACCTCACCCGTGTGCGAGAGATCGATCCGCGCCTCGCCGACGAAATCAGCTCGTCCGAATACTGGCATATCGAGAATGAAACTTCGGCTAGCCAGATGTGCTTCGAGGAGTTGGCGCCCTATAGGGGCAATTCTGAAACTGCAGAAGTTCTGATTGGCCGCAAGCGCCGATATTTCACCACATGGAGTGGCATGGACCTCGTAAAGCAAGCCAAGTGTGGAAACCAAATCACCACTGAAGAGGGAAGACACTACGAGGTTGTCTCCGTCAAGCGAAGCCCTAAGAGATCTCTCGACTGGGATGTCATCATCGAACCGGCAGAGAACGTTCTTGAGATAGACGCATCGGTCTATTCCAAAATGATTGAGGAAACTGTGTCCTCCTCCGAAATCTACGGCATGCTGACCGTGACCCGAAGCGAAGCCATGCTGAAGCATGGATTAGCGGCTTTTCGTCGTCGAAGTCCTGGAGGTGAATGGGTGTCCCGATTCTCCAGTGCAGGGGTGAACCAACTGACATCACGGCGGACTGCTGTCACTTCGATCAGGAGTCACAAACTGGCCGACCAGACTCAGTTAGAAACATTGCGACATCTAATCATGGCGAGTCTTGATTCCATTGGGATCAACCACTTCGAAATCTGGTCAGATATCCAAGACGACCGCATTCTGTTTTACGATCCCCAGGGTCGAACGTCTCCGGTGGCATGGTCAATAATCGATCGTCTCGACGAAATCGTCACGACCGCACAGGCCCGCATCGCTCAATTCGGATATCTCACAGTCAATGGGAACCGCCTCGGCCAAAACGAGCTCGAAGCAGCCCTTCAACTCTTAGTTGCTCAACCCCTCAAAAAAGCAGCCTGATGCTGCGGGGATGCCTCATTTGGTTACTGATCGGGACCGTCGTCGTTGCCAGCGTCAGTCTCTTTGGCTTATTTGTCATCATCTACGGGCTCCTTGCCCTCTTCGTTCTCTTCCTATGAAAGGAAACCACATGAATACAAACCCGAGCCAAGACGATTCGTCCTACCAGAACCAAGACTCAGGATCTGAGAACTCAGATTTTGAGCAGATTCTCCGTGCAAGTGCTGAGATTCTTCGCACCACTGACTTCACCGACGATCTGAGTAATGTCTCATTCCTCGTTCGAACTATGGAACTAACTTACGAAGTTGACTCGAATACTCGAACTGTTGAAAGGTCTGGAGATGTAGCAGCAGCGATGATGGTTCTCGCTTTGGAGCTACTTCGGCTAACCGAGGATCCAAACGAAAGCGCCCGCCTTCTTGCCGAGAAAGCGGATCTACAGGCCGACGAATTTGCTTCTATGTCACAGCAGCGAGTTGTCCCTGATGAGGAGTTCCAAGAGATTCTCGAAACACACGCTCATTGCACGATGCCTCTTGATGAGTTCCTTGATCTTCTTAACCTTCCACACGATGAAATGCACACTCTTATAAATGACATGATTGCCATCCAAGATGTCCATGACGTCTCGGCCCTGACTGAGCGAAATGATTCAGACGGCTGAATTATCTAGTTCCTTCATCTGAAGAGATTGGTAATTGAATGTGCAGCCGATGTGTTAGTAGCGAAGCCGGTGTGGTGGGACGCCGTAGTCACGCTTGATGGTGGTGGCATCGATCAAGACGCGATGGGTTACTACTTTGGTTCTGACCCAGTTGATAGTTATGCCGAGTACTTCGAGATTGAGGGGTCGGCTACTGACGTGTTTGATGAAGTGAAGGCATCATTTGTGGCGAACGGTTGGGTGTATGAAGAAGGTGACAGTGCTGACCTGGTGAATGACCCGCAGTGGTTCAACAATTCGGATGATTCAGATATTTATGTCGGTGTGCTGATGTCTTCACCTGAAGAATTAGAAGAGAACAAAATGGTTGTGCCGGATGGAGTTGTTCAATCCGGTTCAAGTGTCGTGATGGTGTACTTCTGGCCGTGAGCACGAACCTCGAGGAAGATGGCCTTGGCTGATCAAGATTAGAACCAGTCCTTTTCGTTGTTTTCGTGTTGAGTGGCTTTCCACACCAAAGCGGGCGGAACCGACTCGCCGGGAATGAACCGCAACTGTTCTTCGGTCGCTGTTGCCAAATCAAAATTGTTCAACACATACTCGGCCTGGTTCTTCACAATCTCATTCAGCAACTTTCGCATCTCGCGACCATTGGCAAAACTATGCGGCCGCGGCATGGGCAAAGCCTTGATGTAATTACTCACCGCCACAAACGCCTCGGGACTCAGTTCGTAATCGTTATTGGCGATCATCTCTAAGAAGATCTCTTCAAGTTCTTTGTCGTCGTAATCATCAAAGATGACCGTGTTATCAAAACGTGAACGCAACCCCGGATTTGACCGCAGCAACTTGTTCATCTCGTCTGGGTAACCGGCCATTACCAAAGCCACTCGACCACGATTGTTTTCCATAAAGGTCAACAACGTGGCAACAGCTTCGGGGCCGTAATCGGTATCCATTCCTTCGCTGATCAAGGTGTAGGCCTCGTCAATAAACAGAACTCCATCAAGTGCAAGCTTGCAGATACGTCGCGTCTTCACGGCCGATGAACCAACAAATGCTCCTACGAGTCCGCTGCGTTCGGTTTCAACGACATGACCGCTCTTTAAGAGACCGATTGATTTATAGAGTTCGCCAAGTAGTCGGGCCACCGTTGTTTTGCCGGTTCCGGGATTACCCACAAAAACCAGGTGCGGTGATAACTGTTCACCACGCATAAACAATTCGCGTCGGCGCACCGCGACTTGTTGCGCTGCCACAATCTGGCGGATCTCTTTCTTCACATCGGGTAGGCCAACGAGTTGGTCGAGTTCGGCCAAGATTTCTTCTGTCGAAAGATGACGTACCTGATGAACGACGTCGTACTCGGCAGTCACGTGGTCGTATTCAAAGGCGCTGTCGGGTTTGTAGTGCTGAGCAGAACCTTGACTTGAATCGTTTCCTGATGTCGCTCGTGGAGCAACGAGACCGCTGTAGCGATCGTTGAAGCAATGGCGAAAATCGTGAGCAATCTGGCGCATGCTGTTCAAGATGCGACGAAACTGCGATTTGTACATCGTGTCTGCCGATGTAGAAAACGAAAAGTAGAGGTCGTTGAATTCGGGGTTGTGCTCGTTGCGCTTGAGACTATTGCTCATCCGGGTCCTCTTGTCAAGGTGGTACTTGCGTGCCCAATCAAGTTCATTAGCCTCTGACTTTGTTGGCGCAATGAAAATGTCGATGGTTACCATGACCTCGGATTTGCCTTCGATTTCGCTGATACGCAGGCGATAGGTCTCGTTCATAAAGATGAACTTGAGGCGTTGACCAAGCTCAAGTGACCCTCGTTGGGAATTGCTGCTCAGATCAATGACATAACCACGAATCTTGGCGGTGCACTGGTCGACATTCACGAGTAATTCCCACCTTATGGTCAGGGCCTGAGGGGCCAATTGAGTTTGTTCATAGGGGTAACGAACAAACCACACCATTTTGTGCAGTGGGTGGGAGAAAGTTTGGAGATCGCTGGTGTTTACCACCCGCTGTTATTCAGAAATCTGTGTGCGGGAATTGTCTAAAAGTAAGTTCTCTACCTCTATAACAACTCGTGTTGACAGAAATTTCCTGAATGGACCCTCAATCCAGCCAAGCTGTTGACCACAAATGCATTGAAGTGTCGGAGCGAATTTTATCGGAGCGCCACAATCCGGACAGCTGCCAGTTTGAGAGTTTTCAGAAGCAAGTCCATACTTGAAAATGTCGCTACGGCTTACGAAGTTCTTGAAAAGCCAAGGATGAGAAACTTTCTTTAGGGTCACAATGCGCCTTATGATTTCAAGGCTTTGGTGTAAGTCGAAAATGATCTGTGGAGAATCACCAGTTGCCTCATTCACTAAATTCCTTGTGAGTTCGGGTCCTTTGACAGATGGGTTGATCTCTAAGCCTTGCGATTTAAATCGATGGAACTCATCCCAAATCCATAAAGCGGAGACCAGAACGACAAAATCGTTTGAATTTGAAGTAGAAATGATCCAAACTTTTGAGCCCGTTTTCGGCGCAAAAAGTACTGAATTTCCTTTAGTTTGCCATCCAGCTAACTGAGCTCTTGAAATGGTTTTTGTAAACATTGTTCCGATGAAGGAAACCCTGTCTGTAGTTACTCGCACCACGCCGGAGTCAATTTGTTGAAGCACATCGGGCGGGGGATAGGAGATAGAGCTGCCGCTGGAAGTGGAACCAGAGGAACTACCGAAAGAGACGCCTTTAAACCTTACGCCGGAGTAAGAACTCCCGCTAGAACTGCTTTTCCAAGTGGTTTTTTTGGCGCCTTTACGCGGCTCAGTTAATGAACTCTGTCCGAATTCAATAATCAGACAATCTGACTTGTCGGTCCAGTTGATTCCCGTGAGCGCAGTTTGCATAACACTGGCTTTACGAAGTTGTTCGTAATTTGCTCGTAACAACGAATCAACCTGTTTCAGACATTCTGTTAGGTCTCGGATTAATTGGAAATTACGGTAAATATCTAGAACCATTGGCCAAAGTTTTGAAAAAAACCCACGACCATCTGGAGTTTCACTAGACATTGCATGCTTTGATGGAATTACTTGAGAAGCCTCGGTGTCAAAAGACATGGGCTGAAGGACGGGGATTTCAGGCGGCGGAAATGAAAATTCCATCCCGACTTCGATTTGTTGATCTAATTCAACTGTGGTTGTAAGACCAAGTTGACCTTCATGATTATCAACTGGCCAATACCGAATCGGATTGGCTGAACCCTGTGAGTAAATAACCCTCTTGCCGATTGAACCAACAAAGGTTTCCCAAATTGGTCCTTCTTGAATCAAATATCCTGAAAATGCAAAACGTCCGTCGAGTCTTGGGCCAATGATGGTTTCAATTTTCATCAGTCCGATCGTCCTATCGCCAACGACCGCAACAAGGTATTGAATATTTCGTGAGCGGACAGTGGT
>Ga0114966_10002708_pt1 | contig 15736 bp, 13 predicted proteins | sample M_130207_XF_Meta_FD_87029 | JGI IMG/M metagenome (GOLD analysis project Ga0114966, IMG submission 87029) | Freshwater microbial communities from Lake Montjoie, Canada to study carbon cycling - M_130207_XF_MetaG | ecosystem: Environmental > Aquatic > Freshwater > Lake | place: Lake Montjoie... | reverse complement strand
TTTTCGCGCCCCAGTTGAAGCGTGATGCCGCTGGCCAGCCGCACCTGCCACGCGCGGCGCGCCGACACCTGGACCTGCACGGGCGTCAGTCCGATGGCACCCAGGCTGCGCTGGAAGTACCCGTATTGGATGGCGATTTCCTTGGCGCTGCCGGGCGGGCCGACAAACGACGGCAGGCTGCCGTCATAGGCTGCAGCAAACAGATCGCCATAGGTATCGACCAGCGCGGCACTGCCCCAGCGTCCGAGCGGCACGTGCTCTTCCAGCGCGACCTCGATGCGGTCCGGCCACTGGCGCCGCACGTTGACGCTGCGCGCCCACGGCAACTTTTCGAATCCGGCGCGCGCACGCTCCAGATCGACCGTGAAGAAATTGCCCTGCAGTTCACGCGCGACTATTACCTCGATCTGCTCGGACGTCACGTGCCTCAACTCGTTCATGATGCGCACTTCGCGCAGCGGAAATCCCGGCAGCCGCATCGCGTAGTGCACCGTCGCATACGCGACCAGCAGAAACGCTGCAGCGAAGAACGCGTTCGCCACGCCATTCAGAATGTCGGGCTTATCCCACATGGGCCAACTCCAGAATTTTGACTACCAGATCATCGAACTCAATGCCGGCAACGCGCGCCGCCATCGGCACCAGCGAATGTCCGGTCATGCCCGGCGTGGTATTCATCTCCAGCAGAAATGCCTTGCCGTCGTCACGCAGCATGAGATCGGCGCGTCCCCACCCGGCGCAACCAAGCGCGGCGGCAGCGCGCATGACGGTCGCCTGCAGCACCTGCTCCTGCGCCGCGGGCAGGCCGCTCGGACAGTGGTACTGCGTGTCGTCGCTGAAATATTTGTGCTGGTAGTCGTAGTTGCCCTGCGGCGCCTCGATGCGGATCAGCGGCAGGGCACGGTCGTCGATGAACGCGGCAGTAAGCTCGCGGCCGCCGATAAATTCTTCGGCGATCACCAGCGTGTCGCACTTTGCCGCGAGTTCATACGCAGCCTCGATCTTTTCGACCGATGCCACCTTGGTAAGCCCGATGCTTGACCCTTCATGCGCGGGCTTCACTACCAGCGGCAGCCCGAGATCTTTAGCGACCTTCGCCCAATCACTCTGTGCCGTCAGCACTGCGTAGCGCGGCGTCGGGATGTCGCTGGCGAGCCAGATCAGCTTGGTGCGCAATTTATCGAGGCACAGCGCGGACGCCATCACGCCACTGCCGGTATACGGAATTTCCATCAACTCGAGCGCGCCCTGCACCGTGCCGTCTTCGCCATAACGGCCATGCAACGCGAGAAACACGCGCGCGTAGCCGTCGCTTTTCAATTCGAACAACGAGCGCTCGGACGGATCGAAAGCGTGCGCATCCACGCCTTTGCGGCGCAGCCCTGCCAGCACCGCGTTGCCCGAGAGCAGGGAAATCTCCCTTTCCGCCGAGCGGCCGCCCATGAGGACCGCGACCTTCCCAAAAGCGAGAGGCGAGAGGCGGAAGGCGAGAGGCGTATTCATACTGTTCTCCAGCCAGACGGGATATGGACGGAGGATTTCACGCCTCTCCCCTCTCGGCTTTCGCCTCTCCAATAATGCGTACTTCGCGTTCGAGATCGATGCCGAACTTCTTCAGCACTGCGCTGTGCGCAGTCTCGATCAGCGTCTCGATGTCGGCGGCGCGCGCATGACCGGTATTGACGATGAAATTGGCGTGTTTCTCCGAGATCATGGCGCCGCCCAGCGCGCGGCCCTTGAGCCCGCAGGCTTCGATCAGGCGCGCCGCATGGTCGTTCGGCGGGTTGCGAAACACCGAGCCGGCATTCGGTATATTGAGCGGCTGGGCGGCGATGCGGCGCTCGAGCAATTGCTTGATGGTGGCGCGCGACTTCACGCCGTCGCCGGGCGGCAGCTTGAAGCGCGCCGCCGCGAACCATTCCTCCCCGCCGTCGCGCAGCTTCACGGTGCGGTAGCCGATTTCGTAGTTGGCCGGCGTGCGCTGGTGCAGCTGGCCGGTGCGGTCCAGCGTGGTGACGCTTTCGACGATGCCCCAGGCCTCGCCGCCGTAGCAACCGGCGTTCATCGTCAGCGCGCCGCCGACCGTGCCGGGTATGCCGGCCATGAATTCCGCGCCGACCAGTTCGTGCATCGCCGCGAACCGCGCCAGCTTCGGGCTCGCTACGCCGGCCTCGGCGTAGATCGCATTGCCTTCGGAGCGGATTTCCTTCAATGCGCCATGCGTAAAAATGACAGTGCCGCGCAGGCCGCCGTCGCGCACCAGCAGATTGCTGCCGAGCCCGACCACGCAAACCGGCTCATGGCGCGGCAACGATGCGAGAAAGAGGCGCATATCTTCGAGATCGACCGGCATGTAGGCACGCTCTGCGCTGCCGCCCGCGCGCCAGCTCGTGTGGCGTGCCATCGGCTCGTTGCGCCGCGCTTCGCCCCACAACAGATTTTTCTGGTCCGCCATGTTCATCGCGTTCGCATCACCGTTGCCCGCCGCTCAACATCGCGGGTACCGCACCGATCGAACCCGCACCCATGACCAGCACGACGTCGCCGTCGCGTACCGCATTGCTCACTGCGTCCGGAAAGTCCGCGACTTTCTCGACGAATACCGGTTCCACCTTGCCCTGCACGCGCACTGCGCGCACCAGCGCACGGCCATCTGCAGCGACTATCGGCGTTTCGCCTGCCGCATAAACTTCGGTGAGCAGAAGTGCGTCGACGGTGGAAAGCACCCGCACGAAATCCTCGAAGCAATCGCGTGTGCGCGTGTAACGGTGCGGCTGGAACGCGAGCACGATGCGGCGGCCCGGAAACGCGCCGCGTGCTGCGGCGAGCGTTGCCGCCATTTCCGCCGGGTGATGGCCGTAATCGTCGACCAGCGTGTAGTGGCCGCCCGCTTTGTTGTCGGGATCGAGTAGCACTTCGCCATAACGCTGGAAGCGGCGGCCCACGCCTTTGAAATCCGCCAGCGCCTTGACGATGGCAGCATCCGGCGCGCCGACTTCCATGCCGACCGCTATCGCCGCCAGCGCGTTCAGCACGTTGTGCGCGCCGGCAAGGTTGAGCACTACTTCGAGATCGGGCAGCTTATTGCCGCGCGCGTCGCTGCGCGTTACGCGAAAGCGCATGCGCCCCGCATCGGGCTTGAGATCGACGGCGCGTATTTGCGCGGCTTCAGACAGACCGTAGGTCGTGATCGGTTTCGTTACGGCCGGCATGATTTCGCGCACATTGGGGTCATCGACACACAGCACCGCGGTGCCGTAGAACGGCAGGCGCTGCACGAAGTCGAGGAAGGCCTGGCGCAGGCGGCCGAAGTAATGGCCGTAGGTCTCCATGTGGTCGGCGTCTATATTGGTGACCACCGAGAGCACCGGCGCGAGATACAGAAACGAAGCGTCCGATTCGTCGGCCTCGACGACGATGAACTCGCCGCTGCCGAGCTTGGCGTGAGAGCCCGCCGCCTCCAGCCGTCCACCGATCACAAACGTCGGGTCCATGCCCGCTTCGGCCAGAATGCTCGCCACCAGGCTGGTCGTCGTCGTTTTGCCGTGCGTGCCGGCGACCGCGATGCCCTGCTTCAGCCGCATCAGCTCGGCCAGCATCATCGCGCGCGGCACCACCGGGATCTTGTGCGCGCGCGCCGCCACGACTTCGGGGTTGTCGTCTTTAACCGCGCTCGATATCACGACCGCATCGGCGGCCGAGATGTTTTCTGCGGCGTGCCCTTTAACGACTTTGGCGCCGAGCGATTTCAGTCGCTGCGTCACGCTGCTGTCATTCAGGTCCGAACCGCTCACGTCGAAACCGAGATTGAGCAGCACTTCGGCGATGCCGCTCATACCGGAGCCACCAATTCCAACGAAATGAATTTTTTTGACTTTGTATCTCATGCCGCAAGCCTCGCGCACTCGTCGGCGACTGCTTGCGTCGCATCCGGCTTGGCGGCACCGCGCGCCTTCTGCGCCATGCCGAGCAAGGCTTCACGCGTGAAACCGCGCAGCAATTCTGCAAGCTTTTGCGCGGTGAGCCCGCCCTGCGGCACCAGCACCGCGGCGCCGCGCTCGCTGAGGAAACGCGCGTTGTGCGTCTGATGATCGTCAACGGCGTGCGGGAACGGCACCAGCACGCTGGCGATACCGGCGGCGGCGAGTTCAGCAATGGTCAAAGCGCCGGCGCGGCAGATGATGAGATCGGCGTTCGCATACTGCGCCGCCATGTCGGCAATAAACGGCACCAGCGTCGCCGTGACACCGGCGCGCTGATAATTGTCCTGGACCTGCGCGATATGACGCTCACCCGACTGATGCGTGACCAGCGGACGCTCGGCCGCCGGCAACAGAGCCAGCGCCTGCGGCACGGTTTCGTTTAGCGCCTGCGCGCCCAGGCTGCCGCCAATGACGGTGAGCCGCAGTACGCCGCTGCGTGCGCGATAACGCGTCTCGGGCGCGGCAATGCCGGTGATTTCATTGCGCACCGGATTGCCCGTCCAGACGACCGCCGTCGACGCGCCGAACGGCGCCGGAAATCCAGCCAGCACGCGATCAGCAACTTTCGCGAGTACTTTATTGGCGAGGCCGGCTATAGAATTCTGTTCATGGATCACCAGCGGACGATTCAGCAGCGACGCCATCATGCCGCCCGGAAACGACACATAGCCGCCCATACCGAGCACGACGTCCGGGCGGTGCGTGAAAATGGCGCGTGCGCTTTGCCAGAATGCGATCAGCAAATCGAGCGGCAGCAACGCGAGGCGCAGCAGGCTTTTGCCGCGCACTCCGGTCATGCTGATCCACGCCATCGTATAACCCTTGGGCGCAACGAGTGTTGCTTCCATCCCGGTCTTCGCACCTAGCCAGACGATGTTCCAGCCCTGCGCGCGCAGATTTTCGGCTACCGACAATGCGGGGAATATATGGCCGCCGGTGCCGCCCGCCATGATCATTATGGTTCGAGAGGCGAGAGGCGAGGGGTGTGAGACGGTCATACTTTCACACCTCTCAAGAGCTGCCTGTTCTCCCAGTCCACTCTCAACAGGACGGCGAGCGCGCAGCAATTGGCGGCGATGCCGCTGCCGCCGAACGACAGCAACGGCAGTGTCAGGCCCTTGGTCGGCAACACGCCCATATTGACGCCCATGTTGATGATCGCCTGCACGCCCAGCCACAGGCCTATGCCCTGCGCGACCAGCGCGGGGAAATTGCGCTCGAGTGCCGCAGCCTGGCGGCCGATCACGAACGCGCGCACGACCATAGTTACGAACAGTGCAATCACCACTGCGACGCCAGCGAAACCGAGTTCCTCGGCGATCACTGCGAGCAGAAAATCGGTGTGCGCTTCGGGCAGATAAAAAAGTTTCTCGACACTGCCGCCGAGCCCGACGCCCAGCCATTCGCCGCGGCCGAACGCGATCAGAGCGTGCGACAGTTGGTAGCCTTTGCCGAACGGGTCGGCCCACGGATCCATGAAGCCCACCACCCGCTGCATGCGGTACGGCGACAGCCAAATGAGCAGCACGAAGCCGACGAGCAGGAGCACTATGAGTCCGGCGAACGGTTTCCAGTTCACGCCGCCCAAAAACAAGATGCCCATGGCGATGACTGTGATGACGGCGAACGCGCCGAAATCCGGCTCGCCCAGCAATAGCCCGCCGACCAGAAGCATGACTATGAAAAGCGGCAGAAATCCCTTGGTCAGGCTGTGCATGTACTCCGACTTGCGCACCGTGTAGTCGGCCGCGTAGAGCACCGCGAACAGCTTCATCAGTTCGGACGGCTGCAGATTGAAGAGATACAGCGACAGCCAGCGCTGGCTGCCGTTGACTTCGCGCCCTACGCCCGGCACCAAAACAAGGACGAGCAGGCCGGCGCCAAAGAGGAACAGGTAAGGCGCCGCTTTTTGCCACACGCGCGTCGGCAACTGGAAAGCGACCGTCGCCATGGAAAGACTGAGTGCGAGGAACACGCCGTGCCGCATCAGGTAGTAAGTGGGTTGCTGGCCACTGACGCGGCTCGCTTCGGCAATCGCGATCGACGACGAATAGACCATCACGAGGCCCAGTGCCAGCAACGCAGTTGCGCTCCACGCTAGCGCGCGGTCGAACTCCCCGGGCGGCGGACGGCTTTTCACATCGGCATAGAACATCGTGCTCGCCTCAGCCACGGACCACCTCTTTTCTCACCGCATCGGCGAACACTTCACCGCGGTGCCCGTAGTTTCTGAACATGTCGTAGCTCGCGCACGCCGGCGACAGCAGCACGGCGTCGCCGCTGCGGCTAGCTGCGCGCGCCAGCCGCACCGCCGCCACCATGTCGCCGGCACGTTCGATCGCGACACCGCTGCCGGCGATGGCACGGGCAATCTGTTCGCGGTCGCGGCCGATCAGCACCACGGCACGCGCGCGGCGCTTGACGGGTTCGCGCAGCGGACTGAAATCCTGGCCTTTGCCGTCGCCGCCGGCGATCAGCACCACCGGCTGGGTAAAGCCGTTCAGCGCCGCCACCGTGGAACCCACGTTGGTGCCCTTGGAGTCATCGTAATAATTGACGCCGTCGATGGCGGCGACTTTTTCGACGCGATGCGGCAGCCCCTTGAATTCGCGCCAGCCTTTGACGATGGGTGCATCTGCAACACCGATGGCGTGACACAAAGCGCCGGCCGCCAGCGCATTCGCCGCGTTATGCAGTCCAGCAATCGGCAATTCATCGACCGCCATCAACGTGCGGTCGCCGCGCGCGAGCCATATTTTGCCATCGCGCTGCGCAATGCCCCATGCACGCTCGGAATCCGGCGCATCAAGGCCGAAACTCAACACCTCGCGGCCAGGCAAAGCCATCGCCGCGCTTCGCGTGTCGTCGCGATTCAGCACCTGCGCGCCATCGCCGTGGAACACGCGCGCCTTGGCCGCTGCGTAATCGGCCATGCCGTCGTAGCGGTCGAGATGATCTTCCGACAGGTTCAGCATGGTCGCCGCATCAGCATTGAGGCTAGCCGTGCTCTCGAGCTGAAAACTCGACAACTCGAGCACGAAAGCACTCGGCGCGGCCCTGCCGTTCTCGATCGCGGTGAGCGTATCCAGCACGGGCGTGCCGATATTGCCGGCGACCACGATGTCATGCCCCGCGGCGGCGCAGATATCACCTGCCATTTGCGTGGTCGTGCTCTTGCCATTGGTGCCGGTCACCGCGACGATGCGCGGCAGCGGGCGCGCGTGTTGCGGCAACGCCTGCAAAAAGAATTCGATGTCGCCCGCTACCGGCGTACCGCGCCGGATCGCCGCCGCCACTGCCGGCGTGCGGCGATCGATGCCGGGACTGATCGCGATCAATTCGGCTGCGCGCAGGCTCGCCTCGCGAAAATCCCCATGCTCGAAGGCGACATCGGGCAGCTCGCGCGCCAGCGTCGCCGCGTACGGCGGTGCGGCGCGCGTATCGGCGACCGATACGATGGCGCCGCGCCGCCTGAGCCAGCGCGCCATCGACAGCCCGGTATCGCCCAGTCCGAGTACCAAGACTTTTTTACCCCTCAAATCCATGTGCGTTCATCTGCGTCTGCTTCCTAGCGCAACTTCAAAGTCGACAAGCCAACGAGAACCAACATCATCGTGATGATCCAAAACCTCACTGGTTGATTTTGGCTACGGCCGCGCTGCGCGCTTAACTTGCGCTGCAAGTTAGCCGCCGCCGAAATCAACCCGTTGTCCGCTTCACTCATCTCTTGTCACCGCAGCTTCAATGTTGAGAGTCCTACTAATACAAGTATCATCGTGATGATCCAGAAGCGAACCACGACTTGATTTTCTTTCCAGCCTTTCAATTCGTAGTGGTGATGCAGCGGCGCCATGCGGAATATGCGTTTGCCGGTCAGCTTGAAAGACAACACCTGCAGCACCACCGACAATGTCTCGACCACGAACACGCCGCCCATGATGAAAAGCACGATCTCCTGGCGCACGATGACCGCGATGGTGCCGAGCGCCGCACCGAGAGCCAGCGCGCCGACGTCGCCCATGAAAACTTCGGCGGGATAAGCGTTGAACCACAGGAAAGCGAGGCCCGCGCCGGCGAGCGCTCCGCAGAACACCGTGAGTTCGCCGGCACCCGGGATATACGGAAACCCAAGGTACTTGGCGAACACCGCGTTGCCCGCGACATAGGCGAACACGCCGAGCGCGCTCGCCACCATCACGGTCGGCATGATGGCGAGACCGTCGAGGCCGTCGGTCAAATTGACCGCGTTGCTGGTGCCGACGATCACGAGATAAGTCAGGGAAATGAAACCGATAACGCCAAGCGGATAGGCGACGTTTTTGAAAAACGGCACGATGAATTCGGTTTGCGCCGGCAAATTGGTGCTGAACGCAATGATGCATGCCACGGTCAGGCCGACCAGAGACTGCCAGAAGAACTTGGCGCGCGCCGACAGGCCCTTGGGATTACGGTGCACAACCTTGCGGTAATCGTCGACCCAGCCGATCACGCCAAAGCCGAAAGTGGCGGCGATTACCACCCACACGAAGCGGTTTGCAAGATCCGCCCACAACAGCGTCGTCACCAGCACCGATACCAAAATCAGCGCGCCGCCCATCGTCGGCGTGCCGGCCTTCGGCAAATGCGACTGCGGACCGTCGTCGCGCACCGACTGGCCGATTTTGTACGACGTCAGGCGGCGGATCATCGTCGGGCCGACCATGAACGTCATCAGCAAAGCGGTCAGGCAGGCCAGCACCGCGCGCAGCGTGATATAGCCGAACACGTTGAACGCGCGGATGTCCTTGGCCAGCCACTGCGCGAGTTCTAAGAGCATCGGAGTACCTCGGCTGCGGGAGAGGCGAGAGGCGAGAGGCGAGAGACGGTATTGAAAAGGCTGTTCATGGCTTTACCACCTCTCTCCTCTCCCCTCGCTCCTCTCGGGGCACCGCGAACGCGGTGACCACCCGCTCCATCTGCATAAAGCGCGAGCCTTTCACCAGCACCGTTACATCCGGCGCCAACACGGTTTCGATTTCAGCCAGCAGGTCTTCGATGCGCGTGAAATGGCGCGCGCCGGCGCCGAACGCCCGCATCGTGTGCGCGGACAATTCACCGAGCGTGAAGAGCTGCCCGACGCCGGCCTCGCGTGCGAATTCGCCGATCTGCGCGTGCATGGCAATCGCGTTGCGTCCGAGTTCGCCCATGTCGCCCAGCACCAGCAGCGTTTTACCGAGCGCCTGCGCGAGCACGCTGATCGCGGCGCGCATCGAATCGGGATTCGCGTTATAGGTATCGTCGATCAGCGTTGCGCCATGCAATCCGCGCTTGCGCTGGAGCCTGCCTTTGACGCCGCCGAACCGCGCGAGCCCTGCCGCGACCGTTGCGGCCGGCACTTCGAGCGCAATGGCGGCAGCACTCGCGGCGAGCGCATTCTTCACGTTGTGCAGACCCGGTGCGGGCACCACCGCAGGCACCGTGCCAAGCGGCGTGCTGAGCACGATTTCGCTGTCGAGTTCGCGCACCTTGCAGGTTGCCGTCACGGCGGCCTTGGCTTGCAGCGCGAAGCCGATCTGCCGCTTGCCCTGCGCAAGATCGCGCCACAACTGCGCAAAGCGCTCATCGGCATTGATGATGGCGGTACCGCCCGGCTTCAACCCCTCGAAAATCTCGCCCTTGGCGCGCGCGATGGCTTCCTCGGAACCGAGATTCTCGATATGCGCGACTCCAGCGTTGTTGATCAGTGCAACGTCCGGCTCGGCCAGGCGCGTGATGTAACTGATCTCGCCCGCGTGGTTCATGCCCATCTCGATCACGGCGTAGCGGTGCGCGCTGCGCAACTCGAGCAGCGTCAGCGGCACGCCGATGTGGTTGTTGAGATTGCCGCGCGTGGCCAGTACACAGGATTGAGGATCGAGGATTGAGGATTGAGTTTTGTTACACGCCTCGCGCAATATCGACGCGAGCATCTCTTTGACCGTGGTCTTGCCGTTGCTACCTGTCACCGCGACCAGCGGTATACTGAACTGGCGTCGCCAGTAGTTGCCGAGCTGGCCAAGCGCGCGCGTGGTGTCGCCGACCACGATCTGCGGCAGATCGATGTCGCTCGCGTGCTCGACCATCGCTGCTACCGCGCCGGCGGCCGCGGCCTGCGCGAGGAACGTGTGCCCATCGTAACGCTCGCCCCGCAACGCGACGAACAGGTCGCCGGGCTTGATCGCGCGGGTGTCGGTGCTCACCGCGTTAAATTTCACATCGCAACCGGTGTACTGCACGCCGAGCGCCTGTGCCGCCTGAGCTACGCTCATCATGTTTGAGATCTCCGCAAGGCCGCGCGCGCCACCGCGACATCATCGAACTGCGCCCTGACGCCGGCGATCTCCTGATAATTTTCATGCCCCTTGCCGGCGATCAGCACGATGTCGCCGCGCCGCGCCGCGCGCAACGCGCGCCCAATCGCACGCCGGCGGTCGGCTTCAACGATGCAATCGCCGCACGCGCCATTGCGGATGTCAGCGATGATCCTGAGCGGATCCTCGCTACGGGGGTTGTCGCTGGTAATCACGACGCGGTCCGCCAACCGGGCAGCGATCGCCCCCATCAGCGGGCGCTTGCCGCGGTCGCGATCGCCGCCGCAACCGAATACGCAGATGAGGCGTGCGTCCCCGCCGGAGAGCAGTTCACGCAGGCTGCGCAGCACCTGCTCGAGCGCGTCCGGCGTGTGCGCGTAATCGACCACCGCCAGCGGCAGGCGACCGCCGCCAATTTTTTGCATGCGCCCCGGCACTGGCTTCAGGCCGCCGAGAGTCGCCACTGCGTCTTTCAGCTTGATGTCGCTCACGAGCAAAGTCGCCAGCGAGCCGAGCAGGTTAGAGGCGTTGTGACGGCCGATCATCGAACTCTCGACGGTCGCGCGTCCCCACGGCGTCTTCACGTCGAATTGCATGCCCCCGGCACCCGCCGCGTAATTGCCGCCACTGACGCGCGGCACGCGGCGCGCGCCTTTGCTGCCGGGCCCGAACCCGTAGCCGAGCACGCTCAAGCCGCGGCGCCGCACCCGCTCAACAAGTTCGCCGCCGAATTCGTCGTCGAGATTGACGATTGCGTGCTTGAGCGACTCGCCCTCGAAAAGCTTCAATTTGGCGCGCCGGTAGCGCTGCATCGTACGGTGATAATCGAGATGGTCGCGCGTGAGATTGGTGAAGAGCGCGGCATCGAACGCAACGCCGGCAACGCGGTCCTGGTCGAGCCCGATCGACGAAACTTCCATGCTCACGGCGCGCGCGCCGCGCCGCAGAAACTTCGCAAGTTGCGCCTGCAGCCACACGGCGTCCGGCGTGGTGTTGGCAAGCGGATGCAGCGTGCCGCGCATGCCGTAGCCGAGAGTGCCGATCACCGCGGTACGCGTGCCGCAATGGTTGAGCGCCTGCGCGATCCACTGGCTGCACGTCGTCTTGCCGTTGGTGCCGGTGACGCCGATCATCCACAGCCGCGCGCTGGGTTCTGCGTAAACGCGGCCGGCGATGATGCCGGCGCGCGCGCGCAGTTGCGCGACACCGGCGTTGGGCACGCGCCATGCGGGGTTCCAGCGGAAGCCGCGTTTCTCCCACAACACGGCACTCGCGCCGCGCGCAATCGCCTGCGCGATGTAGCGCCGCCCGTCCTGCGTCTCGCCCGGATAGGCGACGAAAGTATCGCCGCGACGGATGCACCGGCTGTCGGTGGCCAGTCGTTTTATCTGAAGTTGATCGAGGGCCTGGAGGTTCATACTTCTTCTTTCACCTCCGGGGCGTCGGGCGGCGGCAACACCACGTTGTTGAGCGGCGCGTCGGGCTTGACGCCCAGCAGGCGCAGCGATCCCTCCATCACGTTGCGGAACACGGGCGCGGCGATGGTGCCGCCGTAATACTGGCCGGCGCCCGGTTCGTCGAGCATCACTGCGACAATCAGGCGTGGCGCCGACGCCGGCGCGAAGCCGATGAACGACGAGACGTATTTGTTCGGCGCATAGGTCGCGCCATCGAGTTTGTGCGCAGTGCCGGTTTTGCCCGCCACGCGGTAGCCGGTGATTTGCGCACGCGGCGCGGTACCGCCCGGGAGCACGACGAGTTCCAGCATCCGGCGCACCTGCTGAGCCGTGGCGGCAGAGATGATGCGGGTGGCCACGGCCGGCGTATCAAGCTTTACTACCGTCACCGGCTTGATTTCGCCGTCGCTGGCGAATATGAGGTAGGCGCGCGCGAGTTGCAGCAGGCTCAGCGAGATGCCGTGGCCATACGACATGGTCGCCTGCTCGATCGGCCGCCAGCTCGCATGGGCGCGCAGCTTGCCCGACACCTCGCCGGGAAATCCCGAGCGCGGCTGCGTACCGAAGCCAACATTGCTGAAGATGTCCCACAACGTCTCTGCCGGCATGGCAAGCGCGATCTTGGCAGCACCAACGTTGGACGATTTCTGGATGACCTGCGCAACCGTCAAAGCGCCGGCGGGATGGGCATCATGTATGGTCGCGTTGCCGATGACGAGCTGGCCCGAGCCGGTCTGCACGATGGTTTCGGGCTTGTAGTTGCCGCTTTCGATGGCCGCGGCAACCGTGAAAGGTTTCAATGTCGAACCCGGCTCGAACAAATCGGTCACCGTGCGGTTGCGGATGCGCCGCGGTTCGAGTTTGCCGCGATTATTCGGGTTATACGACGGCAGGTTGGCCATCGCCAGCACTTCGCCGGTCTGCACGTCCAGCACGACGATGCCGCCGGCCTTGGCGCGATTGGCATCAACCGCGTTTTTCAGTTCGCGGTAAGCGAGGTACTGGATGCGGGCGTCGACCGACAGCGCAAGATCGCGCCCCTGCTGCGGCGCGCGCACGCTCTCGACGTCTTCGACGATGCGCCCCAGGCGGTCCTTGATCACGCGCCGGCTGCCGGGTTTGCCGGCGAGCTGCTTGTCGAATGCGAGCTCGAGCGCTTCCTGGCCCAGGTCGTCGATGTCGGTAAAGCCGATCAGGTGCGCGAAGTAGTCGCTGCCCGGGTAGTAGCGGCGGAATTCGCGGTCCAGAAATATGCCAGGCACATTGAGCTCGACGATTTTCGCAGCCTGCTCGGGAGGCAGATGCCGTTTGAGGTAGACGAAATCGCGGCTGGTATCGGCGAGGCGTTTGGAAATCTCGCCCGCTTCGACCTCCAGCAATTGCGACAGGCGTTTTGCCTGCGCCGGCACGATTTCAACGTCGGCTGGAATCGCCTTCACCGATTCGACCGGCGTCGAAATCGCCAGCACCTCGCCATTGCGGTCGGTGATCATGCCGCGCGTGGCGGAAAGCTTGATCACGCGGCCATAGCGCGCGTCGCCCTTTTTTTGCAGAAAACCGCTGTTCAGTCCCTGCAGATAGACCGCGCGCGCGAGCAAAACGACGAAACCCGCTAGCAGCAGCACGAGCAGCGCGCGCGAACGCCATCCCGGCATCGTCAGCGCCATGCCGGGCGCGGCGGCGTTCATTGCGCGGTCTCCGGCGCCACTACCTGCACGCGCGAGGCCGGCGGCACGCGCATCATCAATTGCCCGCTGGCGATTTTTTCGACGCGCGCGTGCATCGCCCACGTGCTCTGCTCGAGCTGCAGCTGGCCCCACTCGACGTCGAGCTGCTTCGCCAGATCCTGCTCCTTCTGCAATTCGACATAGAGCTTGCGGGCCTTGTGCTGCGACGTCACCACCGACAACGCGCAGACCACCAGCACCGCGAGCAGGATAAGATTCAGACGCGCCATCAAGCGAAAAACTCCCCGGTGCGTTCGGCAATCCGCATCACGGCGCTGCGCGCACGCGGATTGGCGGCGACTTCGTCGTGCGCGGGGCGCTGCAACTTGCCGATGAGGCTCAACGGCGGCCGCGGCAAGTCACGGGCCCGCAACGGCAAACGCGCCGGCATCTGCGGCGGCTGTGAATGCGCGCGCAGAAAGCGTTTGACGATACGGTCTTCGAGCGAATGAAAGCTGATCACGACGAGCCGCCCTTCAGGCGCCAGTGCTGCGACGCATTGAGGCAGGACCCGGGTCAACTCTTCAAGCTCCTGATTGACGTGAATCCGTAAAGCCTGAAAGGTGCGCGTCGCTGGATCCTGCCCCGGCTCGCGTGTGCGGACAGCCTTGGCCACGATCCCGGCAAGCTCGCGTGTGGTTGCGACAGGGCGCCCCGCCCGTGCTGCAACAATCGCTGCTGCAATCTGCTTAGCAAACCGTTCTTCGCCATAGTTGCGGATAACCTCCCTTATTTCCTGTTCGTCCGCGCTGGCCAGCCATCCGGCAGCGGTAGTACCACGGCTCGTATCCATGCGCATGTCGAGCGGCGCATCGACGCGAAAACTGAAACCGCGCGTGCCATCGTCGAGTTGCGGCGAAGACACGCCGATATCGAGCAGAATGCCGTCGACCTGTGCGATGCCGCGTTCGCGCAGCACGTCGTGCAGACCGCTGAAACTGCTGTGAACAAGTTGAAGCCGCTCATCGTCGATGTCCCCATGCGCTGCAATCGCCGCCGGATCGCGATCCAGCGCGATCAAACGCCCGCCTTTTCCCAGCCGCGCCAGAACCTCCCTGCTATGGCCGCCGCGGCCGAACGTGCAGTCGACGTAAACGCCGTCCGCCCGCACTCTCAAACCTTCTACCGCCGCCTGCAGCAATACCGGGGTGTGTGAGCCGAGGCTCACAACGAGAAGCCCTCCAGTTCCGGCGGCAAATCTCCGTCATTGAAACCGGCGCCGCGTTCGAGCACCTGGTCCCATTTTTCCTTGTCCCACAATTCGAACTTATTGCCCTGCCCGACGAGCACGACGCTTTTGCCGAGCGCGGCGAAGTCGCGCAGCGCCGGCGAGATGAGCACGCGGCCCGCCGCGTCCATGTCGGTGTCTTCGGCGTAACCGACGAGCTGGCGCTGCAAATCGCGGATGCGCGGATTGAGGCTCGAGAGGCTCATCAGCTTTTGCTGGATCGGCTCCCAATCGGGTTGCGGATAGACGAGCAGACACTTGTCGTGGTCGGCCGTGATGACGAGCCGGCCGGCGCAGCGCACCAGCAGCCCTTCGCGGTAGCGCGAGGGCACTGCGAGCCTGCCTTTGCTGTCGAGACTTAACTGAGCTACACCGCGAAACACGACTCCCCCTTTTATGAGGTGCGGGAGTGAGATTTTTCCCACTTTTTCCCACCGTCGCCCACTATATGAAAAACGTGTCGCACGGTCAAGCGCAGAAAACCAGTTTTCTGTTTTCAGGACAAAGACTTATGAGGGCTAATTCACGCTTGCAATGAGTTATAAAAATAATAAATATTAATAAACAATTGGTTATTGTGTTAATTGAAAGTGATACCTTAACTTTGTTTTTGACTATCAAGGAGTTACAGCACGTTAGCGGCGTTGCGGAAAAGCGACAGGGCCCACACATAGGCACGCACAGGTGGCGCTATCGATTGATCCGGCAGTCACGGGGAGGATTCGCGGCGCCCGCGCGCGCGGGTCCACTGCGCTTGCCATGACCGCGCCAGGCGGCGCTAGAATGCGTCAAACAATGCGGTGACGGAGCGCAGAATTATGACGACAGCATTGACGAGAACGGGACTTACCCTGTTGTTAGCCGCGGCGCTCGCCGCGTGCAGCTCGAAAGTCACCGCGGCCAATTACGCCAAGATCACCGACGGCATGAAGGAGGCGCAGGTCGCCACCATACTCGGCATCGCCAGCGAGTCGCGCAACACCACGGTCAAGGTGCAGGATGAGAACTACAC
>Ga0114966_10002707_pt1 | contig 15736 bp, 10 predicted proteins | sample M_130207_XF_Meta_FD_87029 | JGI IMG/M metagenome (GOLD analysis project Ga0114966, IMG submission 87029) | Freshwater microbial communities from Lake Montjoie, Canada to study carbon cycling - M_130207_XF_MetaG | ecosystem: Environmental > Aquatic > Freshwater > Lake | place: Lake Montjoie... | reverse complement strand
TCATGAGCGGCACCCAGGACGTGGTGCTCGCCGGCGGCGTGCAAACCATGTCGCGCATTCCCATCGGTTCGGCGATGCTCGCCGGCCAGGCGCTGGGATTCACTACGCCGTTTGCCCAAAGCACCGGCTGGCGCGCGCGCTTTGGCGACGCGCCGGTCAACCAGTTCTACGCCGCGCAGCGCATCGCCGACCACTGGGGGCTGACGCGCGAGGCGATGGAGGTGTTTGCGAAGGAGAGCCACGACCGCGCCCTGGCCGCCATCGCCGCGGGACGATTCGACCGCGAAATCCTGCCCTACGGTGACTTTTCGATGGATGAAACTGCGCGCGCCAGTACGTTGGAAAAGATGGCCGGCCTGCAGCCGGTCGATCCGGCCTATGCCGGGATCACCGCCGCCGTTTCCAGTTCCACCTGCGATGCGGCGTCGGCGGTGCTGGTCGTGTCGGAGCAGGCGCTCAAGCGCTACGGACTCACGCCGCGGGCGCGCGTGCATCACCTCAGCGTGCGCGCCGACGATCCCATCTGGCACCTGACCGCACCGATCGCCGCCACCGCACACGCGCTCAAGAGAAGCGGCATGCGGCTCGACGACATCGATCTGGTCGAGATCAACGAGGCGTTCGCCTCGGTGGTGATGGCTTGGCTCCAGGAAACCGGTTACCCGCGCGAGCGGACCAATGTCAACGGCGGTGCCATCGCGCTGGGCCATCCGCTGGGCGCATCCGGAACGAAGCTGATGACGACGCTGCTGCATGAACTCGAGCGCAGCGGTGGCCGCTACGGGCTGCAGACCATGTGCGAGGGGGGCGGTCAGGCCAATGTCACCATCATCGAGCGGCTATGAGCGACAGCCCGCTATCGCGTCCTGAGGCCCTGCAGGAGACAAGCGCATGAAAATCTGTGAGCAACGCACCGTCATCATCACCGGGGCGGGTGCTGGCCTTGGCCGCGCCTACGCGCTGGCCTTCGGCGCTGCCGGGGCCCAGGTGGTGGTCAACGATGTCCGAGCCGACGCCGCGCACGGCGTGGCGGAAGAACTCCGGGCCGCCGGCGCCCAGGCGCTGGTCAGCAGCGGCGATATCACGACCCTGGGCGGCGCACAGTCCATCGTCGACGCAGCCGTCGACGCCTTCGGCGAAGTCCATGTGCTGGTCAACAACGCCGGCGTCCTGCGCGACCGCCTGTTCATCAGCTTGAGTGAAGACGACTGGGACGAGGTGATTCGGGTACACCTCAAGGGCCATTTTTGTCTTGCCAACGTGCTGGGTCGGCGCTGGCGTGACGCATACAAGGCGGGCGCCCCGGTGGCGCATCCGCGGATCATCAACACCAGTTCGGGCGCCGGATTGCAGGGCTCGGTAGGGCAAAGCAACTACGCTGCCGCGAAGGCCGGTATCGCCGGCCTGACGCTGGTGCAGGCCGCGGAGATGGCGCGCTACGCAATCACCGTCAACTGCCTGGCGCCGGCGGCGCGTACCCGCATGACCGAAGGCGCGATGCCCGAGATGGTGAAAAAACCTGACAGCGGCTTTGACCTCTGGGACCCGATGAATGTTGCGATGGTGGTGGTCTGGCTCGGAAGCCCGCTGTCGGAGTCGGTCACTGGCCGCTGCTTTGAGACCAAGGGCGGTGAACTGTCGCTGGCCGGTGGTTGGCGTACCGGGCGCATCGTCGACAAGGGCGCGCGCTGGGAGCTGTCCGAACTCGGCGCGGTCGTCGCCCAGCTCATCGAAAACGCCGAGCCCGCGCAGAAGGTCTACGGCAGCTGAGCCGGCCCAGCGACATACCCCTCACTACCATGACACTCCCGCCCGCTTATGTTCCCGCCCACGGCCTGCTCAAAGGCAAGACGGTGTTGGTGACGGCCGCTGCCGGCGCCGGCATCGGCTTTGCCACCGCCAGACGGTGCGCCGAGGAAGGCGCGCAGGCGCTGCTGATTTCCGATGTCCACGAGCGCCGCCTCACCGAGGCGGTCGCGGCCATCCGCAGCCAGACCGGCCTGACCGAGGTCTGGGGCCAACTGTGCGATGTCAGCCGGCAGGAGCAGGTCGACGCGCTGATGTGCGTTGCGCACGACCGACTCGGCGATGTCGACGTACTGGTCAACAATGCCGGCATGGGCGGCAGCCAGCGTTTGGTCGACATGTCCGACGACGAGTGGCACCGGGTGATCGACATAACGCTCAACGGAACCTTCCGCATGATGCGCGCTGCGCTCAAGCCGATGCAGGCGCGCGGCCGCGGCGTGATCGTCAACAACGCGTCGGTGTTGGGGTGGCGCGCGCAGGCAGAGCAGGCGCACTATGCGGCGGCCAAGGCGGGCGTGATGGCGCTGACACGCTGCGCCGCCATGGAGGCGGCCGAATTCGGCGTGCGGATCAACGCCGTCGCGCCGTCGATCGCGATCCACGCCTTTCTCAAGAAGTCGGCTTCCGAGGAGTTGCTCAACACGCTCGCTGCCAAAGAGGCCTTCGGACGGGCGGCGGAACCGTGGGAGGTGGCCAATGTCATCGTGTTTCTGGCCAGCGACTACTCCAGCTATATGACCGGCGAGGTGGTGTCGGTGAGTGCGCAGCGGGCCTAGCCATGCACACTGTTTTCGACTCCAGCGCGTCGGTCATCGCCGCCATCGGCAAGGACCTCGGCGCCAGCGCGTGGATGGACATGAGCCAGGAACGGGTGGACCGTTTCGCCGACGCCACCGGCGATCACCAGTGGATTCATGTGGACCCTGTACGTGCCGCCGCCGGCCCCTTCGGCGCCTGCATTGCGCACGGCTACCTTAGCCAGTCCCTCGCGAGCTACTTCCTGCCCCAACTGGTGCGCTACGAGCGCCTGCGCATGGGCGTGAACTACGGTTGCGACAGGGTGCGCTTTCCAGCGCCGGTCCGGGTCGGCGCGCGCATCCGCGGCAGCGGCCTGGTCATGGCCGCCGAGCAGGTCCAGGCGCAGGGGGTTCAGGTGATCATTCGGGTGACGGTCGAGATCGCCGGCTCGGACAAGCCCGGCTGTGTGGTCGACACCATCAGTCGCCTGTATTTCGACCCGGTTTAACGGTGCCCGAACGCTGGCTCAACCGGCTGAACCGGCTCGGACCAGGTCGTCCCGGATCGAGCGCGCGGCACGCGCGAACAAGGCCACCGCCGGCAGGTTGAGCGCCAGTACGCAGGCCATGGCCCAGCGTACCGAGTCGGCGCCGAATGCGCCGGCGAAAACATCGCTCAGCACCCCGGCCAGCGTCGGTCCGACGCCGACGCCGATCAGGTTCAGCAGCACCACCAGCGTGCTCATCGAGCTCGCCCGCATGCGCACCGGAACCAGGCTTTGCGACAGCGCATAGGTTGGGCCATTGAGGCCTGCGACGCAGGCCGCGAATAGACCGAGTGCGACGGCTACGGCGGCCACGCTCTCAAGCATGCATACCAGGCTGCCGAGCACCGCGATCAGCAGCGCGCCGGCCGCCATCAGCCATGGTTGCCAGCGCATGTCGCGCGCGCCCAGGCGGTCCGCCACCATGCCGGCGGCCACGGTGCCGATCGCTCCCACGCCACCCATGCACAGCGCCATCATCACCCCCGCCTCCGGCAGACTCAGGCCGTGGACGCGCACCAGCAGCGCGCCGATCCAGCTCATCATCGCCGAGGAGCTGGCGGTCACCAGAACCGACGCGGCCACGATCAGCAGCAGCGAGCGTTGTCCGACCATGAAGCGCAGCGCCTGGCGCAGGGAAGGAGCGGCTTGGTCGGGGCTGGCGCCCCCGGGCTCGGTGGCGCCGCGCACGGGCTCGCGCACCCACAGCAGTGCGGCCGCCAGCAGCACGCCGGGAATCGCCGCCGCAAAGAACCCGGCGCGCCAGCCCCAGGTCCCGGCGATGAAGCCACCCGCCATGAAGCCCAGCAGCATGCCAAGCGGAACGCCGGCAAAGAAGACCGCCACTGCGCTGCTGCGTTGGTGGCGCGGATACAGGTCGGCAATCATCGACACCGAGCAAGGCTGTCCGCCCGCATCCATCGCGCCGATGCCAATCCGGCTTGCCACCAGCGCCGCGAAGCTGGCCGCCGTTGCGGAAAAGCCAAGGAGGAGGCTCCAGGCGAGCAGCAAGAGCGCCAACAGGCTGCGCCGCCGGCTGCGGTCGGCCAGCCAGCCCAGGGGTATTCCGGCAAGCGCAAAGGCGCCGGCGTAGCTCAATCCCGACAGCACACCGAGCTGCGAATCGCTCAGTCCGAATTCCTGCTTGATGGGTTCCATCACGACCACGATGAGCGCGCGGTCGAAAAACTGCAGCGTCGCGATCAGTGTCAGCAGGGCCAGGGTCCAAGCTCGGTTCATCAGGTGCCTCCCAGTCAGGTGGAGCGCCGCGCCCACGAATTCTTGCCGGCGGCTTGGCGGCCCAGTCTAAGACCCATGCCAAAACGGCCATCGTCCGCCCGGACGATGGTGTACGGTGTGGGGAAGCTCGGCTTTTGAAGGCGATACAATTTGGCGGCAATGGCCTGCGCAGCACGTCCCACCTCCCTCGCTGGGGCCGCCACGGTCGATGGCGAGCTGGATCGCTTGAGTCGACTGCTCGGCATCATTTACGATGCGGCGATCGACAGCGACCGCTGGGAGCCCTGCCTGGAGGCGCTGCGGGTTGCCTTCGACGCCAATTTTTCGTCGCTGATTGTTCGCCCGGGCGGCAACAACGATCTGGGCTTGATCGTTTCGGCCAGCGGGGCTGGTCCGCTGTCGACCGGTAACCCGCTCATCGCCACCAGTCCCTTTGTCGACCTGCCGCCGGACCGCCTGGTGACGCTGGGCGATGTGCTCAGCGATTCGGATTGGCGCGACAGTGCCTATTACCGCGACTGGTGCGCGCCGCTGGATGTATTTCATGTGATGGCCTGTGACATCTCGACCAAGGACTCCAATATTTACGGTTTTCGCCTGACCCGACCGAAGGCCAAGCCCCCTTTTTCGCCTAGTGACCGGCGACTGGCAGAGCGGCTGATTCCCCATTTGCGTCGCACGCTGGACTTGCACGAGGCGATCCACCGTGACCGCAAGCTCAGCTCGCTGTACAGCCAGGCCATGACCCAGATGATGGTCGGCGTGATCCTGCTCGACGAGAACGGCAGGATCCAGGAAGTCAACGCGATGGGAAGCGGCATCTTGGAAATGAACGACGGCCTGCGCATGGTCGGCGACCAACTCGAGGCAAGCTATCCGACCGATAACCGCAAGCTGCATCGACTGGTGCGCAGCGTGCTGGCCCAGCAGGGCTCGTCGAAGGTTTCGCTCATAGAGGCGATATCGGTCAGCCGACCCTCCGGGAAAATCAATTTCGGTGTGCTGGTCAAGGCCATCGCACCGGACCAGTGGAACGAAGGCAAACACCGGCCCAGCGTGGCCGTCTTTGTTCGTGACGGCGAGGCCAAGGCCGATCCCACTGCGCGACTGGCCCAGCAGATGTTCCAGCTGACCCCGACGGAGACGTCGCTGGTGATCCAGTTGGCCAACGGGTTGTCGCTCGACGAAGCCTCCGAGGCGCTCAACATCCGCAGGAATACCGCACGGGCGCACCTGCGCTCGATCTACTCCAAGACCGGCGTCCGCCGCCAGCCCGAGCTGGTGCGCATCTTCCTCAACAGCGTGGTCATGCTGGGGTCTAACGACCTGGTGGGCAGCTGAGCTGCTTCTGTGGGTCAGGCCCGGGGGTTGAAGAATTCCTCCAGTCGCGCCACCGGAAGCTGGCCGCGCAGACCGATGGCGACGATGGCGGGACCTGCGGTGCCCGCAGCCGCCGCTCTAACCGACCCCCGGCGCCCGGCGAACTGGATTTCCAGGTAGGGTGTATCGGCGGACCCCGAGCGCAGCAGCCCCTTGAGCCGCAGCAGTCCGTCGGGTGGCACCCGCAGCCAGTCGCGCAGGCGAGCACGCTCGAAAGCGTGTGGCGGCTCGCAGGACCAGGTGTCAAAGACCGCGCCGTGATGCGGATCGTGCGCATGCACCAGCGCCTCGGGGGCCGCGCCAGCGGTCGGCATCGACAGGCCGCTGAACATGGCGACCGGAACCCGGGCCTGCGTAGTTTCGAACAGCGGCACCGACGCTGCGGCGCCGGCTAACCACGCGCGTACCGCGTCGAGTTGGAGCGGCCCGGGCAGATCGACTTTGTTGAGGACCACCAGGTCCGCTGCCTTTAGTTGGCGCTGTAGCGTATCGGCGAGCAACGGGTCGTGCGCGTGCGCCAGCGCAGCGCTGGCGTCGACCAGCACGACGACCCCGTCGAGTGCCAGCGCCGGGTCGGCCAGACCCATTTGTGCCACCCGCCACGGGTCGGAAACCCCACTGGCTTCGACCACCACCGCGTCAAAAGGCGGCTTGGCCTCGAGTACCCGGATCAGCGCCTGGCTGAGGTCGTCGCCGATCTGGCAGCAGACGCAGCCGTTGCTCAGCGCTATCGTGTCGGCGTCGTTGGCAGCGATCAGCCGCGCGTCGATATTGAGCGCGCCGAAATCGTTGACGAGTACCGCCAGTCGTCGGCCCCCGGCGTTGCGCAGCCAGTGGTTGAGCAGCGTGGTTTTCCCCGCGCCGAGAAAGCCGCCGATCACCGTCATCGGCAGCCGCGCTGGCCACGCGCCCGCCGGCTGCGAACCGCTGTCGACCTGATCCCGTTGCCCGTGCACGGCGGGTGTCCTATCCGGGTCCGGCCTTGAAGACCCGGCCGGATAGAACAGTACCCCAGACCCGAAGGTCTTTCAGCGCCATGGGGTCGACCGCCAGCGGATCGTCCTCCAGAACGCAGAAGTCGGCGCGCTTTGCGCACTCGATGCTGCCGATCTCATGGTCCAGTTTGAGCGTCCAGGCCGGGCCCATGGTGATCGCGTGCAGCGCCTGCGCGACGCTGATGCGCTCGGAGTCGCCCAGCACCCTGTCTTTGGGCGTCACCCGGTTGACGGCGCACCAGGCGGTGAAGAGCGGGCCCAGCGGCGTTACGGGCGCGTCGGAATGGATCGCCAGCGCGACACCGGCTGCGATGGCGCTGGCACAGGCGTCGATGCGGTTCGCGCGGTCCGGGCCCATGGTCACTTCATAGTGCTGGTCGCCCCAGTACCAGATATGGTTGGCGAACAGATTGGCACACAGGCCCAGACGCGCCATGCGCGCGAACAGCGCCGCGTCGATCATCTGGCCATGCTGCAGCGTGTGGCGGTGGTCGGGACGCGGTGCGCGCGTCAGGACGCGCTCTACCGCGTCGATCGCCACCTCGCTGGCCTCATCGCCGTTGGTGTGCGTGTGTATGGTCAGGCCGGCCCGGTGGTAGGTCTCGAAGTCTTCCTCGAACTGCGCGGGCGCCGTGACCCAGATCCCGTTGGGCGCGCCGTTGAAGTGCCCGGGCCAGCGCAGGCGCGCCGAGAAGCCCTGGATCGACCCGTCGAGCATCATCTTCACCAGTCCGTAGCGCAGACGGTCGGTGTTGCGCCCCATAAGCCCCTTCACATGCTCGGCGCCCTGCGCCGCCCCGAGCGGTCCGTGAAAGGCCTGGAAGGCCGGCAGTACCCGGATCGGGACCGCATCGTCGGCCAGCGTGCGCTCGAGCACCTCGCATTCATCGGCGCCGAGCTTGTTGACCAGGTCGGTCGCCGTTGTCACGCCCTGCATGCACGCTAGCCGCGCGAAGGAGCGCAGGCCCTGCGGCGTGACCGGCGACAGCAGGCCGGCATCGCCAATCTTTCGGATCACCTGGAACATCGCTGCGGGCTCCTGCAGTTCACCGGTGGGCTCGCCGGCTCTGGGGCCCGAATGGAACTTCAGCACCCCTTCGACCTGGTTGTCGTGGTCGATTCCCGCCAGGCGCAGCATGGCAGAATTCACGTTCATCAGGTGGCCGTTGGCGTGCGAGATCACGATGGCGCGCGCTCCACCGACCTGGTCGAGGTGCTCCACCGTCATGCGCTCGCCGCCAAAATAAATCGGATCGAAGCCCCAGGCGATCAAAGGCCGATCGGGCGGCGTGCCTTCGGACTGCATGGCGGCGTCGACCTCGCGCAGGCGCTGCACCACGGCGTCCATCGAGCGCAGGCCCGGCCAGACCCTGCCTTGCGGGTCGCGGCGGTCGAACCAGCCCAGATAGGGCATGTCCCACATGCTGCCCTCCTTGAGGTGGCAGTGCCCTTCCACCAAGCCGGGCATCAGCACCTTGTCCTTGAAGCGCTCGTCGAGCGTGTAGCGGCCCCAAGACGCCACCTGTGCCAGCGAACCAACTGCCAGTATGCGGCCGTCGCGTACCGCCACATGGGTCGCCTCGGGCTGCATCGCGTTCATCGTAATGATCTTGCGCGCGGCGTACACCGTGGTGGCGCTGGCTGTGGCGGCATCGTCGTTCATGCGGTCGCGTCTCCATCCTGTTGCGGGATCCTATTTTCGCCCATGCGCACCCTGATCGGACAACCCGCGGGGTCCGCAGCCACGGTGCGTGTCGGTCGGTTGCATCGGCCCAATGCGCCGCGCAGGTGGCCTGCGCGGCGGCGGATTTCAGCGCCGCTGAACTTTTAGGGAAAATACGGCTACAGAAGCCACGTTTTCCGCAAGCTTCAGTAACAAGAGGAGTCCAGCATGCGCCAGGCAGTCATCGTTTCCTATGCACGCACCGGGTTGGCCAAGGCCGGCCGCGGCGGCTTTAACAATACCCCGCACATGGCGATGCTGGGACACGCCATTGCGCACGCCGTGCGCCGCTCGGGGGTCGATCCTCAGGAGGTCGAGGACGTGATTGCCGGTTGCGTGGCGGCGTCGGGCAATGTCGCGCGTTCGGCGGCGCTGCTCGCCGGCCTGCCGGTGACGACTTCCGGAGTCACCTTGCACCGGGCCTGCTCGTCGGGGCTCAACGCCATCGCCAGCGCCGCGCACCATATCGTCGAAGAGGGTGCCGCTGTGGTCGTCGGTTGCGGCGTCGATTCGATCACTTTCCAAGGCGGCGGCGGCGGCGGACGCGACCCGCGCTTGACCGATTTACACCCTGATTTCTGGATGCCGATGATCGATACCGCTGACGTGGTTGCCGAGCGCTACGGCATCAGCCGCGAGTACCAGGACCAGTATGCGCTGCAGTCGCAGCAGCGTATGGCAGCGGCGCAGCAGGCCGGCAAGTTCAAGGACGAGATTGTGGCCATGAAGACGCAGATGAAGAAGGTCGACAAGCAGACGCAGGCCGAGACCCTGGTCGATGCGATCGTCGACCGCGACGAATGCAATCGGCCCGACACCACGCTGGAGGGACTCGCCCGGCTCGAGCCGGTCAAGGGGCCGGGAAAATTTGTCACCGCTGGCAATGCCAGCCAGCTGTCGGACGGCGCCGCGGCCGTGGTAGTGATGGAAGCCAAAGAGGCGGAGCGCCGTGGTCTGGAGCCGCTGGGCGCGTTCAAGGGCTGGGCGGTGGCAGGCTGCCAGCCCGACGAGATGGGAATTGGCCCGGTGTTCGCCATACCCCGCTTGCTCGAGCGCCACGGCCTCAAGATCGACGACATCGACCTGTGGGAACTCAACGAGGCCTTTGCCAGCCAGTGCCTGTACGCGCGGGACAAGCTGGGCATCGACCCTGCCAAGTACAACGTCAACGGCGGCTCCATCGCCATCGGACACCCGTTCGGGATGACCGGCGCAAGGCTCGCTGGCCATGCGCTGCTCGAGGGCAAGCGCCGTGGCGCCCGGCGTGTCGTCGTCTCCATGTGCGTGGGCGGCGGCATGGGCGCTGCGGGCCTGTTCGAGGTGTTCTAGCCCGGGCATCGCCGCCACCGCCCAGGGGCTTGGCGCTTAGCCGGGGCTCGCTGGCGCCGGCGCCGATGCGCCGCGCTGCGCGGCGCTATGCGCCGCCAGGTTGAGCGCCTCCACCGGCGCCGCGGCGCCGAACAAATAGCCTTGGTAGGCTTGGCAGCCATAGCTTTGCAAAAGCTCCCGCTGCGCTTCGGTCTCGACGCCTTCGGCGACGACGATGAGGCCCAGGTTGTGGCCCAGAGCCACGATGGTGCGGGCGATGGCCGCGTCGCGCGGACTGCTGAGCAGGTCTTGGACGAACGAGCGGTCGACCTTCAGGCAATCCAGCGGCAGGCGTTTGAGGTGCGTCAGCGACGCATAGCCGGTTCCGAAGTCGTCGAGCGAGAAGCCGACGCCGTGTGCCTTGAGCGCGTTCATCTTGGCGATGGTGTCGTCAAAGTTTTCGAGCATCATGCTTTCCGTCAGCTCCAGTTTGAGCTGCTTGAGCGGAGCCCCGCTGCGCTCAAGCACCTCCAGCACATGCTGCACAAAGCGCGGGTCGCGCAGCTGGCGCACGCTGATGTTCACCGACAAGCGAAGCTGTGCCATGTCGGGATCGCGCGACCAGCTCGCCAGTTGCGCGCAGGCGGTTTGCAGCACCCAGCGCCCGAGCGCTTCGATCTGGCCGCTATCTTCGGCGATGGCGATGAACTCACCAGGCGCCACCAGCCCGCGGCTCGGATGCTGCCAGCGCACCAGGGCCTCGGCGCCGAGCAGCTGCTGCTGGCTGTCGACCTCGGGTTGGTAATACAGGACGAACTCGCCCTGTAGCAAGGCCTGGCGGATTTCTTCTTCGATCGCCGATCGCAGCTTGATTTGCTGATGGACCGCCGAGTCGTAAAAGCGCAGCGTATTGCGCCCCGCGGTCTTGGCCTGGTACATGGCATGGTCGGCCCGGCGGATCAGCTCCTGCGCCGCGATCAGATGGTCCCTGAACAGCACCACGCCGATGCTCGCGCTGATGATGCAGCTCTGCCCGGCAATGTCATAGGGCCGATTCAGCGCCGCCAGAATCTTTTTGCCCACGGATTTGGCCTGCGCCATCGCCTCACCGGGAGACGCGCTGAGGTCGGCCGACAACATGACGACAAACTCGTCGCCACCGGGGCGCGCGACCGTGTCGCCTTCGCGAACGCAGGCGCTCAAGCGCTGTGCCGCCTGCTGCAGCAATTGGTCGCCTTTGGCGTGTCCGAGGGTGTCGTTGATGGTCTTGAAGTTGTCAAGGTCAATGAACATCAGCGCGCCCTCGCGCTGCGACCGAGCGCTGACCGCCATGGCCTGGTTCAGTCGGTCTGTCATCAGTCGTCGGTTGGGCAATCCGGTCAGCGGGTCGTAGAACGCTAACCGCTCGATCTCGGCTTCGCGCGACTTGCGCATCGAGATATCCAGCATGGTGCGCACGTATCGTGTCAGCGATGCCTCCTCGTCGCGCACGGCAGTGATCGTCAGCCATTCGGCGTAGACCTCGCCGTTCTTGCGCCGGCTCCAGACTTCACCCTTCCAGCGGCCGTCGCGATTCAACTGCTCGCGCATGGTGGCGTAGAAGCTCTCGTCGTGGTGTGTCGAATGCAGCAGTGTCACATTCTTTCCAATCGCTTCCTCGGCGCTGTAGCCGGTGAGCTGGCTAAAGGCCGCGTTGACACGCTGAATAAGCCCCCGGGCGTCGGTGATCACGATCCCTTCTTGTGCTTCGAAGGCCGCCGCAGCCACGCGCAGCTCGCCGTCGGAGCGCTTACGCTCGGTGGTGTCTGACAGCGTCAGGTGCAGCGCCGGCGGGCAGCCCTGCGCCTGCACCCGCACGGCGTCGATCTGGGCGTAAAAGCCATGCCCGTCCTGCGCCGTCATCAACAGCTCGATGCGCCCGGGGTCGCTGCGCTGGTGCAGCGCGAGCGCGTGCCGGTGCCACCGGTCTCGGTGGGTACTGCTCACCCAGTGCGAAAAACGCCTGCCGATCAGCCGGCTGCGCTCGAGTCCGAGCATGTGCGCGCCAGGCAGGTTGGCCTGGGTGACGGTGCCTTCGTCACTCAGGCTGAAGTAGCCCACCGGCGCAAAGTCATACAGCTCGACATAGCGGTCGCGGCTGCTCTCCAGCTCGATTTGCGTCTTGCGGAGTTCCTCATTTTGCATCTCCAGCTCTATCTCGTGGACTCGCAGCTCATGCGCGATCCCGGCCTGCGGCCACGGTGGCCCGACGGTCGGCGGCGCTTTGGCAAGCGCGCTCTCGGCTTGAGCACGCAGCGCTTCGGAGCGGACCTTGCCTGCCTGCGAAGGATCCTCAGCGCTGCTCATGGCGCAGCCTCCTGCGGCGCGTCGATGGCGAGCAAGACCAGCTCGCCGCTGCCGACAGGGTCGACGATGCGCTGTGCGCTCAGCCGCAGACGGCGAACACCGCCTTCGGCCAGCGGCTGGGTGATCTCGCGGCCCTCAAAGTGGCGATCTTGGGGCAGTGCAGTCTGAAGCAGTTCGCGCATGGCCGCAAAGTCCCATCGGCCGCCGGAGATCTTGAAGATGTTCTTGCCGACACTGTCTTGCCGGGTCCCGCCAAATGCGCTGCAGAAGGCGCGGTTCACCTTCATGACGGTGAGCGCTGCGTCGAGGACCAGCAGCGGCTCCTGGACCATGTCGACGACGGCCCGCGAAACCTCCAGCGCGTTGCGCGTGGCGACGGCGTGGACCTGTTCGCTCACGTCGGCGAATATCAGCAGCACGCCGTCAAGGCTATTTTCGACCGACCAGTAGGGCTGAATGCGCGCCAGGTACCAGGCGCCGTCGGGCGCCTGCGCCACGCGTTCAAAAGCTTTGCCTGATGCAAGGACCTCCCGCGCATGGGCCAGTAGGTCGATGTCGCGCAGTTCGCATCGGACATCGCTCAGCGGGCGGCCCACGTCGCTTGCCAGGAGCCGGTAGATTTTTTTCGCCTCGCGCGTGAAGCGGCGCACCGTCAATTCCCGGTCGAGGAAGACGATACCCAGCCGTATGTTCTCGAGCAGGTTGTGCATGTCGTCCTGGCTCAGGGTCAGCTGCTCGATCTTGGTTTGTAGTTCGGTGTTCACCGTCGTCAATTCTTCGTTGACCGATTGCAGCTCTTCTTTCGAGGTCTCGAGCTCCTCGTTGCTCGATTGCAGCTCCTCGTTGGTCGATTGCAGTTCCTCGTTGAGCGACTTCAAATCGGCGCTAGAAGTCTGCTGCTCGTCCGACAGCGACTGCATACTCTGGCGTGCCTGTTCCAGTGCCGCTTCCAGGGACGCGATGCGCCGTGCTTCGGTCGACAGGGTCGGCGCATTGCCGGGCGGCTTCTTCGACGCCCTGGCGCTCTTGGGACGCGCGATGTCCTGGAAGCTCACCAGCAGCAGCGGCTGTTCGGCGCCGGGATCAGACAGCAGACGAACGCTCAGGCTCAGCGGCTGTACGGCGATGCCATCGCGAATATGGAGCAGCCGGCTGAGCGTGGGCTGGTGTTCGTCGACGGCAATACGCAGCGCGTCGCGCAACTCGGATTTCAGGCCTTCGCGTGCCATCTCCAACACATTGTGGCTAGGGGTGCCCGGAGCGGGGTGCAGGAACTTCCCGGTATCGCCGTGGATGTACAGGATGTTGCCCTGGGGGTCGGTCACCACGGCAGCCGGCGCGAAGCTCTGCAGCAGGGCCCGCTTGGTGATCTCGGCCAGCCGTGCCTCCTTCGTTGGCGCCGCCCGGGTCGGATTTGTAAGGGCCCCGCGCCCGCCGGCCCAGCCGATGGCGCCGGTCAGAGTCGGCGGCAGCGATGCGCTCGTGAGCTTGGCGCGAAACAGGTGCCACTTGCGGTCAATGGTTTCAAACAAGTCGGTGTGCCTGCCGATTCCCTCGGAGGGAGCGAGCATCAAGACGCCGCCGGGCTTGAGCGCGTAGTGGAACACCGGCAGCAACTTGTCCTGCAATTCGGATCCCAGGTAAATCAGCAGGTTACGGCAGCTGAGCAGGTCAAGCCGGGTGAAGGGCGGATCCTTGATGACGCTTTGCACCGCAAAGACGACCATGTCGCGGATGCTCTTTCTTACCCGATATCCCGTCTCTTCGGCGTCAAAGAACTTTGCCAGCCGTGCAGCGGAGACATCCTGCGCGATGTTGGGCAGGTACAGTCCTGCGCGTGCCGAGGCGATTGCAGCGTCGTCCAGGTCGGTGGCATATATCTGGCACCTGAAATCGCGCTGCGTGGTGGTCTTGAGTTCGCTCAGGAGGATGGCGACCGAATACGCCTCTTCCCCGGTGGAGCAGCCAGCGACCCATACACGCAGGGTGTAGTCCTGCGGCTTGCCTGCGAGCAGCGAGGGCAAGGCGTCGCGCTCTAACAGGTCAAAAGCCTCCGGATCCCGAAAGAAGCTGGTGACATTGATCAGCATGTCGTGGAAGAGCGCTTTCATTTCATCGGCATGCTCGTGCGCGTAGCGGGCGTAGATCGCCGCGTCATCAATGCCGTGCTGTGCCATGCGTCGGTGTATCCGCCGGCCGATGGTCCCCTGCTTGTACAGCGAGAAGTCATGCCCGGTGGCGCTGCGCAGCTGCATCAGGATCCGCTTGTGACCGGAGATGGCGCCGGTGGCCGTAGCAGCCTCAGGCCCCGACAACCCCGACAACCCCGACAACCCCGACAACCTTTTTTCGCTGTCGATCAGCGCTGCGGGCATCGCGCTGACCGCCAGCACGCTGGCGCAGTAGCCCGAGCGGACCGCGCTGCTGGGCATACCGTCGAATTTGGCGGTGGCAGGGTCTTGTGCCAGGCACAAGCCGCCGGCGCCTGCGATGGCGCGCAGCCCCAGCGTTCCGTCGCTTCCGGTGCCCGAAAGGACGATGCCGATCGCGTCGGCCCCCTGATCGTCGGCCAGGGAGCGCATGAAACTGTCGATGGGCATGCGTTGGCCGCGATCGGCCTTGGGCACGCTGAGCTGCAGCACGCCGTGGAAAATTTCCATTTCCCGATTGGGGGGTATGACATAGACATGGTTGGGGGCAACCTGCATCTGGTCTTGGGCCTCAACCACGGGCATGGCGGTGCTGCGCTGCAGGATTTCACCCAGGATGCTGCCGTGGGTTGGATCGAGGTGCTGCACCAGTACCAGCGCCATGCCACTGTCCGAAGGCATGGCGCGCAGAAACTGTTCGAAGGCCTCGAGTCCGCCTGCCGACGCGCCCAAACCGACGATGGGGAACTTGACAGGACCTGAGGCCGGCGGCTGCCCGGTCGTGCCGGGCGCCCTGTCTTTGGCCTTGTTGGGGGCCGCAGCCTTCACCGAAGCCTTTGCCGCCGCCTTGGTGGTCGACGTGTCCGCTTTCTTGCCGTCACCGAATTGCATGGAACCTGCTCCTGGAACTGGGGCCATAGCCGCCGACGCAGCTGAAGTGGCTTGACGGCCCATGAAATCCTGCAGAAATTATGGTCGGCAAGTGCGCTGGCGGACCTTGTCAAAAGCCCTGCTTCAAGTGCAAAGCCGCCTTGCTTGCCCATTCGCAATTCAGGGTGGTAGACGCGGCGGATCTCCGATTCGTCAAAGGCGCTCGCCTTGCTCTTTGTCGGCCCTTTGTGTTGTCGGCAGTCCATGCGTCTGTTCCTTTGATGGGCCGCAATGGTGGCGGTGGGTGCGCCCAGACCATGTCGTTTTCCCATTTGGAGGGCGGCGTCGATGGTGGCGATCTGCAAGGAGCGTGTGTGGGTAGGTCCGCTGGGCCTGGCGGGCGAGTTGGTGACTCCGCCTGAAGCGGCCGCAGTGGTTGTGTTTGTAGCGGGCGCCAACCGCGCTGGGGACGACGCGTGCAATGGGGCCGTGGCGCAGGTGTTGCATCGCCACGCGATCGCCACGCTGTGCTTGGACCTGTTGCGCGCAGGCGAGGCGGTTGATGCTCGCAATGGCTTGGATTTGAACCTGCTGGCAGCGCGGCTGGAGCAGGTCATGCAATGGGTCTCAAGCT